>Ga0307427_1000509_pt1 | contig 24244 bp, 21 predicted proteins | sample SalMarWE160190MG_FD_202162 | JGI IMG/M metagenome (GOLD analysis project Ga0307427, IMG submission 202162) | Salt marsh sediment microbial communities from the Plum Island Ecosystem LTER, Massachusetts, United States - WE1603-190 | ecosystem: Environmental > Aquatic > Marine > Intertidal zone >... | reverse complement strand
CTTTTCTGGAATTATCTGTTCAGCTAAGTACTCGGCTAATCGGGTAAAACGTTGTACCTTGTCAAAGGATGTCCCTAACTCTGCCTGATAGATAACTGTTTTCAAATCCTCCAGCCTATCCTCGAGAAGCTTTTTCCTGTCCTCTTTAAAAAAGAAATTCGCATCAGTCAGCCTTGCCTGCAAAACTCTTTCATGCCCTTTTCTGACAATAGATTCATCCCGTGTAATCGTATTGTTAACAGCCACAAAATTTGGCATCAGATTCCCCCCATGGTCTCTAACAGAAAAATATCTCTGATGCTCTTTCATTGCTGTTATGAGAACAGGGTCAGGGATAGAAAGAAAGGCCTTATCAAAACCACCGCAAATGGCAGATGGGAATTCCACCATATTGGTCACTGTGAATAATAATTCGGGGTCTATCACAGGTAAGCCTGATACAGTTTTCCCTGTTGTGATGACAGCTTTTTCAACCCTATCTTCTCTCTCTTTTTGATCAATAATTATAAAGCTTTCATTCATTTTTCGTAGATAATCTTCAAGGCCGTTTATTTCCATCCTCTGGGGTGCCATAAATCTATGACCTCTGGTTTGAGTCCCACTCGTTATCCCAGCTACTTCAAAGGGAATAATATTACCGTTAAAAAGTGCGAGCACCCAGTGGATAGGCCGAACAAATGAAAACTCTTCACTTCCCCAACGCATCGACTTTGGCCAAGGAATATTCGCTATTAATTTTGGTAACACTTCAGATAGGATAGTTATTGTAAGCCTTCCTGGCATTTTACGTTTAATATGGAGATAGACGCCTTTTGGTGTTTCCAATAATTGTAGCTCATCAAGAGAAACTCCCTGTTTTTTAGCAAAACCAAATGCTGCCTTTGTGGGGTTTCCTTCTTCATCAAATGCAGCCTTTTGAGGAGGCCCTGTTATTTCCTGGATTGTATCTTCCTGTGTATCAGCAATGGCTTTACCTACTAAAACCAATCGTCTTGGAGTTCCGTATGTATGAAGACCTTCTTCAATCTCGATTCGGTTATCTTTTAAATACAATTCTGCCAATCGCTTAAGCTCTTTTAAACCGTTCTCAAGGTAGTCTGAGGGAATCTCTTCTGTGCCTATTTCTAAAAGTAATTCAGCAGTCATATATCCTCACTCGACATTTGTCATTTGTCAATTTTCAATTTTCAATCGTCAATTTTCAATTAATAGGGGAAAGCCCATCTCTTCTCTCTGCTTTAAATAATTTTTTGCTACCAAACTAGCCAATTCCCTAATCCTTCCAATGAAAGATGTTCTTTCTGTAACACTGATTGCCCCCCTCGCTTCAAGTATATTAAAAATGTGAGAACATTTGAGGCAATAATCATATGCTGGCAGGACAATCCCTTTTTTGCTTATTGTAAGAGATTCCTGTTCACACATTTCAAACATCTTTAAAAGCATATCTATATCAGCAACTTCAAAACAATATACAGAGTTTTCCCACTCCCCTTTTTTATGAACATCTCCGTAAGTAACCTTTTCATTCCATGCAAGATCATAAACGCTCTCTTTTTCTTGCAAATACATAGCGATTCTTTCCAGACCATAGGTTATTTCCACGGAAATCGGATCAAGGCGAATGCCGCCTGCCAATTGAAAATATGTAAACTGGGTGATCTCCATGCCATCCAGCCAGACCTCCCACCCGAGACCTGATGCTCCAAGTGTGGGTGATTCCCAATCATCCTCCACAAAGCGGATATCATGATCAAGGGGATCTATTCCCAGTACCTTTAAACTTTCGAGATAGATTTCCTGAATATCAATGGGAGAAGGTTTTATAATCACCTGATATTGATAATAATGCCCCAGCCGGTTGGGATTCTCACCGTATCTGCCATCAGTAGGGCGCCTGGAAGGCTCTACATATGCAACAGACCAGGGTTCAGGACCTAATGTCCTCAAAAGAGTAGCTGGGTTAAAGGTCCCTGCACCAACCTCCAGGTCATACGGCTGCTGGATTAGACATCCTCTATCTGCCCAGAATCTTTCCAGGTCAATGATCAATTCCTGAAATGTCATACAAATCCTTTATCTTTGTTTGTTGTCCGTTGCCAGTTGTTCATTGTTCATTGTTAGTTGTCTAATTACTGGTTGCGAGTTAAAGTGACTATAGTCAGCTACAGTTTAAAATGAACTCAATGAACTCAATAAACTCAATAAACACAATGAACATTAGTTAATGAAAAGTTCTGCGAAAAATATCATCTGCCCTACAAGATGTCAAGAAGGTTAACCACGTTACATACACAAAGATAACGGCTAAAGGTCAAGGGTCTATTAAAAACTGATGGCTTAAAGATATTTAGCAGATTTTAGTCTCTTGCCTAAACGATGTTCAACATGCATCATTAAAACCTTTTTCAGCTCAGTTATTATATCGTCATCGCATTGCACATTTTGTAATAGTGATAGGTCAGTAGACTGAAAATCCTCAAGGACTTGCACTGTTTTTGGGTTTATCCCAGGGTTTAAAACCGATTCTTTCTCACATTCCAAACATACTATTGAACCGCTCGGGGGATGGAATAATGCCCTACCCTTTCCCTCGTAAGGTCGATTGCAAAGGCTGCACCGAGATAAATTAATGCCAAAACCGCCTATCTTCATGGCCCGTGCCTGGAACATAATCATAGTCTCTTCGGTATTTTGCTTTTCTGATAGAGAATCCAAAGAAAATTTCAACAACTGAAACATCTCAAAACTTTGCACATTGGATGGAAAAAGGATCTCTGTCAGCTCCACCATATAGCTGGCCTTTAACAATAGATTGTAATCTGATCGAATTGCAGGAAAACCTTCAGCTAATTCGCACGTTTCAAGCAAAACAAGATCACCGCTTCTTCGCTCTCTAAACGCAAGATTCACCAAAGAAAAAGTAGTAAGAGAATTAACAAATCGTTTGGAGCTCTTGCGGCCACCTTTGGCCACGCCTCTTAAGGTTCCGAAAAGAGAGGAAAAAACAGTAACGATGAGATCAGATTCACCAAAATCTTTTGTCCTTAAAATAATCGCTTCAGTTTTTTTTGGCTCCATGGTTTCTCCTCCCAGCTTACTTTGTGAGCCCTGTGAGATACAAAAAGAATCTTTTGTTCACTTAGAAAAAAGCCCTGCTAATTTTGAAGCAGGGCCTTAATCAATATATTCAAATAGGTTAGCTATTGTTGACCATACAATTCCTTAGCCTTGACCCTGTCCGGAGAGCCATCCTCAAGAAGGGGAAAATCTTTGATAAATTCCACATATTGAGGTTTCTTAAACCTGGCTATCCGTTCTCCAACAAAATCTATAAGTTCCTGTGGTTCAAGGCTCTGCCCTTCTTTCAACTCACATATTGCCTTGATTCCTTCTTTCCATTTAGGATCAGGCACTCCGAAAACAACGGTCTTTTCAACTGCAGGGTGTTGAAGGATCACCTTTTCTACCTCAGCGGGATAGACATTTTCTCCTCCCGGCTTAATAAGCTCCTTCTCTGCCTTGCGTCCAGCATACATGAGAAAACCGTCTTCATCAAAACGGGCCGTATCTCCTGTATGGTGAAAGCCTTCTCTGAATGCATACTCTGTTTCCTTAGGTAGATTCCAGTAACCCTTAAAAACCATAGGCCCCCTCACTACAATCTCACCTACCTTGCCAGTTTCTACCTCTTTATCATAATCATCAAAAAGTCGTACATCAGCAAGGGGCAAAGGCCTTCCAGCAGAGCCAGGTTTTTCATTGTATGGTGAAATAGTTACCAGGCATGAAACCTCTGTCTGACCATAAACAACAAAAAACCCTCCACCTGTTACCTTTTGATACCTTTCTATGGTCTCAGGACTGTCAAGACCAGCCACCAGTCTTAAAGAGCTGATATCTTTCCCGCTCTTTTCTTGACTATCAAGGATTGAGGCCAATATCGGGGCAAAATCAAATAGCATGGTAATCTTTTTCCCCTGAATAAAATCTACGGCCTGGTCTGCATCAAATCTACTCACATTGATATTCAAGGCCCCTGCATGAAATGCGGTCATGGCGATAAAGAGGCCCCCCACATGAAAGAGTGGAAGGAGGTTAAGGTGAACATCTTCTTTGTATATCTTGAATACATGACTAAACTGGGTAGTTGCAGAGAGAATATTGCCATGGGTTACAAGTGCACCTCTGGGTTTACCTTCTACTGCTGCTGTATGTATAATAACAATGCCATCATCCGTCGATACCTCTTCCAATGTAAAATCAGCATTATTATCAAGCAAGCGGCTGAAATCTTCAAAAGAGCCTCCTCCGCTCAGATTATAATATTTCTCCACAGATGTGAGTTTATCTTTTAGCCCATCGATCAACTCCTGGAACTCGGGGTCAGCAAAGACCAATCGTGGTGTACCATCGGCCAGATTATTTTCTACCTCATCGGCTGACAAACGCCAGTTTATAGCAATGACAATCAGCCCCAGGGCAGAGGCCGCATCATAAAGTAAAAAATACTCAAGGCTGTTTTTTCCCAGTATTCCTATGCGATCACCTTTCTTCAATCCCACATCTTGCAGGCCTTTGGCCAGGTGATCAACCATATCCTTTAACTCACCGAATGTTAACTCCCGGCCATCTGATACCTCTAACCAGGCTGGCCTCTGTTTAAAACACCTGGCATTCCGGTTTATAACATCATAAATAGTAAAATCATATAAACCCATAGTTTACCTCTTTAAGAGCATTGAATAATTATTTGTTGAATCATTGCGAGGAGTATAGTGGTTGTGAGGCGGAGCCGAAGCAAACCCAGAGATTCCTAGCTACGCTCGGAATAAGCTCCACAATCTTATTGTATTTCTAATTAATTAGAGATTTCTTGGCCCCAATGAATCGGGACTCGCAATGACAATAAAGACATCCTTCAAAGCTCATTCTTTCAAGTCAATAAGGAAAAAGACCGCCAAAGGCAATACCTTTAGCGGTCCAGTTTAACAGAGATTATACCCTATTATTTGGGGTACGTGCCTTTAAATGGAATTGACTTAGAGACACCATCAGCGCTAAAGCCGAAACTCCCTTCATAAATGTTAATTGGGAAGGACATATCAGGAATTTGGGTCCAATATTTTTCCATTGCGGCCCAGGCATTGGTTCCTTTTGCCTTTAATTTGAATCCACTGGTTACCAAAAGCTTCAATAATACTGAGCGAGTGGTAAACATGGTGGTTGCCTTGACTTGATTTGTCTTACCAGCCGGAATCCACTGGGACTCATAGCCTTTGACAGTAAGCATATCAAAGTCTTCAAATGCAATGACAAAATTGTATCCCTCCAGCAGAATCGGGTATGGATTCGGATTCGTGATATTAAAAGTAATGGTTAATGGCAAGGGTGCACCATGATTCCCTGCCTTGCCTTTTGTTGGTTTTATTTTTCCAGAATAATACCAGTACCCATCATACTGGGGTACCTCTATCATTTCGATTGCTATTGTTGGTGCCTTAAAATTGGCCGCAGTAGGTTTTACCTGAACAGCAGCACAAGAGGCAAATAGCAACCCAAACCCAAAAATAAGCGCGATTAATAATACAGTATATTTCTTAGGCATAATAAAAACCTCCCTATTTAAATTTTAGGGCTACGTTAGCCATCTCTTTCTTCTCTTATAGTGTTTCACCTCTGCAAAGCTCTTTGACTTTCCTTTTTCAGAGAGCCCGAGGTAAAAGTCCTTGATATCTTCATTTTCCTTTAATCTCTCAGACGTATCATCCATGACAATACGCCCGGTTTCCATTACATATGCGTATGGGGCCACATTCAGGGCCAGTTTTACATTTTGCTCAACCAGAAGAATAGATATGTGTTCGTCCTTGTTAAGCCTCGTTAAGATATTGAATATCTCATGGATTAACATAGGGGCAAGTCCCATAGATGGCTCATCTAAAAGTACCAGCTTGGGCTCTGTCATCAGGGCCCTGCCCACTACACACATTTGCTGCTCCCCACCACTGACAAATCCTGCAACTTCACTCCTCTTTTCCCTTAGTCTGGGGAAGTAATGGTAGACCAGCTCCAATCCATCTTTGACAGACCCTGACTTTCTCAAATGCGCCCCAACCTTGAGGTTCTCCTCAACGGTGAGATGCTCAAATACCCTGCGGCCTTCAATTACCTGTATAATACCCATCTTGGCAATCTCTACCGCAGTTTTTTTGTGTATCCTCACACCTTCAAACTCAATGGCCCCATCAGTCACCTCTCCGACCTCAACCTTAAGGAGCCCGGAGATGGATTTCAGGGTTGTGCTTTTACCTGCCCCATTGGCACCCAAAAGGGCAACTATACCACCTCGTGGGATTTCAATAGAGACACCTTTAAGCACAAGTATCACCTCATGGTATTTGACCTCAATATTATTTACCATTAATATCTTTTCTGCTGCTTCCAATTGGAAACCTCCTTGCTTACCATCCGTGCCATTCAGAGGCCCATTGTTTTGGCCACCGGCCCTTCACATCAACAAAATCCACCTTCTGAAACTTGCCGTCTTTCCATTCCTGAACCCAGCAACCTCCTGTTGGCCTGTGGTCATTAGCTGTATAGGTAACATTACCAGTACATAAACCTACATGGAAATCACGCATGGTTTCAAAGCCCTTTTTCATGATTCCTGGACCGGTTAGATCGCCTGCCTTATCTGCCCGCTTCATTGCCTCCCAGAGGACAAGGCCATTGGACCAACCTTGAACGGTTCTGCATATACGCTTTTCCTGAGGGACACCAGGATTGACTTTCTTGGCATACTTTACCACTTCATCCATCAAGTCGCATTTTTGGCCATAAAAACCATTAGGAGTTGCACCCATAACGCTCAGTGCATCCTTTGCATTCATAGCCTCTCCGGCAAGGCGCGGTAAGTTTTCATCAAAACCCCAGTTATTAACGATATGGTCAGCCCTTAACCCAAGGGCATAAGCATCCCTTATGGTGGCAGACACCGACATAGTTGTGTTTCCGTGCCAGATGATATCCGGCTTAAACTTTTGAAGTGCCATAATCTGGCTCTTGGTATCAATGGCAAAGAGGCTCACATCCTGATCCTTGCCTATATCAAAACCGAGCAGCTCGGCATGGTTCTTGATAGCAGCAATAGGGGCGCTTGCATACGGAGAGCCAAACATATAGCAACATGATAATCTCGGTTTCCTGCTCTCTCCCCTCAGTTTCCATTTCTTGTCATACCAGGCTGTTAAACAGGATCTGGCATTGGTGGAGTAATCCGAGGAAAAAAATAGGTTATATGCTGTGCCTCCATGTTTTTTCCCCTTTTTGTCTACCCAGTCTTTTGGCCGTGTGAGGTGAGCAGAGTAGGAATCCGATACATAGGGAATCTTATCCCTATTGATAGTCGGTGAAAGGGCCTCGGTATCACCTGTTCCCCATCCCATGATAGCGAGAACTTTCATCCTTTTAAGAAGCTTGTATTTGGTAAGGGCCTCAGGGATTCGATAACCATAGTCAAACCAGATATATTTTACTTTCTTTCCATTGATGCCACCATGATCATTTACATAGTGCGCCCAGAACTCTTCCTGACCGAGGGCGGCGTCTTTTCCCACATCAGACGTAGCACCTGTTGTGTCTTTAATACCGCCTACCTTTATCACCTTTGCCAGTACAGAAGAGGATAGGCCAAACAAAAATACTACGGCACATAAAAGGATTAAAATCTTTTTCATCTTCATAGCTTCCCCCTTTTTTAAAAGATAAACCTAAGTTAAACTCCCCTAACAATTTATTAATATTATTGCTGCAATTCACCTCCTTTCAACTGTTGGTTAAATCGTTGAGTAGTTGAGTCGTTAAGTTGTTTACCATTTAACCATTTGACCACTCAACTAGTCAACTTTAATCCTAATACGAAAATGGCCACAGATTAAAATAATTTTTGGCCTGCCACCATCTATAAGAAAGCCCTCGCGGCTCATAGATCAAGAAGGCACATATAGCAAGACCAAAGGCCATATCTTTTAAAAAGGCAAAATCAACCAGGATCTTTGAATATATTTCAGAAGCTGGCATAGCTAACATCTGCAAAATTTCTAAGACCATAACCATAAATATGGCACCGAATATAGCACCATCAATACCTGCTCCCCCAATCAATATCACACCCACCAACCATAGTGACCAGAACCAGGGAAAATGCTCCGGGCTCAGGGCCGCTAAATTGGCTACCCAGAATGCCCCTGCAATACCGGCTATAAATCCTGCCACAAAAAAATTCAACAGCTTATACCAGATAATATTAATCCCAAGGGTCTCTGCTGCAATATCATTATCTCTGATAGCAACCCAGGCCCTCCCAACCCTGGTCCTCAGAAGATTGGAAATTATCATAACCGTAAGGGTCAAAAGGATAATCATCAAAAAATATACCTTCAAATCCGAATCTATAACCCAGGGACCTATCTTAATTGTGCCTGGTGGAAGGGAAAATGCCTGTCCTCTGCCGCCAATTCGGCTCACATACTGGGTCAGGATAAAGTCGACCGTGATAAACTGGGCTGCCATGGTTGTCAAAATAAGGTAAAATCCCTTGACCCTGGCCGAAGGGAGTCCAAAGAGGACGCTCCACAGGCCAGCAACAATCGCAGCAATTATAATGCTTATGGGATAGGCAAGGCCCCAGTTAATTAAAAATTCAGGCCATGGAAATTGCAGGATTAAAATGGTACTTGTATAGGCACCTACGGCTATAAAGGCGGCATGGCCCAGGGTTATAAGACCAGCATAGCCTATCAGGAGTTGCACACCTAATGCTCCAAGGGCGGTGTAGCCAATCATATTAGCCACACCAATCCAGTATTCATCTAAAAATAAGGGAAATCCAACGAACACAATCAGGAGAAGTAAGATCATCTTCCCCTTTATAACCGGTGTCTGCCACCAACCCTGATCCTTTGCATAGTTTTCATGATAATAGCCACACGGAAGCCAAACTCTTGACATAGACTATTCTCCTTAATTCAAGTTAAAATGTAAAATTAGCAATTAGCAATTAAAAATTAAACTTGGATAATCATTTATTTGCTTTTGCTGTAATGATACTTTTTGCAATTATGGCAGCTAATTCCTCACATTCTTCAATGAGTGATTCAATTTGTTCTGGCTTCATAATCTTAGCATGGTAAATAACTTTCAGCCAAAAACGTGATTCTTTAATCTCTTTTAAAGCAATACCTAATTTGTGAATAAAATCTGCCCTGGATTCAGCCCCACGAGACTCTTCATAATTAGATCCGCAGGATGTTCCCGACCTAACAAGCTGGCCTGCTATATGTCTTCCAACAATTGTTTTCGGTAGCGCATTGACAAGTTTTATAACTCTTACGGCAAAATCAAGTAAACGTTCTGCTATATCATCTCCGGTCTTCTTATCTCCTCCGTCTAACCCCATATCATTTTTAACTTGATAATTTTACATTGCTAATTTTACATTGCTAAATTACATTCTTTCAATCTCATCTCCGGTCTTCTTATCTCCTCCGTCTAACCCCATATCATTTTTAACTTGATAATTTTACATTGCTAATTTTACATTGCTAAATTACATTCTTTCAATCTTTATCCAACCCCATAACCCATAAGGCATGAAGAGTAAAAACACTGCCATAAATGCAAAGGGAAAGACCTCCTTTACCCCTCCAGGGAAATAGGCATCTAAGTAAGTGCCTGCAAAATTCTGCAAAACTCCTATTAATAGTCCTCCTACTATGGCCCCGGGAATGGAGTTAAGGCCACCTAACACCACGGCCGGCAATACCAATAACCCTAAAGTGCCAATAGTAATGTTAACACCATTTATATTTCCTAAAAGTGCCCCTCCAACGCCTGCGGCCATAAAGGCAATGGCCCAGGATGCGGCATATACAAACCGTGCGCTTACTCCAAGGGATAATGCGGCTGTCTCATCGTCTGCTGTTGCCTGCATGGAAAGACCCCAGCGTGTATATTTAAAGAAGGCAACAAAAACGAGAAAGAGCACTATGGCAAGCACAAAGGACCAGAAGTATACAGTCGAGATTTTCAAAAACCCGATGGTAAATGGCTTAAGGGAAAAGATGGCTGGCGTGAAGACCCTGGTATCTACGCCCCATACAAACCCCACCAATCCTTTAAGGAAAAAGGAGAGGCCCACGGTTACCATTATAACGGCCAGGATCGGCTCTCCAATAAGTTTGTCCAGGAAGATCCTTTCCACTAAAATACCAAGGATAATACCAATGATCAGGGTAAACAAGATGCATAGGATGAAGGGAACGCCCATTAAATAAAAATAAATTGTTACATAGGCCCCAATAAGGGTCAACTCTCCCATGGCAAGGTTCAATACACCAGAGCACTTGTAGATTAAAACCCAGCCCAGTGCAACTAAGGCATATATCCCTCCAACCATAAGCCCGGTAGTTAAAGTCATTAAAAATAGTTCCATTCTCTACCCCCTCTTTGTTTAAGTGCTCTAAGCACTAAAGTGAGTTAAAGTGCCTAAAGTTGTCAGAATTTTTCAATTCCTCAATTCCTGAATCCCTAAATCTGCAACGTAATTACGCTTTTATCTCCTGAATACGCAGATCTGTCTTTATAGGTTGTTCCCTTCCGTCCTCATAAGTGATTGTCATATCCAGGTGGACCGTGTCTGCATCCTTATAAAGGGTCTCTACAATATCCTTGTAACGCTGATCCATAAAACCCCTCCTTAGCTTGCTGGTCCTGGTTAATTCTTCATCATCTGCATCAAATGCCTTGTAGAGGTTAACAAATTTGTTTATCCTGGCTGGTTCAGGAAGAGCTTTATTGGCCTCTTCTATCTGTTTCTGAACAAGGTCATAGACCCTCTGATCCTGTGAAAGTTCCGGATAACTTGTATAATTAATCTTATGCTCATCTGCCCATTTGCCAACAACAGAATAATCAATACACATAACAGCAGTTACATAGGGTAAGTTATCCCCGATAACCCAGGCATCCTGTACGTATGGGCTGAATTTAAGCCTTGCTTCCAGATATTGGGGGGCAAAGGGCCTGCCATCATTCAGTTTCAAAACATCTTTTGTCCTGTCAAAGACAACTAAATGACCATCATCATCGATAAAACCGGTGTCCCCCGAGTGAAGCCATCCATCCGTTAATGTCTTCTTTGTTTCTTCATCATTTTTATAGTAACCCTGAAACACCGATGGGCTTTTGGAGATGATCTCTCCATCTTCTGTGATCTTCACCTCAGTTTCAGGTATAGGGGTCCCCACTGAGTCAAATTTTATATCCCCATCCCTGTGTGTAACGGATATTCCAGCTACTTCTGTCTGCCCGTATATTTGTTTTAAGTTTACACCCAGGGCATGAAAAAAGCGAAAATGCTCGGGACCCATTGCAGCGCCACCCGTGTAACAATACCGAAGTCGCGACATTCCAAGGTGGTCCTTGAGCTTCTTCTGCATAATCACATAAGCAAAATAATTTATAGCTTTCCAGTACCAAACAATGGGCTTCCTTTCAAACTTTAGATCTGCTATATGATACCCTATCTTTGTAGCTACCTCATATGCCTTTCTCTTTATCCAGGTGGAATCCAGATATTTTACCTGGACCTGACGGGTCAGTCCCTCATAAAGCCGTGGCGCAGCAAACATTACATGTGGCCCGATCTCTCGAATATTATGCTGGGATGTTTCAGGTTCCTCCGGGAAATTAAGTGTGTAGCCTATCAGGAGGCCGCAGGATATGGACATCATCTGCTCCCCGATCCAGGCAAAGGGAAGATAGGATACAAAGTCATCGGTGTCATAGCATGGATCAACTGCCATGAGATTTTTACCCATGCTCAGCATATTGTAGTGGGTTAAAAGGGCGCCTTTAGGGAGGGCAGTTGTGCCTGATGTATAAAACAGAAGGCAGATTTCTTGACCGTGACCTTCATGTATCATTTTTTCAAATAGATCCGGTTCTTTCTCATCAAGCTCCTTGCCAAGCTCCTGAACCTTTATTATGCTTTTTAAATTTGGCTGATGGTAGCGCCTCATCCCCTTTGGGTCATCCCATATTACGTATTCTAATTTTGGGCAATCAGGCATAATGGCTAATGCCTTATCAACCTCCTCCTGGGTTTCTCCTACAAAGAATTTGCTATCTGAATGATCTATTATATATTTGACCTCATCCATCATACAATCCTGAAAGAGCCAGACCGGTATGCCTCCGGCACACATAGCAGCCATCTCTGCCCAGACACCTTCCGGCCTATTATCACCAATCATGGCCACCTTGTCCCCTCTTTTTAGTCCAAGACTGACCATCCCCAGAGATAGATATTTTACTCTCTCATAGTAGTCCTGCCATGTGTAAGGTAGCCATACTCCAAATTCCTTCTCTCTCATGGCAACCTTTTCGGCTCCATATTCTTTGCATCTTTTTAAAAATACTTGTGGGATAGTAAGGTCTTCTGTTACCTCTATCTTTTCTGCCATTTTATCTCCTTGTTGCGTAAAGATCCTCTTCACCTAAATATGCCTTAACAACCTGGGGGTTTTTGCCAACCTCATCCGGGGTTCCATCAGCAACTATATTGCCGAAATCAAGGACAAGAACACTATGGGAGATATCCATAACCACACCCATGTCGTGCTCTACTAATACACAGGTTATCTTCCAGCGCTTCTCTTCATTTATGTCGAGAATAAACCTGGCCATGTCTTCTACTTCTTCTAAGTTCAAGCCTGCCATGGGTTCATCCAAAAGGATAACCTCTGGCCTGAGTGCCAGGGCCCTTCCGAGCTCAACCCTCTTCTGTGAGCCATAAGGAAGCATGTGTGCAACCTGATCACGGATAGATTCGATCTCTAATAAATCAATGATCTCCTCCTCGATGAATTTTCGGTCTTCTATCTCTTCTCTTTTTGGATTACCTACATAAATAGAGCCGCTCAGGATATTACTTTTGAGATGTATATGGGAGCCCATCCTGATATTTTCAGTAACGGTCATTCCACCATACAGCTCAAGCTTCTGGAAAGTTCTGCCTATCCCAAGGGCAGCAATCTTATGAGGAGCAAGATTATTGATTCTCTGTCCCTTGAAAAAAATATTTCCCTGCTGTGGACGATAAAGGCCATTAATGCAATTCATCATTACAGTTTTGCCAGCACCATTTGGCCCAATAATAGAATGTATCTCTCCCTTTTTAACCTCTAAGCCAACACCATTTATGGCCTGAACCTTCCCAAAAGCCATATGAATATTTTCGAGTTTTAGGAGAACATCCCCTTCTTTTACTTCACCTGCGGTGTTCATACGTTTTAAGCCTCCTTATTTAGCTTTTGCATTTATGGTAATTAGTGCCTGAACGAAAACCAGGCAAGAATGTCATTTCGAGGAGCGTAGCGACGAGAAATCCGATGCGAAGCATTGTCCCGAGAGAATCGAGGGATCTCAATGAGGCATGTAACAAGATCCTTCTCTTTGCTCAGGATGACTTGCTGTCGCAAGTCAGATTTCTCCCTTTGGTCGAAATGACAAAAAAAAGGACTTTTCGTTCAGACACTAATTAGAGTAAAAAAGTAAATAAAAGTCTATATGTAAGACTGCATTACATAATAGACTTTTTTGGATTCTTTAATAATCTGTAATAATTTTTTATTTCTAAAGACTAATTCAAGCTTATAAGGAATGTATAATGATGAGAGCATATTTACTGTGATGAAAGGATTTTGTTAACAACTGAGTGAGTAGTTTTTAGTTGTCTACTTTTTTATGGTTTGTTTGTCAACAAGTTTTTAAAAAAAATAATTTGATAAAATTCTAACAGTAACAAGTAGTTACAATGTAGCTTAAAAATAGCTAGTATTTAGCTATTAAGGCAGGTCGGCCAAACAAAATGCTCGCCCTATTAAATGTGTAACCATTTAACCGGGGCCTGTGTCCGTCTGCGTGGGCCTGCGGCTAAGACTATTGAAAAATGTCACATTTCAATACCGCCCTGATAATATCTGGGGCATGAGGTTCTCCTGGCATTGGCGTAAAAAATAATCATCTGTCATTCCAGAGATAAAATCCCGGACAATCATGGCAAGAGGTGTAGCATCTCTATACTGAGAGGACATCCCATCTAAAAATTCTGTAAAAATAACCGAATTATCATTACCAGCTTTTAGATCTTTATAATATTTGTTAAAAAGCATTTCAAACATCAATAGTAACTTATCGGTTTGGCTTTTCGCCTTGGGATTAGTGTATATAAACTCTTGGTTGAAATCTTTAAGCCTTTTTAAGGCGTGTGCAACCTCAGGGCTAAAAGAGAGAGAGGGTTTTTCCAGGCTTTCTGCTATCAAATCCTCAACCAGGGTATATACAATAGTTCCATTTGTTTCTCCCAATATGCGTCGGCAATCCGCCGGCATTTCATTCCTTTTTATCAAACCCAGTCTGATTGCATCCTCTATATCTCTCCCTATATAACTAATGGTATCTGCCATCCTCACGGTGCACCCTTCTATGGTCATAGGCCAGATAGGTGCATTTGGATCCTCTATTACCTTTCTTATATCTTCTTCCAATCGAGTAAAATCTTTACCTTTATCAGGATATAAGGCGGGATTATGCACCTCGCCATTATGACAAAGGATGCCATCCAAAACCTGAAGAGATAAGTTCCAACCAACTCCCTTCCTTTCTATTGCCTCTAAAAAACGCACACCTTGTACGTTGTGTAAAAAATTACCCAGTCCATATTTTTGAGATAAATCTGAGAGAAACCTTTCACCATCGTGGCCAAACGGTGTATGACCTATATCGTGGCCAAGAGCAATAGCCTCAATAAGATCCTCATTAAGTCGTAAAAGACGGCCTATCGTCCTGCCAATCTTGGAGACTAATTGCACATGAAGAACGCGATGGGTAATGTGATCATTTTTTATAAGGTAGAAAACCTGGGTCTTATCAATATATCGGGAATAGGCTAAAGAATGGAGAATCCTATCTGCATCAATCGAAAAATTCTCCCTATGGCTGTCAACAATCTCTGGCTCGTTTCTTCGTCTGACAGCCTGAGTGCTCAAGGTAGCATAAGGAGAAAGCCTATCTTTTTCTAAAAGACGGAGTTGTTGTTTAATATCTTTTAAGATTTTGGCCTTATTCATTTTTGAAACTTGAAACTTGATCCTTGAAACTTGATTTAATTTTATATTCTGTGACTTTAATCACTTATAACTTTAAGTATTAGTAATGCTACTTGTTGACCCCCTGGCCAGTTTAAAACTTTAATAAAACTTACTATCACAGGTCAATGTATATTTGATACTTGAAACTTGAACCTTGATTTATGAGGTTTTAATCTTATATTTAATTTATCTGGCCAAATCTGGTATCTATATATCATATTATTAAGGGATTGATTATAAGGTATAAGTTTAATATGTCATTTTCAAGTTTCCAGTTTCCAGTTTCAAATGTCAATAAACTAAACCTACATCCTACTGAAAAAAAGGTTTTTTCAGCTATCCTTGGATATCGAATGATCAACAGAGGGGATAGCATTATTGTAGCTGTATCTGGAGGAACAGATTCTGTTTGCCTTTTAAAAATCCTTTATGAACTTAGGAAGTGCTTGAATATCAGTCTAACTGTTGCCCATTTTGATCATGGGTTGAGACCGAAAGAAGATGAAAAAGAAACAGAATTTGTTGCTAACTTAGCGAAGAAACTAAATCTTGATTTCGTCTGTGATAAGGCCACTAACATAGCAAAGGCACATGGAGCCTCCATTGAGGAAAAGGCAAGAGAAAAGAGATATCAATTTTTTCAAAAAGTTATAGATGAGCATCATGCCCAAAAGCTCGCCCTTGGCCACAATATGAATGATCAGGCAGAAACAGTTCTTATGCATTTTCTAAGGGGGACTGGGCTAACCGGTTTATCTGGAATACCTCCAATTCGACAAAATTATTTTATAAGACCTCTCATAGATATAACCAGGGGTGAAATCCATACCTATTTAAAACAAAATGAGGAATCTTTTATAATAGATAGTTCAAACCTTGAAACAAGGTATCTAAGAAACAAGATACGCTTAGAGTTGCTACCACTACTTCTTGACTATCAACCGAAGCTTGTCGAACACTTAGGCGAACTTGCATTTCTATGCAGACAGGAAACCCAATTTATAGATGAAGAGGCAAAGAAAGCATTGAAGAAGATAATTTTTGATTCCTCAAGGTATTCCTTAGACCTTTCCCTTACCACTTTTAATACCCTCTCAAGTTTTCTTCAATATCGCATTATCAGGCAGGCAATACAAAAAATAAAGGGGAACCTCAGAAAGATTGATAGAGGTCATATCAAGACTATTATAAATCTCGTCAATAGTGATAAACCTCAGGTCAAAGTAAACCTTCCTGAAAACATTATAGTAAAGAAGATATATAATAGGCTTAGATTTTCTTTAGGAGATATGATTGAAATCAACAACTTCTCTTACTATATAAATAATCTGGGAAGATTTCAAATTCAGGAGATCAATAAAACAATCTCCTTCACGGAGATATCTAAAAATGATTTCATGTTGTCCACTGCTTCGCCTCAAGAGGCATTCCTTGACCTTGACAGGCTCAAATGGCCTCTGAGAGCAAGAAACTTCAGAACAGGAGATAAATTTATACCCCTTGGTATTAATGGTTTTAAAAAGGTGAAAGATATCTTTATTGATAATAAAGTTCCATCGGAGGAAAGAATAAAAATTCCTATTCTTGTAAGCAGTGATGATATAGTGTGGGTTTATGGCATAAGGATTGATGATAGATATAAGGTCAGACAGGAAACAAAAAGGATTTTAAGATGTAAAGTTGAATAAAGTGTGCTATACTTTAAAGTTTTAAATAATATTTTTTATAATTTGTCTATTTTAGATAATGTCAGTCGATTGTTGTCAATTGTCCGTTGCTGAATTAGAAACGAAATATGATAGGATACAATGGTATGGGTAGGACAGGGTTTGAAAATCTTCGTGTTTATCAATTGGCAGAAGAAATAACAGATCTTGTATGGGAAGTGGTTTTTAAATGGGAGAGTTTTCCTAAGAGTACAATTGGCAAACAACTGGTAAATTCAGCAGACAGTATAGGCGCAAATACTTGCCCTGTTAAATAGCTTGAGGTTAGGATGTGTTTTACACATATGTATTGCATAGCATGAAGGATGAAGATTTTTATACAGGATATATCAAGAACCTCAAGCTAAGATTTGAGCAGCACAACAAGCAACTTGTTGAATCTACAAAGGATAAAGGGCCATTCAAGCTGATTTACTATGAGGCGTGTCTTGATAAAGAAGATGCAACAAGGATGGAAAAATATTTAAAAACATTTCATGGGAAGATGTTTTCAAGAACGAGGCGCAAATCTTATTTAACAGGGTAAAAAGGGACAGGACGTAGTAGCTTTGCCGACAATAGGAGATTTGCTAAAATTGCAAGGGGATCTCTCTTTGAAGTAAAGCACTGGCTTAGGCGGGCATATAAAAGAAAGCTATTATCTGAAACAGAGATACATTCATTACAGAAATTGATTGAAGAACTAACTCCTAAATTAAGTGCTTATATCAAATCAATTGGTAATAACCAAATATCAGGTAAGTAAACCCACGGACAACTAACAACTATCAATGGACACGATACAATTTTAAAAGTAATCATAAAGGAGAACACAGTTGAACACATTTTCTAAAAATCTTACTCTCTGGCTGGTTATCAGTTTTATGATGATCATGCTATTTCAAGTCTTTAAAAAAGAAACTAAACCGACTGGCCAGTTAAGCTATAGTGAATTCTTGAACATGGTAGAACAAGGCGAGGTCAGCCAGGTAACCATTCAAGGAGACAAAATATCTGGTAACTCAAATCAGGGCAGATTTTTTAGAACATTTGCACCTAAGGATCTTGAGCTAATAAAAATCTTACGTAATAAGGGGATCGAAATAACTGCAAAACCGGATGACACGTCTCCATGGTATATGACAATTCTTGTATCCTGGTTCCCTATGCTTCTTTTAATTGGTGTCTGGATTTTCTTTATGCGCCAAATGCAGGCAGGAGGAGGCAAGGCACTCTCTTTTGGGAAAAGCCGGGCGAGACTCGCAACTGACGAAAAAAATAAGGTAACCTTTGATGATGTCGCTGGCATTGAGGAAGCTAAGGAAGAACTTCAAGAGATCATAGAATTTCTAAGAGATCCAAAGAAATTTACCCGTTTAGGAGGCAGAATCCCAAAAGGTGTGCTTCTCGTTGGTGCCCCTGGAACAGGCAAGACTTTGTTAGCCAGGGCTATAGCAGGAGAGGCAAGTGTTCCTTTTTTAAGTATAAGTGGTTCTGATTTTGTAGAAATGTTTGTAGGTGTCGGAGCATCCAGGGTGAGGGATCTCTTTGTCCAGGGCAAAAAGAATGCCCCCTGCATTATATTCTTAGATGAGATTGATGCTGTCGGTCGTCATCGAGGAGCTGGATTGGGAGGGGGTCACGATGAAAGAGAACAAACATTAAATCAGCTCTTAGTGGAAATGGATGGATTCGAATCTAATGAAGGAGTTATCCTTATTTCAGCCACTAACAGGCCTGATGTGCTTGACCCTGCATTATTACGGCCAGGAAGATTTGACAGGCAGGTGGTTGTACCCGTGCCTGATGTCAGGGGACGGGAAAGTATATTAAAGGTCCACACAAAAAAAACGAGGATTGGAGATGTTGTTGATCTTTCTGTGATTGCCAGGGGAACGCCAGGTTTTACCGGTGCAGACCTCGAAAATATGGTTAATGAGGCAGCATTGCTTGCAGCCAGGAGAAACAAAGACAAAATAGATATGCAAGACCTGGAAGATGCAAAAGATAAGGTGCTTATGGGTACAGAAAGGAAGAGCATGATCATAAGCGATGATGAGAAAAAAACTACAGCCTATCATGAAGCAGGACATACCTTAACAGCAAAATTCCTACCTAATACTGATCCGATACATAAAGTGACCATAATTCCCAGAGGCAGGGCTCTTGGCCTGACACAGCAACTCCCTTTAGATGATAAACATACCTATACAAAGGAGTATCTTTTAAATAACATCTGCATCCTGATGGGAGGAAGAATAGCCGAGGAGATTGCCTTAAATACCCAGACGACTGGAGCAAGCAATGATATAGAAAGGGCAACGGAGATAGCAAGAAAGATGATTTGTGAATATGGTATGAATGAAAAACTCGGCCCATTGAGTTTCGGGAAGAAAGAGGAAGAAATATTCTTGGGACGTGAGATTTCCCAACATAGGGATTATAGTGAAGAAACAGCACAAAAGATTGATCAGGAGGTTAATAATCTTATAGATGAGTCCTATAAAAAAACTCATAAACTTATAAGTAATAACCTGAATACCCTTAACAATTTAGCCAAGGCCCTCTTAGAAAAAGAGACCCTCAATGGCCATGAGATCGATGAAATAGTGGGTAAAAAGAAAAGAAAAAGACACACAACAAAATCAACGGAAAGAAAAAAAAGTGATTCAAAAGGGGAAAAAAGCTAATTTTTTAAAATGGTTAGACTATAATCTTGATCTTGATTCTAAAACAGTTATTATGGGTATCCTGAATATTACCCCTGACTCTTTTTTTGATGGAGGCACTCATTTCCGCGAAAATGATGCAGTGAAGCACGGTTTGAGAATGGCCGCCGAGGGTGCTGATATTATTGATGTAGGAGGAGAATCAACAAGGCCTTTTTCAGATCCCCTCCCCATCGATGAAGAGTTAAGAAGAGTAATACCTGTTATCAAGACTCTCGCCCAAGAGATAGGCACTCCAATAAGTATAGACACCTATAAGAGTGAGGTAGCCAGTCAGGCTTTAGAGGCTGGTGCCACAATGGTCAACGACATAAGCGCATTGAAATTTGATCCTGCAATGGGTCAATTGGTTGCAGATGCAGGCGTACCCATTGTTTTGATGCATATGAAAGGAACACCAAAAAATATGCAGACAAACCCTACCTACAAAGACCTTTTTGGTGAAATAATAGATTTCTTAGGCAATGCAATGGAGCAGGCAATTAATGCAGGTATAAAAAGAGATGTTATTATCATTGATCCTGGTATTGGCTTTGGTAAATCCTTTGATGATAATCTCAAGATAATAAACAATTTACATACATTTTCTTCTCTCGGACAACCGCTTTTGGTGGGTACCTCTCATAAGGCTTTTATTGGACATGCGCTTGGCCTTTCAGTAGAATCTCGTGAAAGGGGTACAATGGCTACTGTTGCTGCTTCTGTGCTGAACGGAGCAAATATTGTGAGGGTTCACAATGTAAAGGCCACTAAAGAGACAGTAACTATGATTGATGCTATAATGAAAATCGAAAGTTGAAACCCTGGCCTAGACCTGGCTTGCATGGTTTATCGCAACAGCTTTCGGTTATAAATATTATTACAGCATCAGTATAATACATGTAAGTCGCACCAGGGCTTGAAACTTGAAAATTGAAACTTGAAATCCGTAACTTATAACTTTAACCCCTCACTATGCTATTATGTATTGACATAGGCAATACGAACATTGTTCTTGGTATCTTTCAAGATGATACAATGCTTCATCACTGGCGAATGAGGACAGAAAGGGATATGACCAGTGATGAATTAACTGTATTAATCAACAACCTGTTTATTCCAGCACAATTAGAGATCAATCGTATAAGTGATGTAATTATCTCTTGTGTAGTACCACCTCTTCTTAGCTCCCTAAAAGAATTTTGTTTTTTTCATTTTAACCAGGCACCAATGATTGTTGGTCCAGATATAAAGACAGGGTTGCCCATTAAATATGATAATCCGAAAGAGGTTGGCGCTGACAGGATCGTTAATGCAGTGGCTGCATACCAGAAATATAAAACGGGCCTCATTGTGGTAGACTTTGGTACAGCTACAACCTTTGATTACATCTCCTCTGAAGGTACCTATGAGGGTGGAGCAATAGCCCCTGGCATCATCATCTCTGCTGAGGCGCTTTTTCAAAAGGCATCTAAACTACCGCGAGTTGAGATATTTGACAAACCTACAACGGTAATAGCCAAGGAAACTATAAGCAGTATAAATTCAGGCCTTGTGTACGGTTATGCTGGCCTCGTTGATGGAATAGTAAATCGGATAAAAAAAGAAATAGGATCTAATCTTACCGTTATTGCAACAGGCGGCCTTGCCACATTGATAAAATCAGAAGCGGAGAATATCGATTATGTTGAAGAATTTTTGACTCTGGATGGATTACAAATACTGTTTAAGCTTAACTCACATAAATAAGCAGTATCCCTTCTGTCATCAGAACTTTTTTCCGTTCGCATATATGATCATTTAAAGAGCTATCTCATCTAATGTATTTATCGACCAACAAAAAATAAATGCAAAAATTCACGTCAAATAAACATAAGATTAAAGGTTGTTAATAAATAAAAAATGGGGTAAAGAACTTTCAGCGAAAAGGTATATAGCACAATTTATCTAAGGGGAATTATACCCACTAAAATGATAAAATGAACAGAAACCACGTAAGGTATTTTCAATCTTGGTTTAATGATTACGTCCATGATTTTTACTCTCAAGGCCAGGATCAAGAAAACGACTGGGCCATCCAGCTAAAAAAAGAACACTCATGGAAGGTAAGAGAAGAAATAATGCTGATCAGCCAGAGATTAAACGTATCTGAGGATGATATATTAATTGCCGAAGTTCTCGGTCTGTTGCATGATATTGGGCGCTTTTATCAATATCAAAAATATAGAACATTCAGAGATGATCTCTCCGAAGATCATGCAAAAATAGGAACAAGAATACTTACAAATTCACACATCTTAAAAGATTTAACTAAGGTGGAGAAAAATTTGATTATAAAGGGCATCATTTATCACAATATTCATACGCTTCCTGCGGATATAGACCCTCGTTGTCTCTTTTTTTGCAAATTACTCAGGGATGCAGATAAACTAGACATCTGGAGAGTAGTAATAAATTATTATAGAGAACAAAATCATAATCATAATCCGGTTCTCGAATTAGGGCTGCCAGACACCCCTGGATATTCTAATACGGTTTTAAATGATCTGTATTGTGGTCAAATATCAAGTTCAAGTGCCATTAAAAATTTAAATGACTTTAAACTTCTACAAATCGGTTGGGTATATGATATAAATTTTTATCCGACATTCCAAGAAATTAAGAAACGAAACTATATAAAAAAGATTGCTTCCACTCTTACAGAAACTCAAGAACTTAAAAAAGTGATCAAGAGTGTTGATAATTACCTGAATTTGCATTTAATGTAAGCACTGAAAGTAAAGTGTAAGGCCAACACGCTCACAAGGTATAAAAAAAGGATCCTCATTGTATGAGCGTTATTTGTAATCTCGATAATCTTCATAAGGATATCAAAAACCCCGTAGTCACTATCGGGAACTTTGATGGGGTTCACTGGGCACATCAGGCTATTTTTAAAAAAGTTGTGGAAAGGGCTCGTGAATTGAATGGAAAATCCGTTGTTATCACCTTTGAACCGCACCCTGTAAAGGTAATGTATCCCAAGAAGGCAAAGCCCCTTATAACCATGTTAGAACAAAAAAAGGAGCTGCTTATTGAACAGGGGATCGATATATTTCTCTTAATGGAGTTCACCTTAGAATTCGCTGCTATGCCTGCCAGAAACTTCGTCAAAGATATCTTGGTGGATAAATTAGGGGTTAAAGAGATAGTAGTTGGCTATGATTATATCTTTGGCCATAACAGACAAGGTAATATAGAAGTCCTGAGAGAAATGGGTTCTCTGTTCAATTTTAATGTTCAGCAAGTAGATCCCGTTTATGTAGGAAATGTTTTGGTATCGAGTACATCAATCAGAAACCTTATTATGGAAGGAAATGTAGTTGGTGCAAAAAAATTACTTGGAAGGAATTACCAGATAAGAGGGAAGGTTATTAGGGGAATGAATAGGGGTGCTTCTTTATTAGGCTACCCCACAGCAAACCTAAGATTGACTGATGAGCTAATACCAAAAGAGGGTGTGTATATTGTTTTAATAGATATAGGCGGCAAGACGTATCAAGGATTAACCAACATTGGCTACAACCCAACGTTTAAGAATAAAACCTTGTCGGTTGAGACCTATATTTTTAATTTATCTACTCATATAGTAAAGCAAAAGATTAAGGTTAATTTTCTTTCCCGACTACGGGATGAAATAACTTTTGCGAGCAGCAAAGAGCTTTCCCATCAGATCGATCAAGATGTTAATCAGGCACGAGAATTTTTTCAAAAGAAAAAAGACATTAATTAGGACGCAGACCCGCCCGCCAGACGGCGGGCAGGTTTTCGACGACCTGCCCGCCATGCGAGTCCGCAAGGCGAGGCGGGCGGGTACCCGCGGATTCATAGAATATTTTTATTCAAGAGTTAGAAACTGCTAGTTCTTTATATTTTATATTTAATATCTTGACAATCTGCGTTTATCTGCGTCCAAAAAGTAAATTCCGATACATATAAATCATGAAATGGAAATTCTGGCTTGGTCTTTTAATCAGTGTCACATTTCTATATATTGCATTCCATAATGTGGATTTGAGCCTCCTGTATCTCTCCATTAAATCAACTAATATTCTTTTTTTTATCCCAATTGTCGTGTTAACTTTTTCCTTCTATTTTATACGTGCCTTAAGATGGTTCCATCTTTTAGAGCCAATAAAAAAAATCGGTCTATTCAGTCTATTTTCCTCCACAGTGATAGGTTTTGCTGCAAACTGTGTTCTTCCCGCACGATTGGGTGAATTTATAAGGGCAAACTACATTGGACGTATGGAAAACATAAGTAAAAGTTCCTCATTAGCAACCATTGTTATTGAGAGACTCTTTGATGTTTTTACCATACTTCTAATGGTATTATTTGTTATCCTTTTTAATGATTTCCCTTCTGAATGGGAATCAATAGAAAAGGCGTTAAAAACAGGAGGATTTTTCCTGTTAATTCTTTTTATCATTTCAATTTTTCTCCTTATCGGGCTGAAAAAAAAGACCCACACCTTTCTCAATATCTTTGGACGTTTTCTTTTCTTTTTACCGTATACCATACAACAGAGGATCATCGACATTCTGAAAGGTTTCAGCAATGGCCTTGTCCTTGTTA
>Ga0307427_1000504_pt1 | contig 24332 bp, 15 predicted proteins | sample SalMarWE160190MG_FD_202162 | JGI IMG/M metagenome (GOLD analysis project Ga0307427, IMG submission 202162) | Salt marsh sediment microbial communities from the Plum Island Ecosystem LTER, Massachusetts, United States - WE1603-190 | ecosystem: Environmental > Aquatic > Marine > Intertidal zone >... | reverse complement strand
CGTGGGTCAACGGCCCGGCCTACAACTTCGGCAACCTGCCGCAGGCCGTCCAGGACCTCTTCAAACGCAGCCTGCTGATCATCCGGACGCAGATCGACAACCGCGGCGCCGTCATCGCCGCCAACGACAGCGACGTCCTCCAGTTCTCGCGCGACACCTACTCCTACATGTGGCCGCGCGATGCCGCCTTGGCCTGCCACGCCCTCGACCTGGCGGGATTCCCGAACATCAGCCGACGCTTCTACACCCAGTGCCGCGACCTCCTGACCGAAGAGGGCTACCTCCTGCACAAGTACAACCCCGACGGGACGCCCGCATCCTCCTGGCACCCATGGATGGTGGACGGCAAGCAGCGGCTTCCCATCCAGGAAGACCAGACGGCCCTGGTCCTGTGGGCGCTGTGGCGGCACTTCTGGCTGTACAAGGACGTCGAGTATGTGCGGCCGCTGTATCATTCGCTTATCCTGAAGGCCGCCGATTTCATGGTCGATTTCCGCGACCCCGAGACCGGCCTGCCCAAACCGTCCTACGACCTGTGGGAAGAGCGATACGGCATCCACACGTACACGTGTGCCACCGTCTACGGGGGGCTGGTGGCGGCCCGCAACTTCGCCCGCGTCTTCGGCAACGTGGCCCTGGCCGAGAAGTACGACCGCGCAGCCGAAGAGGTCCGTGCCGGGTTGGCCGAACACCTCTGGAGCGACGAGCACGGCCGCTTTCTCCGACGCCTCGTCCCCGATGAGAACGGCCGGATGGAGGCCGACGCCACCATCGACGCCAGCCTCTTCGCCGTCTTCAAGTTCCACGCCTTCGAGGCCACCGACCCCCGCGTGGCCGCCACCATGGACGCCGTCGCCCGCGCCCTGTGGGTCAACACGCCGGTCGGCGGCATCGCCCGATACGAGAACGACACCTACTACCGGGTTTCGGCCGACCGGCGCGGCGTGCCGGGCAACCCGTGGTTCGTCTGCACGATCTGGATGGCGGATTACTACATCGCGCGCGGCTCGACCGTCGAGGAACTCAAAGAGGCGGTGCCCATCTTCGAGTGGGTCGCGGGGCACGCTCTCCCGTCCGGCGTCCTGGCCGAGCAGGTGGACCCGTACACCAACCAGCCGCTCTCCGTGAGTCCCCTGACGTGGAGCCACGGCACGTTCGCGCTCACGCTGATCAAGTACCTTCAGAAACTCGAAGATTTGCACCGATGCCCGACGTGCGGGCGGAGCATCTTCCGGATGGACCGCGGCGGGAGGCACCAGATACGCAGCCATTCCTGGCAGCAGGCCCACGAGGTCTTCGAGATCGACGAACAGACACCCGACCTCGTGAGCGTCGGCACCTTCAACGACGACGGGCGGCGGATTACCCTCTCGGTCAATACGCGCGACTGCCTGGGGTGCGGCGTGTGCCTGGCGCGGTGCCAGCCGAAGGTCTTCCAGATGTGCAACGACAAGTCCTACATCAGCCTCCGCCGGCTCGCCGCCTGCGTCCTGTGCCGCGAGTGCGTTACCTACTGCCCCATCGGCGCCATCCAAATCAACGTCGAACCCGGCGGCGACGAAGGCGACAGCGACGAGGGCAACGTCACCGACGCCGACAGCGCTGAATCTAACTCGTGAGTGTGCCACGGCCGGTCTTGGCTGGCCGTGCTTTCGCCCCGCGCGTGCCATCGAAAGGCAATAACCTTTGCCCCTCGACGCCGCTGACCTGCGCAACCTCGACCGGGCCCTCACGAAAGAGTGGCTCCTCGCCGACGGCGCGGGAGGCTACGCCTCCTCCACCGTCCTCGCGTGCCCGACGCGCCGCTACCACGGCCTGTGGGTACCGGCGCTCGCGCCGCCGCTCGCGCGGCACGTGGTCCTCTCGCACATCGACGAGCGGCTTATCGCCGCCGGCCATGAGACCTGGCTCTCCACCACCGAGTACGCGGGCGGCTTCCATCCCGACGGGGCCGCCGTGGCGGAGCGGTTCGACGCGGAACCCCTCCCGCAACTCGTCTCCCGCGCCGGCGGCGTGACGGTCGCACGCCACGTCGTTCTGCTCTCGGAAGGCGGCGGCGTTTGCATCGCCTACGAGGTCCAGGCCGACGGCGACTGGACGCTCGACCTTGCGCCGATGCTTGCCCTCCGGTCGATGCACGACCTGGGGCACGCCCGCGAGACGGTACGCGTCGAACCCACCGACGACGCCTGCGGTTTCCACGTGCTCTCCGAGCGTCTGCCCGGCGTCTTCCTGTGGGCCGAGGCGGCAGAGGCGGCTGCGAACGTGGACCCCACGTGGTACGAGGGCGTTTTGCTCCGCGTCGAGCGCCGGCGCGGGTACGACTTCACCCAGGACCTGCTCGCCCCCGGCCGCTGGACCCTCCGCGGCACGGGCGCCGGCGAGTTTCGCTTGTGCTGTTCCTTCGCCCCGCCGGGGTCGGCCTTAGCGAGCCCGCCGCGGAAGCGGCGGGATACTTCCATCCGCCCTGGCACGTCCGACGAGGCGCCTGACACCTTCTCGGGCCTCTTCCGCGCCGCCGACGCCTTTCTCGTCACGCGCCGCGCGGGCGGCGAGGAACTCCGGACCGTCATCGCAGGTTACCCCTGGTTCGGCGACTGGGGCCGCGATGCCATGATCGCCCTGCCGGGCCTGGCCATCGAGACGGGGCGGCTGGGCGTGGCCGAGAGCGTCCTCAAGGCCTTCGCCTCGGCCGCGAGCGAGGGGATGATTCCCAACCGTTTCGACGAGGAGACGGGCGAGGCGGCGTATAACACCGTCGACGCCAGCCTGTGGTACCTCCAGGCCCTCGCCGCGTACGTCCGGCAGGGAGGCGACGCCGCGCGCCTGCGCACAGACCTCTGGCCCGCCGCTTGCGAGATCGTCGAGCGCTACGCCGCCGGCACGCGGTTCGGCATCCACGCCGACTCAAACGGTCTCATCGCAGCGGGTTCGGAGGATACGCAACTGACGTGGATGGACGCGCGGACCTCAGGCGGCCTTCCCGTCACGCCGCGCTACGGTAAACCGGTCGAGGTCCAGGCCCTGTGGCTGTCCGGTCTTGCGCTCATGGAGGAGATGGCGCTCGCGCTCGGCGAAGAGCCGCCCGCGCCCTGCGCCCTGCGCCGGCGGGCCGGCGACGCCTTCGAGAAACTCTTCTGGAACGACGAGACCGCGTGCCTCTATGATTGCGTCTTCCCGGACGGGCGGCGCGACGGGGCGGTGCGGCCGAATCAGATTTTCGCCGTCGGCCTGCCGTATGCGCCGCTTACGGGGAAGCGCGCCAGGTCGGTCGTCCGGACGGTCTGTGCGAAACTCCTGACGCCGCGCGGCCTTCGGACGCTCGCGCCCGGCCATCCCTCGTATAAAGGGATGTACGGCGGCGGCCCCGACGAGCGGGATGCGGCCTACCATCAGGGGACGGCGTGGCCGTGGCTGCTGGGGCCGTACGTGGACGCCCTCTTTAAGGTGGAGCCGCGCGATCGCGCCCGCGCCGAGGCGGGCCAGATTCTGGAGGACCTCCTGGATTCGATGGACGAGGCCGGGCTGGGCTTTCTAAGCGAGGTCTTCGACGGCGACCCGCCACACCACCCCGGCGGCTGCATCGCCCAGGCCTGGTCCGTCGCTGCCGCAATTCACATTTGGCGCGTCCTGGAGACAACCGGAGGCGTACCATGAGCGCCACTGTAGGCCGGGGCACGCCCCGGCCACCATCCTCACCGCATGTAGGCCGGGGCGTGCCCCGGCAATCATCCGCGTGGAGGCACACTCCTACCAAAGCGCCGGGGCGCGCCCCGGCCACCATGCTGCTCGCCCTCCTTCTGATGGCGCCACTCGCGCTTGCCCAAGAGGTCGAGGTCACCGCCTCCCTCGACATCACCGACGGCCTCGCCTGCGTGGGCGCGTACGTGCCGGTGACGTTCACGGTGACCAACCGGACGGGCAAAGAGATCGCCGAGGTGTTCGTGACGACGGGCGGGCCGGTGGACGTGCGCTCCGAGTGGCGCCTGGCGCCCGGCGAGACGGACGCCAAGGTCCTGCCGGTATTCTACACGGGCGCCGACTTGGCGCCGGCGGTTGAGTTCCGCGACGCCGACGGCAACCGCGTCGCCCGCGCAAAAGCCACGCTGCCGCAGGTCCGTTCGCTTCCCGAAGGCAAGGCGCTGGTCGCCATCCAGAAGGGCCTGCCCAACACCATTTACGAGGTCGTTCCTCAGCCTTTGTGGATTTCGGCGGAGGACCTGGGCCAAGCGTTGCGTTGCGGAGTTTTGGACGTTGTTGTCGTGGACAGGGACCTGCGGCTTCCCGGTGGGCGGGCGTGTCGGATCAATAACTCCCTTTCCTATCCCGGCAACCTGAAGTACGCTCCGTTCCCGGGCGGCGTGGACGGGGCCATTCAGCCCGCCATGTACGGACTTTTCGATTCACACTCCCGCAGAGCCGGGGACCGCCAACGGCTGTGGCTATGGCTGGGCCTGTTCGTTGTGGCCGTAGTGGCCGGCGGCGTGCTCGTTCATCGGCGAGGCGCGCTCTTTGTGGCGGGATGCATGGCGCTGCTGGCGGCAGGCGCGACCACTTGCATCTGGCTGCTGGCGCCCGCCAACAGCGCCACGCTTCAGGACGCGCGCATCTTCTACGTGAATCCGTTTCCAGCCACGGCAGTCGCTGCATCCACAATTCCAAGACTGAGGGCGCCCGCGGCGCTGGAGCACGTCGTCCACCTCCGATCACGTGGAGCGGCTCACGCCTGCTACCGGCTGGGGCAACCGGGCGTCACGCCCCTTCCCTGGCCGGTGCTCGCGGAGGCCCGGGACCTTTTCCGGCGGCAGTTCACGCTTGTTTGCCAAGCGCAAGAGCGGGTCGAGTCGCATGCAAGGCAGGTCCTGCTGCACATCCTCGACACGGTTGATCCACCCTTCGGACTGCCGGTCGATGACGTATCCGTGGAAGCGCTCAGAACGCTGGCGGATAGGCCCGACTGCATCAACGCCGTGCGCGTGGAGGGGCTTCGCGGGACGGACGCGGGCGGCCGGTCGCAGACCCTCGACGCCTGGGCCGTCCAGTGGCAGGCGAGCGATGAGCCGGACGTCGCCTACGCAGGCCGCAGCCTGAAGTGGTGGGACAGCGACCGACGCGAGGGCGATGGGCCGTTTCTGTTGGCGTGGTTCCACGACCCGCTGCCGGAAGGTGCGGACGATGGCGGCACGAGGGAGCGCCTGCCGGCGCTCGTGGTGTACGGCGACGCGGCGAAGCAAGAATAGGCGGGTGGCACGGCAACGCGCATGCGTGGCCGTGATGCGAGTTCCGGCCCCACGGCCGCCCCGGCGGGGCTGCCGTGCCACCCTGCAGTTGGCCGGGATGGCCACGTGCTCACCCGCCGCCAAGGCAGCGTGTAGGCCGCGGCGTGCCGCGGCTCGCGCACGGGTGGCCGCCACGGCGCGCCGGTTTTCGCCGCATTGACCACCGCCTAAAGCGGTTCTATCATTAGTGGCGATAGTATATGGGGCAAGGGCACACGGCACGCACGTGAGGAGGCGCAGGCGGGAGCGCGTGAAGGAACTCCAAGACACCCGGCGCACCGTCGTCAAGGAACGCGCCGTCCTGGTTGAAGTTATCTGCGACGCTCCCGGCGAGGTCGATGAGAAGGGCCACCGCGACCGTCTCGAGGAACTGGGGCGCCTCGCCGATACGGCCGGCGCCCGCGTCGTCGCCACGATGACGCAGCGCCGCCGCAGGTTCCACCCCGGCACGTACATCGGCCGCGGCAAGGTTGACGAACTTCGGGTTCTCGGCCGCATCAAGCGTGCCAACGTCATCATCTTCGACAACGACCTGGCGCCCGCCCAGGTCCACAACCTCGAGAGCGGCACCGGTGTCAAGACGATCGACCGCAGCGAACTGATCCTCGACATCTTCGCGTCGCGCGCCAGGACGCACGAAGCGCACCTTCAGGTGGAACTCGCGCAACTGGAGTATGCGTACCCGCGGCTCGCGAAGATGTGGACACACCTGTCGCGTATCGAGGGCGGCATAGGGACGCGCGGACCGGGCGAGACGCAACTCGAGACCGACCGCCGCACCGTCCGCCGCCGCATCAAGGACCTCAAGGAGCGGCTGGCCCGTATCGACGCCCGAAAGGAACGCGAGGTCCGGTCCCGCCGCAACCAACTGACGGTCGGCCTCGTCGGCTACACGAACGCCGGCAAGTCGAGCCTCCTGAACGTCCTGACCGGCGCCCGCGCGTACGTGCAGGACAAACTGTTCGCGACGCTCGACACGCGGACCCGCTCCTGGCCCCTGCCGCACGGCCTGACGGCCCTGCTGTCGGACACGATCGGTTTCATCCGCGACTTGCCGCACCACCTGGTGGCTTCGTTCAAGGCCACGCTCGAGGAGGCCGTCCATGCGGACCTCCTGCTGCACGTTGTGGACGCCTCGACCGAACACGTCCGGGCCGACCTGGCCGCCGTCGCGACGGTGCTCGAAGAGATCGGGTGCAGCGAGAAGCCGCAACTGGTGGTCCTGAACAAGGTGGACCTCCTGGCCGATCCGCTGCATCTGGACCTCCTGGAGCGTGCGTGCCCCGGCGCCGTCGCGACGAGCGCGACCACGGGCGCCGGTCTGGAGGACCTGGCCGACGTGGTTACCGAGCGTCTCGTGGGCCCCGAGACGGAAGCCACCGTCCGGGCCGACGCCGCCGACGGCCGCCTCCTGGCGTGGATCGACCAGCACGCAACGGTGCTGGAGCGCTCGATCCAGGACGGCTGCATCGTCCAGACGGTGCGCCTGCCCGGGCGGTTGCTCGGCGAAATACCCCGCGTGGCGGAGGCGTCTTATACCGTGAGCGGCGTGTCGCAGGACGGAGACGTTGCATGACGCGCAGCGGCACAACTCGGCGGGGCGCGGTCGAGGCGGTCCTGACGATCCTCGCGGCGCTGGCGGTTCTCGTCGGCGTGCCGCCGGCGGGAGGCGGAGAGTTCACCGTCCCGCCGCCGCCGCTCGACGAACGTGTCGAAGTCCAACCCAACAGCGACGAGCCGGGAACCACGGAGGCCGGCCGCCACCTCTACCGTCTGCCGGAGGGCTACCGCGGGCCGCTGGGCACGTTCAACCAGGCGGCGCTCATGCGGCATCAGAAGGAGCGGCTGTGTGCGATCAACGAGAAACTCAAGATCCGCCTGCGGATGTCCGAGACCCGGCACTACCTCGTGTTCAGCGACGTGGACTCGGCGGTCACGGCCCGGTTCCGCACTTGGAGCGAGGCCCTCTACGGGAACCTGCTGAAACATTTCGGCCTGCCCGAGAAGGCCCGCGTCTGGGACGGCAAGTGCGTGGTGATCCTGTTCAAGCGCCGGAGGGTGTTCGAGCGGTTCTCAAAGGTGTTCGACGGCCACGACGCCCGCAGCGCCGGGGCGTACTTTGCCGTCGAGGACCACGGGCCGGGGCAGCCGAACCTGGTGCACATGTGCTTTCCGGTCGATTCGGGCGACGTGCGGCGTCAGCAGGAACTGTTCGCCCACGAAGGCACGCACGCCTTCTTCGAACTCTACAAGACGCCCGGTCGCCTGCCGCTCTGGCTGCACGAGGGACTGGCCGAGTACATGACCACCGTCAACGATGGCGCGCTTCGGCGGGCGAAGTGGTTTTCCGCCGTCCGTGTGGCGGCGGCAAGGAAGCCGATCTCCGGTCTCTTTGCGGCCAAGGTCGGCGAAAGTCTCTCGCTCGAGCAGTACCGCGTGGCCCTCACGCTGGTGGATTTTCTGCTCGAGCAGGGGCGGCCGAAGTTCAAGACCTTCGTCGATGCCCTCAAAGACGGCAAGGAGCAGGACGCGGCGCTGCGGCAGGCCTACGGGTTCGGACTCGCGGAGTTGGCGCGCCGGTGGCGCGAGCACGTCCGCAGCCACCCGCCTGAACATGGTCACCCTTCGGGCTGACCATGCCACCCGCCTTATCTCCAGAACATGGTCACCCTTCGGGATGACCATGCCACCCATCCGCGGGCGCGCGAACTGTTGTAGCCCCGGACCCTGCCGCGCGGTATAACTCCGGAGTCCCGGACCGCCGGGGGAGATGCGGAGACACGGCCGATGTTGGCGATGGGCGAGACGCGGCTGCTCTTCTACAGCGAAGGCCTGACGATGACCGGCTACGCCACGGCCATCGTCGGCGCGGGCGTGTTTCTGTTGGTGCTGGTTCACGGCTTGATTCGGGCGGCCGGCTCGACCGAGGGCGACGGCGGGCGAGAGGTCAAGACCGTCGATCCGATCCTTCCGATGTGGCAGGTCGTCGTGGGCCTTTCGCTGGCGGGCCTCGTGTTTCTGATGACCTGGGTCGCCGCCGGCGATGCGGCCTGGCAGGTCCAGTTGGCGCTGATGGGCCTGGTGGCTCTGGCGTGCGGCGTGTGGGTCCTCTTCTTCTACCTGCGGGTGTTCAACTATCTCGGACGGTTGCCGATGGCGGGCCTCTTGGCGATGCGGTTGCTGGCGATCCTGTTGCTCGTGCTCCTCATCTTCAAGCCGGTCCTCAGTTTCGAGGAGACGCTCGAGCACCGGACCGACCTCTATGTCCTGGTGGACGCATCGGAGTCGATGTCCGTGAGCGATTACCCGGACACGCCCCACCGCCTCAGTTTGGCCACGCGGCAGGTCGAGGAGTACCTGAAGCGGTTCGAGACCGCCTTCGAGGTCAAACTCTACTGGTTCGACACGCGGGCCCACCAGGTCCAGCAAGGCCAGTGGCCCAACCCGGAAGGCGACGCCACCAACATCACGCGGGGCATCAAAGACGTGCTGGCGGCCGCGCGGCTCATCGACACCAGCGGCATCATCCTGATGAGCGACGGGCTGCACAACGCAGGCGGCGACGTTGCCAAAGAGATCACCGCCCTCGGCCCGCCGCGCATCTACACCATCGGCATCGGCACCGACCTGACGGCCCAGAGCGGGTACCAGGACATCAGCATCGAGAACGTCCGGGCGCCCGAGGAATCGACCGTCAACAACATCGCGAAGATCACGGTGGACATCGAGGCCGTGGGCCTGCCGGACCGCGGCATCAAGGTGGAACTCCGGGAGAACGACGTGCCGCTGGCCTCGGCGCCGCTGCGGCTCGACTCGGCGCCCGGGAGCCAGAGCGTGACGCTCACGTTCACGCCCGAGACGGTCGGCCGCCACACGTACGGCGTCCACATCCGTCCCGACCCGGCCGAGCGGCGGAGCGAGAACAACGAGCGAGACGTCCACATTCTGGTGACCGATCCGAAGATCCGCGTCCTCTACATCGAGGGCGTGGTGCGGCCGGAGTACAAGCCCCTGAAGAGCGTCCTGGAGACCGACCCGAACGTGGAATTGCTGGCGCTGGTGCAGGTGAAGCGCGGCGAGTTTCTGCAGTCGGGCAGCATGAAGGGTGTGTCGCTGGCGGGTTTTCCGCAGACGCTCGAGGACATGCGGAAGTTCGACGTGTACATCATCGGCGACCTCGACCGCAGTTACTTCTCGGCCCCGCAACTTACGAACCTCAAGACCGCCATCGGTGAAGGACGCGGGCTGGTCATGGTCGGCGGGTACAACAGTTTCGGCCCCGGCGGGTACGAGGGCACGGCGATGGAGGAGATCCTGCCCGTTCTGGTAGGTGCGCGGAGCATCGGCCAGGAGACCACGCCGTTCGTCCTCAAACTGACGCCCGAAGGCGCCAACCATCCCATCTTCTACGGCACGAAAGGCTTCTTCCAGTACCAGAGCGATGCGCCCAGCCGGCGGCTGCCGTACCTGAAGGGCTGCAACGTCCTCGCCCGTGCCAAGCCCGGCACGAGTATCCTGGCCGAGCATCCCGAACGGACGGGCGCGAGCGGGCCGCTCATCGTTCTGGCAGTCCACAACTACGGCAAGGGCCGCGCCGCCGCCTTTGCCGCCGACACGACCTACCAGTGGTACCTGCCGTTCAAGGCGATGGGCCGCGAGTCGCCTTACATCAAGTTCTGGGGCCAGATGGTCCGGTGGCTGGCGAACAAGGAGGTCAAGGAACAGTCGGACGAGCCGGGCCTGGACCTGCTCGTTCGCAAACCGTTCTACAACCCCGGCGAGAAGGTCCTCGTGCGCGCCAAAGTCCGGGCCGAGGAAGGACGGGCAACCAACTTCGCCACGACCACCGGCGTTCTGCTCGGGCCGGGCAGCGAGCGAGAGAGCCTGACGCTCGCCCTCGTGCCCGGCGCCGTGGGCGTGTACGAGACGACGCTCGACCCGCTCGACCCTGGCACGTACAAGGTGCTCGTCGAGGCGAAGAAGGAGGGCGTCGCTCTCGGCAAGGCCGAGGTCGAGTTCACCGTCGGCCGGCCGAACCAGGAGTTCGACCGGTTGAGCATCGACCGGGCGCTGCTCAAGAAAATCGCCCGGGCCACCGGCGCCGACTATTACGAACCCGCCGCCTTCGGAGACCTCGTCGAACGTCTGCGGACGCTGATGATCAAGGAAGACATCCACCGCGAGGTCGGCATCCAGACGGTGCCGGGCCTGTTCCCCATCCTCTTCGTCCTGTTCCTGGCCATCGTGACGGGCGAGTGGCTGCTGCGGAAGTATTATCAACTGAACTGACGTTCTGCCGATGGTATAATGGATTGCACACGGGTGGTGCCCGTGCACTGATCGGGGTCGGCGATGATGCGAGAGCGGCTTCTCGAACGTGTCAAGTCAGCGCTGTGCGAGACGTTCGGCCCGCGTCTGAAGGGTGTGGTCTTATACGGAAGCGAAGCGCGCGGCGAGGCTGCGCCGGACAGCGACATCGACTTCCTCGTTCTGTTGGAAGGCCCGCTCGAGGAGCCGAACGACTCCTGGGCCTGCGTCAACGCCGTTTACCCGCTGGTTCTGGAGAGCGGCCGGCCTATCCACGCCGAGCCGGTTGATGCCGCCGAATACGAGGCGGGCGAGTTTCCCCTGTATCAGAATGCCAAGCGTGAAGGCGTTTCGCTATGAGCCCCGCTGCTGAGGATCTGTGGGAACGCGCCAAGGATGCCCTTCGTGTCGCGAAACATGACTTGGCTTTGAGTGCCGATGCTGCGGCCTCACGTGCCTATTACGCGGCCTTCTACGCCGCCTCGGCACTGTTCGCGATCGAAGGCAAGATCTTCTCCAAGCACTCGGCCGTCGAAGCGGCCGTGCATCGTGATCTTGTACAGCCCGGCGTGTGGACAGCCGAACTCGGCAGAGGTTATTCGCGCCTGGCACAACTTCGCGCTCGCGGCGACTACGGCGGCAGCCGACACGTCTCGCCCGCCGATGCCGAGGAGGCCGTCCGGATTGCAGATGACATCCTCCGCGCTGTGGCCGCCGCCCATCCTGAAGAGTTCGGGAGTCTCGATCAGCCGTAGGCCGCGGCGCGCCGCGGCCTACGTTCGACACCGCGCGTTTTAGCCGCGACCTATCGGGGAGCGCGGCCCGACTGAGGAGAGGCACCCGGTAATGAGATTCACGTGGATCGCCTCGTTGGTCATTGTTTCCCTCATGGTCCTCGTCTTGGTGGCAGCGTTTACCGTTTACGCTTGTGACGTAGCGATCATCAGCATTCTCGGGCGCTTGGTAGGACTATCTGACGAGACCTCGCTTGAAGCCGATGAGGAACGCCCCATGCCCAACGCTGCACTGCCCCGCGCCGCACGCGGCGCAGGCGAGCGCATCGAAATCGAGACCGATTGCCTCAAGGCCGAGGTCTGGCCGCGAGGGTACGTCACCGGCGTCAAGGCCAACACGCTGCTCGACAAGAGAACCGGGGCGCGCGACGGTTCCTTCGGTCTCGACATCGTCGACTTCCTCATGGGGCCGGGGGCCGAAAGCGGCGCGCCATACGAGTTCCGCAACCTCTATCACGGCAACATCGCCAAGCATTACATCGAACTGCCGCAGATCTGTACCCAGGCGAAGCGCATCGAGTCGGAGTTTGTCGTCGGCCGCGATTTCGTCGCCGTCCGTCAGTGGTGGCGGTACACGAAGGCCGCGCCGGGCTACGAAAGCGGTTCGCTCTGGGAACAGATGCTCGTCTTTCCGATGGGCCGGCGCTGGTTCCTGGCGAGCGACCGCATCACGAGCGCCAACGACGTACAGAACGTGTTCCTTCGGATCGACATGCCGGGGCACGTGCGGCACAAGCGCGGTGATACGTTTGAGGAAGTCTTTCTCTCTTACGAAGGCCGCATCCCGGCCGCCGACTTCTTCGAGGACTTCCCGCCCGATGCCCGCCACCTGTACCAGCGCGGCGTGGCGCCGCTGCCCGAGCGTTTCATCCGGGCCAGAAAGATCCGAGGGCCGCGGATGCCCTGGCTTGCCGGCATGACGCTCCGGCCCGGGATCGTCTACGAAGCGTGGTGTCACCAGCGCGGCTACGTGTGTTTCATCCAGGAGATCGGGGGCCTCGCCGTGAAGCGCGGCGACAGTTTTGCGGCAGCCTACGTCGTTGGATACTTCGATTCGCTTAAGGAGATGGAAGCCGAGTCCGACCGCCTGCGCGGCTTCACGTCGCTTGCCGCCACGAAGGATTACTGGCTCCTCGCCGAAGGCGTGATCCTGCGCGGCGGCACGAGCAAGACCGAGCGCGGCGGCGCGAGCGAAACGAAGCGCGGCGGGTCTCCGCACCCGCCGTGCGGTCCAGACGTGCGCGGTGCTTCAGGAGAACCACCGCGCTTCCGCATCGAGCCGCAAGGCCGGTGGCCGGCCCCGAAGACGTACCGCGTCCTCGCCCACGGCCACGGCGAAGCGGTTATCAACGGCAAGCGCATCCGGATCGACGGCGAGGGAATCTTCGACATCCCAGTGGCGGCCTCATCGCGCCCGTAGCGTCGCGCTTTATCCCCGACGTACCCATCGCACGATGCGAAACTGTGGCATCGGACCTGCCCACTTGCCGCCCAGATGCACCTTCTTGCCGAGCCGCACGATGTCGGCGTAGGCGCGGATGCCGAGTTGGTCGATCTCGTCCCATGCGGCAAGCGGCGCGGCGTCCTTGGCATTCTTGAAATCTGCCGCTTGCAGACAGACCTCCTGCCAGTTGTCCGACGCCTTCAGGGTCACCTGGGCCAGGTACTCCTTCCTGCGCCCGCGATAGCCCCGCCACTCGTTCTCGCGGACGATGACCACGAGCCGGTTCTCGTGCGCCGACTTCACCTCCAGCGTCAGCCGCGCGCCCTTCGGCCCCCGCCACTTCGGATCGGTCACCTTCCGCGTCCAGAACTGCCAGTGGTGCGGGTTGCCGCGCTCCAGCACGTACCAGTCGTGGAACCCTCGCTCGAAGTCGTCGATGACGAGCGAGCGGCGGTCGGTGGCCTTCACGCCGGCCTTCCGGAGCATCTCCGGCGTCGCGGTCAGGAGATCGGAACTCAGGCAGAGCCGCTCCACGCGGCGGTTTCGCGACAGCGTCTCGGGCCGGTCCAGTTCGTAGTGGACGTTCGCGAAGGCCACCAGCGGCCGGTCGAGATCCAGGATGGGGCACTCGCCGAGCCACGCATCGCCCTCTTGCCGCGCGCCGGCATCGCGCCAGAACCGCGGCAGGGCATCGGGGTCGATGGCGTAATAGATGTCCACGGCGCCGACACGCATCGCGCGGTCGGGCTTGACGCGGACGCGCGGCACACCGTCCGGCCGGTCCAGGACGAGTTCGGCCGGCGGCGTCTTCGGAAACGCAAAGCCCCCTTTCAGATGGGCGTCGAGCCACAGCGGCCGGCACACCTCGTTCTCCGGCAGAAAACGGTGGTTCAGGTGCGGCGCGAACGTGAACCGCTGGTTACGGTGACGCAGCAGGCCGTAGCACCGGTAAACGCTCTCCATGCGGGAGTTGAAATCGTTCGTGGCGCCGAGAAAGAGAATAGGGCACGCCACGTGCGGCGCGTACGCCTCCGACGCGATCGTCTTTCGGAACAGCGCGGTGGCGGCGTCGCTGCCGTCGGTCTTGCGGGCCGTCCCGGGGATGCCGGGGACGTCGTGCGTGCGGAACCCCACGCCGCCGACCGACGGCACCGCCGCCTTCACCCGCGCGTCGGTGCCCGCCACGTAGAACGTCAGGTTGCCGCCCATCGAATGGCCGAAGACACCGAGCCGGTCCCCGTCCACCTCCGGCTGCCGCTCCAGAAACGTCAGTGCCCGCCGGCACGCCAGCGTCAGCAGATACCAGTTGTTGTTCTTCGGCGAGGCGAACGACGCGAGGCTCTTCGGCGTCGGCTTGAGGCTCGCGTACCCCGGCACGTTCGACTGCGTCGGATCCACCGCGCCCCAATCCGTGTTGGGCCACTCGGGATGCTTCTCGTCCATCGGGCGGCCACCCCAGTTGACGGAGATACACCCGTACCCGCGGCCGACGTAATACTCCACGGGGTTGAGAAACGCCCGCTGCCCGCCGCCGTGCATGTGCAAGAGGCCGGGGACCTTGGCGTCCACTTTCGGACGACCGTAGAAGGCGGCCATGCGGGCCTTTGCGCCCTTGAACGTGCCGATCGTGTACCGCAGCACCTGGTAGACGCCAACGTCGTCGGCCCATTCCGCCGCCACCTCAACCCCAAGCGGCTCAGCGCGCGGGTCGAAATCGGCCCACAACTCCGTCACGTTCTGCGGAACCGTTGGCGCGGCAGCCCCGAAGACCTGCCCAACGAGCAGAAGCAGCAACGGCACATAGGCAAGGAAACGATTGGATGCTCTCGACATTGTTGTTGGCCTCTCCTTTTCGCCGCTGCGTCCCTGCCGCGCCTTCTTCGCAACGCCAACAGGCAGCGGCACCGCGCGGCCGATGGCCTACAACCGCCCCGCGGCGCCCTTCTTGAGGACGACCGTCGTCTTGCCGCCGCGACGGATCACCGCCTGACCGTCCACGCCGCGAGGCGGGTCGGTCGCAAGGTACACCTCCTCGCGCGTGCGGCCGAGCGTGATGCGCACACCCTTGCCGTCGGCGAGCGTCTGAAACGCCGGCGACTCGGCGCCCTTGCGGTAAGGATACAACACTGCCAGGAACGGCCGGCCGGGCGTCTCGGTCGCGCGGACCCCCTGCTGGAGTTCCCCTTTCCGCCACCGGTCGGCGCCGATGCGGAAATCCTTCGGGATCTCGCTCGAAGAGTCCCGCTTCGGCCACGCCCACCGCGCCAGGCTCACCTTCTCGTTCTCGACCCTCGCCATGTAGAGGACCGCGTCGGCCGCCAGTTGCCCGTCGAAACGAAACGTCTGCCCCTCCTGACGGACCGACCGCGCCAGGGTCCACAGGTTGAACGTGGCCGGCTCGCTGGAGGCGATCTCGTCGCGGATGACGAGGTAGTCCTCCAGCGCCGACCCCGCCGCGTGTTTCACAAGCATCACGAGGCGCCGATACCGCGCCGTATGGTTGAGCCGCCGGCGCGGAAAGGCGGCACCCTCCGGCGTCTCGTGCGGCCAGCGCGGCAGCCGCCGCAGACGGCTCGTCCTCACCTGGCCGACCACAACGTCGCCGGCCGCCGACGTTTCCATCACCAGCAGTTGCCCGACGGCGTCCATGTTCTCGTTGTCTCCCAGGTTCACACGGTTATGCATGTGTTCCTGGTCCGGCCGCGGCGCGTCGCCCGACTGCCAGTCCAGGGCGATGGGCATCCCGGCGCCGAAGAAATGAAAACTCAACTCGTCGCCGTGGTACCCGCCGCGCGCGCTGCCGCACTTGAAGGCCACAAACGTCTCGTGCGGCGTGCCGAAACGGCTTCTCAGGACGGCGCCGAAGCCCTTGAACGCGCGGCTGGGCCAATCGGCCGGGTCGAGGCGTGCGGCGGGAGCGTACGGATCCGCCAGGAGCACGTCGGTCGCCAGGTCGCCGCTGCCGCCGTCGCCATAGTAGTGGCGGTACAGGGCCTGCCAGACGCCGGCCGTTTTGGGATCGCGCTTCCGGATGCCCGCCGCCGCCACGCCGAACAGCCGCCCGGCGGCGTCCTGCCACGGCGAGGTGTCGCCGAGGGGAGCGAGACTTCGCCGCCCCAATCGCGGGTCGGGCGGCGTGTGCAGGTGGCGCAGGAACTCGATCTGCGCCCGCCACTCGGGCCACTCAAACGGGTCCGCCAAGCCCGAGTTCTGGGCCGCCCGCGCCACGCGCAGCAGCGGGGCGAGCGTCGCCGCCTGCCCGCCGGGACAGGCGCGGCCGGCGCCGTCCGCCGTCGCCATGGTCCGCCGCAGGTCCTCCCGCAAGTCCCGCAGGCCGCGGTCCATCCACCGCCGGGCCTGCGGATGGTCGGGCATCATCGCCGCCGCGTAGATGCCAAGACCGTACATCTCGTGGCCGTGTGCCGTGCCGCCGGCGTCCCAACCGGCGCCGGACCCGGGCCGGTAATTCGGGTCCGCGAACACGTAGCCCAGCAGTGCCGCCCGCGCGTCGCCGGCAGGGCCACCGGCCGCCGAGAGGTCCGCACGCACCATCGCCGCCGCCAGCCGACGCGCCTGCGCACCCGGCGCAAGAAACGCATCCTGATACGAGCGGCCGAGGTACACGCCTGTGTCGAGCCCCGGGCCGGGCAGCCGCTCACGCCGACCCGCCAGGAACTCCGCCAGATGCCGGTCGCCCGGAATCTCGCCGCGAACCACGCCCATGACCAGCCGCGCCGCCGGCGTGTCCTTGCCGCCCGCAACGTCGTCGCGAATCTTCTGAAGACGCTCGTGCGTCGTGAGGATGTGGGGGGCGGGCCTGGCGGGGTCGCGTTTCCACTCAAGGACCCACTCGTTCAGGACGCGGTCGAGCGGGATGTCGGCGCGAGAGCGGATGAGGGCCTGGAGTTCCCCTTTCGAGTCGAACCGTTTCACGGGCCCCGCCAGCAGGGCCCATCGCCGGCGTCCGTCGGCCAGCGGAAACGCGATCGCCATCCCGCGGCCGTCCTCGAGTGCCCGCACGGCCGGGAACTGCTCGTACGGTCGCGACCATTCGCCGGCGCAGACCATCGCGGCGCCGACGGCCGGCCGACCGTCGCCCGAGCCAACCGCCAGGCACACCTGGGCGCTGTCCGGGACACGGCTCCGCTTCGGTCGCAGCGTCGCGAACGGGCGGCCTTCGCAAAATCGCCCCGCCAGAGGGTCGCGCCGAACCTCGTACGCCGGCCGCGCGCTGCCGTCGGCGCCGACAAACCACGGCAGCCAGAGCGCCTCGGACGGTTTCAGGCGGTCCTTCAGCACGCACGCCATCCGTGCGCCCTCGCCGAGACGGTACTTCTCTTCCAGGTCGATCCACGGTTCGCCGCGGACACCTCGGATCGTGACCTCGTAACTGTGTCCCTTCTCATCGAGGACGTACTTCAGCCGCACCTCGCCGCGCAGTGGCCCGGCGGCTTCAACCGTCGTCTTGATCTCCTTGACGCGGCCGGCGCCCTGCAGGCGCCACTGTCCGTACCACGCCTTCGCTGCGTGCGGCCGGGCGCCGAGAACCGGCGCGGGCGTCTTGGCGAGGTCCAAAGGGCGGGGAAACGCCTTGGACGGGGCCGGAATCGCCACCTCGGCGGCGCCGGTCGAAAGGACGAGCCGGTCGCCTTCCCGTCGGACGCTCAGGCCGCCGCCGGGCTGCCCGGCCTTGCGCCCGTCGTCGCGGTAGGTCAGCCGGTACGTCACACGGCGGTTCTTGGGCAGGGTGATCTTCAGCCACAGCCGCGCGCGGCGGACGGCGCCGGGCTTGCCTTCGAGGAGATCGACCTGGACGGGCACGGGCTTGCCGGCCGAGTCGGCCAGGGCGAACGTGTTGGCCGCGACCTTGGCCTCGGGAATCCGCACGTCGTGGTGGACGAGTTCGTCGGTCCAGGAGTAGCCGACCGGTTCGCGGAAGGAGATCGTCTGGCTGTATTCGGCCGCCAGGACGGGGCCGCTGAGGGCAGCCAGGACGCCCAGCGCCGGAACCACTGCGGCAAATCTCATCCGAGCCCCGCTCCGTTTCCCGCCCGACGTGATCAGGATGATGCGGGGAAGCACTGGCGGCCCCCATCCGCTTCCAGTTGAACCGTGCCGGCCCCGGGGAGTTCCCGGTGTTTTGCGGTGCGGCCGTCGGGCTTCTTCCAGGACGCCGGCCATCCGCGTGCGGCGACGCAGGACGGCGTCCATTTTGGGTTGCTCTTGCGCCGATGGGGTGCGTAACATAAGCGGTGGAGACGTTATGGACTCGGCTTCCCAGAGGACGTCGGACGGTCCCGCAGCCGGAACGGAACCCGACCTGCGCGCCGAGGCGCCGCGCGCCAAGGCCGTTCAGGTCTGGGCGTTCCTCTGCCCCAACCCCATGTGCAATACGGAACTGATCATCTTTCCGGAGCAGACCGGCCAGTGGGTCGAGTGTCCGTCGTGCGGGCTCCAACTTCGCGCCCCGGAAGTCATCCCCGGCAAAGACGATCCCCCCTACGTGCCGCAACGCGTCGTTCCACGCCGCCAGGCCCGGATGTCGGCGGACGAGGCCGCGTGGCTCGCGATCGAGGACGCCGGTTCGAAGTCCCTGGCCGTAAAGCCCCACGGGTGGGCTGGACCCGTTCCGGGAAAGACGGCCGCCCGGGCCGAGCCGACGCCACTCGCCGACCATCCGGGCGCCGCGGCGCGTGACGCCCTGGCCAGGGAGGTTGCCCGTGCGTCGGCCGCCCGGGCCGAGCCGGAGTCCGTCTCGCCGGAACGCGCCGCGCCGGAACGCGCCGCGCCGGAGGTTACCCGGGCCGCCGACGCGCTGGACTCGCTCGCACGCGGGTCACATGAAGGCGCCGGGACACCGCCCGGTGCAAGAAAGGAACCGCCCGCCCCGCCCGCGCCCCAGGCCCCGTCGGAATTGAGGTTCCGCGAGGAATCCGAGCCGCTTCCCGAGTCCACGGTCCGCGAAACCCTCCCTGTCCCTCTCGAACGGGCGCCCATGGCGGAACCCGTCGTCCGCGAGAAGCCGGTCCTGCGGGCCGAGGCGGTCGTTCGTCCGACGCTCCCCGGAGGCAGGGGCCCGGCCGGCCGGCCGAACGCGCCGTATCCCGACCGACGCGTACGGGGCGAGATCGGATCGCCCGATGACACGCGCGCCGGTTCGCCGGACTTGCCCGCGCCCGTCTGGGGGTCGCCGGGACGGCGGCCGGCTCGCACGTTCCGTTCGGACCTTCTGGTCGTGTGGATGATCGCCGTTCTGGTGGCGGCCGGGGTCGGTTTTCTGGCATGGCTGACCGGACTGCCGGACTTGGCGGCGGGGTCGATCCTGGCCATCGGCGTGGCCCTGCTCTGGACCTTCTTCGGCCGCGGTTCCGACAAGGCCGCCCCGCCGGCCGGGCCATCGTGGTGATGGGCCCGGCGGCCGCCCCGTTGACGGTCAATCGCGCCGGGCCAGCGCTCTGTCGCTGCTGATTTGCGGGGTGCCACTGGCTGCTTGTCAGCCAGTGTGTGGCGAGCAGCAGGAAGGCACTGGCGGACAAGCCGCCAGTGGCACCCACCGTTTCACGTGGGACAGAACACCAGCGCCAGGCGTCCTGTGGTCCCGTCCCGGCAGGCCTCTGGATGCTGAACCCACAGACGCGCGGCCGCAACCTCCACCAACAGGTGGCAGACTCCGCCGACACGTTCGCAGCGGACGACCCGCGAGCTGCCGGCCGGGTCCGCTTGGAACGTCACGTCCTCCGGTCTCAGGATGAGCCGCTGCCGTCCGGCGAGGTTCGGCGGCAGACCTTCGAGGATCGCCGTCCCGTCGCACGTCAGGACGCCGCCGGCCGCGTCGCCTTGAAGTTCACCTGCCGGACCGAGCGCCTGCGCGACGGCGAGGTTGACGGGGCGGCGATAGACCTTCTCGGCGTCGCCGGCCTGCGCAACGGCGCCGTCCAGCAGCACGATGACATCGTCGGCAAGCCGCAGGGCCTCCGTCGTGTTGTGTGTCGCCAGGAGCACGCCTGCCTGGGTGTCGGCGAGGGCGTCGCGAAGGAGGCCGAACACCTCTGCCCGGCCCGGGCCATCGAGATGGGCGAGCGGCTCGTCCAGCAACAACCAGTCGGGCTCGTTCGCGAGGGCCCGCGCGACGGCCAGCCGCTGCCGCTCGCCGCCCGAGAGGTTCGCCGGTCGGCGGCCCCGCAGTGATGCGAGGCGCATCCGCTCAAGCATCCGGTCCGCGCGGCGTCGGCGCTCGGGCCGCCCCAAACCTGAACTTGCCGACACGAGGTCGAGGTGCTGCTCAACCGTCAGGTGGTCCCACAAGGCCGGCGTCTGAAACACCATGCCGAGCCGCTCGCGCCGCGGGTCGAACGGCCGAGCCGTGCCGGCCTGGTCGCCGGGTTCGCCCAGGACAACGCGTCCGGTCGTCGGCCGCAACAGTCCCGCCAGGATCCAGAGCAGCGTGGTCTTGCCGGAACCGCTCGGCCCCACCAGCACCGACACGCGGCCGGGCGTGATTTCCAGGCGGACCTCGCGCAGCACGGGCCGGTCCCCGTAGGCGAAGCCGACGTCCCGGCACGTGAGAACCTTGATCATCGCTCCCCCTCAACCGTTCGCCGGCGCCCGAGCGAAAGCAGCAGGCCGAACAGCACGATCGCCGGGCCGATAAGCAACAGGATGTCCAGGGCCAGCGCGCTGGTGACCGACGCCGGCGCCGTGTGGATCAGCGTGTACAGCCGCACCCCGAGCGTGCTTGCCCCCGGCGGGACGAGCAGGACCGACATCTCCAGTTCCGTGGCGGCCAGGAGTGCGGCGAGCAGCCCCGCCGCCGGCAGCGTCAGACGGTGCCTCGGCCAGAGCACGTGCCGCAGCGTTCGCCACACCGAAACGCCGTGGACCCGCGCCGCCGCCACCGGCTCGACCGGCTCACGCCGCCAGAGCGCATAGAGCATGAGCGTAGCCACGGGCAGGAACCGCGCGGCATACCCGAAGACCAGCGGCCAGGGCGTGTCGCGGACAACCGACAGCGCCCGGGTCTGCGCGAGCCCGATCATGCCGATGCCGAGCAGCGAGGGCGGCACCGCCAGGTTCAGCAGGACCAGCGGCGCGGCGGTCCGCGTGCCGCGCCGGGCCGCACGCACCCAACGCGAAGCCAGGATGGCCGCGACCACCATGCACAGGACGCCCGCCGCGCCTGAGAGCAAGAGCGTCTGCCATGCCTGGTCGCGGGCGGCCGAGAACGCCTCAGCGAGCGCACGCCACGAGCCTGCCCTGTGCGCCAGGACCGCGACCGGCACGGCCAGTGCGACGGCGAGCACCGCGGCGCTCGCCGCGGCGCAGAGGACTCGCGCGGGCAGCCGCGGCGGCGGACGGCTCGCCGCCGCTGGACGGTCCAGGCCCGTCCAGGCCCGCCCGCCTCCCCACAGGGCCGCCGCAACGGCCACGGCGCCGACGGCCGCCATCGGCGCCGCCAGCGCCGCCGCGCCGTCCGGATCGAGAAGCGCGGCGTACTGGATCAACACCTGGGTGCCGTACGTGCTGATCAGGAACATGCCCGGGATGATGTGGTCGTTCATCGCAAAAAGCATGACGAGCAACCACGCCGCCGCCGTCGGCCCGATCGCCGGCCGCAGCGTCAAATGCAGCAAGGCCGATGTGCGCGATATGCCCAAGACGCGTCGGGCGGGCCAACCGGCTTCGAGTCGCCGCCGCGCGTACGTCAGGACCAGCGCCGCCAGGCCGAAGTACCGCAGCGCCACCACCATCGCGGCGGCGGGCACCGAAAACACGGGCAGGCGGACGTCGCCGAAGACGGCCTGCACCGCGTGCGTCACGGCGCCTTCACGTCCGAGCGCCACGATCCAGGCGGTCGCGAGCAGCGACGAGGGAACCAGCATCGGCAGACACGCCAGCCAGGCGGCGGCGCCGGCCCATCGCCGCGGCAGTTGTGCCGCCGCCGCCACGAGCATCCAGGCCGGCGCCAGGGCGAACGTCGCCGCCAAGGCGGCCAGCCGGACGGTTCGCCCAAGCGCCAGCCAGCCGCGCGACGTGCCCCACCACTCGGCGTAACCGCCGTCGGCCCCGGTCGCCGAGAAGGAGCAGGCGAGCGCGACGATAAGCGGCAGCAGGGTCAGCACGGACAGGACCTCGGCCGCCGGGCCGAGAAGCCCGGTCCCGGCACGGGGCGATGTGACGGTTTGTCCCAGGGTCGCCGGCATCGTCGGTCGCCTGCTCCTACAACGCTGCGCAAAGCAGCGCTGCGGGCCTACTGGTCCATCCCCACCCGCCTGCACAGCGCAACGACGTCCTTGATGGAGGCGGCCGCACGTGCCCAGTCCACCTGCATCGTCGGGCCGGCGCGGAGAGCATGCCAGGGCGTCTTCTCGTCGGCCAGGTCGGTCCCGAGCGGAATCTGGGCGCCGGCGCCTCGCATCAAGCGCCGCTCGACCTCGGCCGAGAGCAGGTAATCGATCAGCCGCTTGCCTTGCTGCGGATGGGGGCAACCCGCAACGAGCGCGACGGTGTTCGGGATGAGGACGGCGCCTTGGGCGGCGTCGGGAACGAGCACGCGGACGGGTTTGCCGGCCTGGATGGCGGCCCAGGCGTCGTCGGTGTCGGTGAGGCCGAAGGCGCGCTCGCCGGCGACCACCAGGTCGCGGACCGTGGCGTTGCCCGGGCACAGGGCCGTCTCGTTGGCGTGGACGGCGCGGAGCCACGCCTCGAGCCGCTCCGGTCCCCATCGCTGATGGAGAACGGCGACGTGCGTGAGCGTCGTGCCGAAGAACGGCCTGGCCATGGCCGCCCGGCCGCACCACTTCGCGTCGGTGAAGGCGGAAAGGTCCGAGGGGAGGTCATGCGCCTCGACGAGTTGGGTGTTGTAGATGACGACCCGCATGCGTGCCGCAAAGCCCGTCCACCGTCCTTCGGGATCACGGAACTGCGGCGGGATGCGCTCGACGTTGGGGCTCCGGTACGCGGTCAGCAGGCCCATCTCGGCCAGGCGCACCGTCTGGACGATCTCGTTGTTCCAGTGGACGTCGCAATCGGGGTCGGTGCGGCGGGCGATGAGGCGGTTGACGAGGCCGGTGGTTTTCGCGTCCTCGGTATCGTAAACGGGCCGGACCTCGATGCCGGTGGCGCGCTCGAAGGCCTTGAGGATCGGCTCGGAGTGGATCTGGTCAAGCGCCGTATAGACGACCACCACGTCGTGTGTCTCGTCGCCGCGCCCGCAGCCGAGGTGCGCCGCCACGAGCGACGCGCAGAGCGCAGCGACGAACAGCGCCGCCGACAACCGATGCCCGATCATCGGGTCACTCCTCCTTGACGAGTTTCTTGATGATGACGGTCACGTCCTGCTCGAACCGCCGGCCGAAGACCGAGACGATCAGGTGTCGCCAGAAGGCGTCGGCGTCGGTGAGTAGGAACGCTTCGCCGCCGCCTTCTTTGGCAATGCGTCCCAGATCGGGCTGAATGCTCGTCCGCTGGATGCCCTTGGCGCCCGTGCCGCCGACGTCGATGACGTTGATCGTGCCGCCCGCCTTGCTGAACGCGGCCGCACGGGCAAAGACCTCGTTGCGGCCCGACGGGTGGCAAGGGGAGTCGCCGACGAGGATGATGATGCGGCGGCGTCTGCGGTTCCATTGCATCTCGTCGTCGGCGGCGACGCGGATACCCTCGTGGATGGGTTCGGGGATGTCGGCCCCTCCGCCCGCCGTGGTCGTGTCGATGAACTCGCGAATGGCCGCCACGTCGTCGCCGATGGCGACCGACTTAACGGCCTCCGGGCCGTAATCGTCGCCGTAGTCCTTGTAGGCGACGATGCCGAACCTCGCGTTCGGCACCAGCCCGGTCACTACGTCGAGGATCTGGTGCAACCGCACTTTGGCCTGCTCGATGTAGGGCGTCATGCTGTCGGTGGCGTCGAGAACGAAGACGACATCGAGGCCGATGCCCCTGAGTTGCCCGATGTGCTTTCCGAATCCGGCGCTCGTGCCGTCGAGCAGGCCGATGCCGACGCCGCCGCCCGGCGCAGTGACGGCGCCCGGCGATGCCGCCAGGGCATCGGCCAGGTCGTTGATGGGGTCGGCCACGCCGGTCACAAACTGGGTTGCCGCTGCCATGGGCGGCTGGTTCAGGACCGCTTCAAGGTCGTCCGGCACGGGCGCTGACGGCATGACCACGGCTTCGGGACTCGGTGCCGGGTTGGTGTCGGCCGGGGTGGCGTCGCCGCCGCCGGCAGCCCCGGGCGAGTCGGCGCCGGCCTCGGCGCCGGCCTCCGGCGCCAGGAGCATAAGCGGGCGATCCGTCGCGGCGATGCGCACGACGACCCAGGTCACCATCCCGGCGAGCAGGATGAGGAGCACGTGCACGACGAGCGAGATGGCCCACGACGGGGCCGACTCCTTGAGTTCCCTCAGCCACTCGTTCAGGCTCATCGTGACCTTTCCTGCCATCGCGCGGCGGGTCTCCGCACCCGCCGCGCAACGCCTGCTGTCATTCCGAGCGACCGCGGCAGGGCCGCGGGAG
>Ga0307427_1000502_pt1 | contig 24383 bp, 17 predicted proteins | sample SalMarWE160190MG_FD_202162 | JGI IMG/M metagenome (GOLD analysis project Ga0307427, IMG submission 202162) | Salt marsh sediment microbial communities from the Plum Island Ecosystem LTER, Massachusetts, United States - WE1603-190 | ecosystem: Environmental > Aquatic > Marine > Intertidal zone >... | reverse complement strand
GACATAGCCAAACTTTGAACATTCTCTGGGAACTCAAATCCTTCAGACCAAGTAACTCCATAATCATCTGAATAATAACTCTCATTCGGGAATATTCTAGCTGCTATCATATACTTACCATTTGAAGACATAGATACTGCACCACAAGCATAATTTAAACTAACATCTGACCAAGTAACTCCGTAATCATTAGAATATCTCATCACCCCCGGATTACCTGCTGCTACTTGTAACTGTCCAGTTCCAGAAACATCTATGTCTCTCCAATCTCTAGTCGCATCTCTTTGAGTCCAAGTAACTCCATAGTCATTAGAAGTATATAAATATCCACTAGCAATAGCACCAGTTTGGTACTGACCACTTGAAGACAATCCCATTCCTCTCCATAATCCAGTAATACCCCTTTGAGTCCAAGTAACTCCGTAATCATTGGAAGTATAAATATAACTACCTGATGACCCGGCAGTTTGATATTGACCAGTTGATGAAATATCCATAACCCTATAATCACCTGATACTCCTCTTTGAGTCCATGTAGCCCCATAATCATCCGAAGTATGGAGGTATCCACCAGAACCATAACCTGCTGTAACATACTTTCCATCATTGCTAATAGCTGTACTATACCAAGTTCTTGAAGATTCTGTGGTTGTCCAAGGCAATCCTTCATAACCTGCAGTTATAGCTGAATCTGCAGAGATAGTATCATTTACAATAGAGAGTAAATTACCTGCTATATAAACTGTATGGGGAGTTTCTGCATAAGCCGTGTCTCCATAACTTTTAGTTATATAATACGTATTATCCCATTCACTTGGAGTAACATGAGTACTGTATAATCCGTTATAACCTAAATAGGTACTAGCAGTGCCATCATTGTCTCTGGTATACCATCTATGAATTGAACTACTCGACCCATCTGCTCCAAGATAATATCCAGCTTCTCCAGTATTATTATAATCAATAACTGACATAGATGCATAAGTTTGACTAGTAGGATAAATCCAACTTTCCATGCGAAACATACCACTATTACCATCTGCTCCAATTCTAAAATCGAGAGCATTAATCTCGTCTGCTGGATCGAATATATTTAAACGTCTACGATTAAATACAGAAGAAGTATCACGCAATACAAACCCTTCTCCCTCAGTAGCAAAAGTTCCATCATCTGGACCAACAGTCCAATCGGTTAACCCTATTATACCTCCAGAAGTCATACCTCCAGTTGTTTCAACTGACTCTGCTGAAAAATCTCCAGTGGTAGATACACCAGAACCACTAGCCTTGAACTCAAAATTAAGAGGTTCTATAACTTCTCCTCCAGAGGTCAATTGTATTAAATCTTTTGAATCAGAGTTACCATTAAATTCATTCCAAGTTCCTGCGAATACAATTGACCCATTATACTCTGCGAACCCATGGACTCCAAGTTGCCATCCTGAACCAGCTGTGAATCCTGTTCCAATGTTAAAGGTAGAGACTACTGTTCCAAGAGTAGTCACTTCAAATGCTCCGGGTGCAGCTGAACCTTTATAATTTTCGAACACACCAGCCACCATCAAATTACCATTCTCTAGTATCTTAATATCCCTAGGAAAGTCATCTAAACCTGTACCTGTATTAAAGATAGCATCAGGTAACCCTGAAGTCCCATCGATCTTGATTATACAGTTATTAGTGACACCATCGTATTCAAGAAACTGTCCACCTATATAGACATCATCATTTCCATCAACTGCCATAGTCATAGGCTTGCCTGAGAATCCGATTCCTGCACCTGCATCGAATGCTGCATCCCTAACACCAGTAGAACTTACTTTAACAATTCTAATCGCAGCAACTAAATCCAATGAAGCAAAATCTCCACCTATGATTATAGAACCATCTGATAATTCTGCAAGTGCTCTCACTTGTCCATCAAACCCATCACCTAAGTTAGTATAAAATGCAACATCCTCAGTACCGTCAGAATTAAGTCTGACTAAATTATTGCGTGTATCACCAATAGTTACCTTTTCATTTTCTATCCACTCAAGAACTCCAACATCTTCCCTATAAAAAGAAAATAAAGCAGGTACATCATGTGGATTGTAAAATGTGATAAAATGTGATTGTATCACTTGAACTATTTCATCATTATAATTATATAACTCATTTACTTCAACCCATGTTCCTATGTCTGGAAAAATTGGATATTCACTGACAGTCAATTCATTGAGTTTATCAAATACGTTAACCTCCTGCATAGTTTCAATCCTTACATTCTCCATGTATTCACCAATTATCATTTCTGTGTCGGAATATACTTCACAGTAAGCATTATATATTGTCGTGTCCGTTTGCCCGAAAATCGAAAACGGTATAAATAATAATATAATTAATTTTCTTATCATAACTTTACGGTTTTGTCTGTTTCTATTAATTTACCAAAATTATCAAATCCTAAATATTTCAAATTTTCAATCGCTCCTTCTGGAAAGTCTGATATATTAACTATATGGTATGTTCCTAAATTATTAATACGAAAATAAGTCAATTCAGTATCTTTAAAATCAGATAGATTTATTAGATTACTTGTTCCTTTATTAGTCATTGTTTCAGAAAATGATGATGATTGATCTCTTTTTTTCTCATGTATGTACCCACTTAAAAAATATATTATAACAATAATTAATGTTATTATGCCTTCAAAAATTATAGTATAGTTATTTTTAATTAACCTACCTATAAATGTACTTCTTGATAAACCATCTTTTTTTGACATTTCATTTACTTTTTTTAATTCATCTTTTGTTAGACAAATCGGAACTGTTACTTTTTTTTCTTTTTTCATAGCTTTACGTTTTAAATTTAGCGTAAAGTTATATAATTATTATATAATATCCAAATATGTTTTACGGTTCTGTTAATCCTAATGTTTTAATTGTTTTCCCAAGCCCTATTAGCGTTGTTACTGCTGCATCACTTGCCGAAGTTCTTGCTGCATTACTTAAATCAATAGTCTTTACTCCTGCTCCTGCCGTTGCAGCATAAGCAATCAAAAAAGCATCACAATCACCACCCGCTCCACCTGTGTAACCTTTTAAGGTAATATTACAATTAGCCCATGTTTTCATTGTGCCACTTGTTATTGATATTCCGGTTCCAGAATTTCCAATATATAATGTGTTTAATCCAGTAGCAAAATATGATATTTGTCCTGCATGATTTGTGCCTGAATTATTAAGCCAAAAATAAGTTAACGGCATACCAGCAAAATCTGATGGATTGATCTCATTATTTGTGCCTGAATTATAAAGCCCAAAATAAGCTAACGGCATACCAGCAAAATCTGATGAATTGATCTCATGATTTGTGCCTGAATTATAAAGCCCAAAATAAGTTAACGACATACCAGAAAATTCAGAAGAAAATAAACTATCGTATGTAGCTTCAGCGTTTATATATATCTTTGTAAAACCTTCTAAATCACCATAAACATAAATATGATAAGTAGTATCTGACACTGTAAAATTAGAAGTCATCGATTTATCTGTGCCGTCTGCTACAATTAAATGCCCACCATCACCATCATTCCAGTCGACATACACATTATATCCTGGTGTAATATTAAATATTGTTGTAATTTGGTCAATAGCCCCCGACTGGGTCGATGTGCCAAAATTTGCAATTGTATCAGTTAAATCATACACAACCATCTTCCCATCACTCACAACAAGATTATTCCCCGAAGTTATCGCTGCATTTTGAGCATGAAGTCCGACGCATATTAATGCTAATATTGATATGAGTAGTTTTTTCATTTTCCTGTATATTATAAAGCTTTAGTCATTGCAGTATAAAACCAATCTGTTCCATCAGATTCAACTCGGTAAAGTAAGCCAGAACCATCATTATCTTTTACGGTAATTTGAAAACCTGCTTCTGCTGTCGCTGCACTCATTCCAATTACAGAAGTTAATTGTGCTGCTGTTGGAGTTCCGTCCGTTAAACTACCTGATATTTGGTCTTGATGTATACCGACATCAAATATTGTAAATTCAAAATTACTAGAACCAGAATTTAAAATAGAAAACATTGTTTGATCATGATGTATTCCAAATTCATCGCCTCCATTAATTATATCATATTCTAAAAATCCAGAAGCTGATAAATCCAATGTAAAATAATTACCAAGTGTATTTAAAATAGAAAATATATTTCCATCCCAATTAAATGTTGACCCAGTTGATATTCCGTTTGAATTTGTAAATCCAGAAGCTCCATCAGAAAATTGGACATCTCCTGATGATCCTATAGAGCCATTGGTTGCTGTTGTCATACTTGAACCATCATCAAATTTTAACTTTGCTGTATAAATACTATCTAATTCAGCATTTTCTATTGCATTTTTTATAGTCATTGTGCTGTCTACTGTTGCTCCATCACCTACAACAAGCTTTTCAGTTTTAGTAGTGTCTTCTACATTTAAATTATTGGTGATAACAATATCTGTTCCATCTGTTGTCATTGGAGATCCGTCAATTTCTCCTGAATTATTATATAATATTTCAGTTGTGATTGAGGTTCCAATTATTTTTGAATCAACATAAGCTTGAGTTGACAATGTATCTGTCGAACTTTTAAACAACCCTCCGGAAGGGAAAGTAAGATCATCAAATATTGCAACGCCAATTTCTGAAACTCTTAAAACTGAATCAGGATTCATCAATACAAAGTCTCCAACGTCATTAATCTGTACTTTATAAATGCCGTCTTGATAGACTGTGAAAGCATCTCCGGTTCCTGAATTAATCATAATATCCAATGCGTTGCCAGTTGCCCCTGTATTTGTAATCTTCATTCCAGAAGATGAGCTAAAATTAGAAACCTGCACCCCTGTTTTTGTATCAGAAGCGATAATATGAAGTTCATTACTTGAGTTCCTGTTTAAAGTTGTTGCCCCTCCTATTTTATTTGGTGCTGTAAAAAAAGCAATTTGATCTATTACCGGAGTGCCGGTTGTATCAATTGCATTGAAAGCGTAATTTGATGTATCTGAATACAATGAACTATCGGCATAGTTAGCAGAATCAGAGAATAATGAATAATTGGAAGTGTCTGCATAAATAGCATAAAGAACAGAATCATTATTAAAAACTATGCTATCAACATATCGTTTATTAACTAAGGTGTCTGGCATTATAACATCAACCCCGGCTATGTTGAAAGTAACATTGGATGTGTCTGCAAACACAGCACTATCTGATTTATGAGAATCCAACGATGCACGTACCCAATCAAAATTAGGAATGGAATCTCCGGCTATATACCTTATCACTGTACCAGCCAAATTCATAGAATCAACATATACATATGGGATTATTGTACTATCATATCTTGTATTGTTATTTAAAACCTTTATATTTCCATAAATAAGTACATCACCATAATGTTTATCCAGTTGTTGACCAAACGAAGATAAAAATATAGCTAATATAGCTAAGGTAGTTATAATCTTTTTCATAATTTTTTATTTATATCATTTGTCGATTTATACTCAATTCTAATTGACTATCATCACCAGTAGCAAGAACATCCTGCCATCCTAAACGTATTTCTGTTCCATTTATATTTTTGGTGAAAATAATACCAGCATCATCATTGCTAGTTCCTTGTCTGTTTATGTATGTATCATTCTTGTTGGTTAATATTAAAGAACCAGTTTCAATATCAGTACCCCTATATATAGTGTAATTCATAAAAATAACCTTATTTTGAGCAGTATCTCCAACAATAATATTGTCAGAACCACCATTTAGTAATGTGTATGGGTCTGGTAAACTATTTTCAGGATATAATCCGGGATAAGTTATTGATACCCTCCTATAAGAATCTATATAATGAAATGGTTTACTACGCATTGCAGTCAATAATGTAGGATTGCCTTGCCATAATCCACCAGTTACAGGCACAAACCACCCTTCTAGTGGTTCATCACCATTCAGTCTTCCGGGTGAATCCAAATTAAGACATATATCATCTGTAGCACCACTCAATGAAGCCAGATAATTACAAGCATACAAAAACAATCTATTAACTCCATACCATTCTCCGAATTGGTAATTAAATCCACTAGCTGTAAGTTTAAATGCTGCACCACAATTTTCAAACACAACTGGCCAATGACCATATTTAGCTGCTAATGTAACTTGTCTCTGTGCCTCTATACCATAGGCAAAACCGTATATGTATATTTGGCAAATATCCATTGAAACATTAGCCAACTTTATAGCTGCAGTAGAACTTGTAGCTGGTGAGACATTACAAATTCCCCCCTTAACAAATTGTGCTGCATTCGTTCTTGTAATATTTAAGGAATATTTGTTTGTATTATTAGATAGCACCAAGCTCTTACTAATATCCACATTACCATCAATTGCAATCACCTTATTTAGTGGAACATTTATTACACTTTCTGAAAATTTTAATGCTGTTGCACCCAATTGTTTGATTTTTACATTGTCCACAATTCCAAAAGTGATATTAACTCTCTGAAAAACTAAAGAACTACTACCAAACAATGCCTTAAAGCCTTTATTGCTATCGAATATTATGTTTGTATCATAACTATATATAGCTCCTATCCAAAAACCATCGGGAACTATTGACCCAGACAAGTCATTCAGACCATGTGCTAATATTGGTCCCCATGAATAATCAGGAGCATAATTATCATATCTTGCACAATAACCCATATATTGATTTTCAGAACTCCAAGTAACAGTAGATAGTCGTTTAAATGGATTCCCATCAGGTACAGCAGCAGTAGCTGTAAAATCATCTCTTACCAAAGTTACAGACCCAAGTATGGTTAATGTATTATTTAAGTTGAAATATGATATAATCTCCAACATAGAATCAGTAATATGATAATCTCCAGCAGCACATATTAATGTAATATTTCCGGCAACCAAATTTGAAGGTATAACACGGAGTGCATAATCTAAAGTAGCCCATGGAGTTCCTATTGAACCATCGCCTGTAAAATCATCACCACCTATTTCATCAATATAGAATTCCAAATCAACAGAAGTGCTTTCCTTATTAAGCTCAAAACCAACAAGATACCAATCAGTGTTGGTTATTCCACCAAATAAAACCCACGTTTCTTTTTTATCCAAAGTAAGAACACGCAAACCTTCCATTCTATCTCCGGAAGGGATTGCATCTCTTGCTGTTAAATCTGCAACTATTTTATAAGTTCCAAGAGCAAGGTTGATATTTATAAAACCACCTGCTCCATCACTATATTCTATAGTACCATCTACTCTTAGATTGGTGTTTATGTACCTTGAAAGTTTTTCGCCCATTTTTAAGTAGTATTTAAAGTGTTGTCAAGTCTGTATCCGGGGTCAGTACCATTAAAAGTACTAAAATCCCAAGTTATTAAATCTAATGCAGCCAAATTAGCAGCAGTTGAAATACTAAGTGATATGGTTGCATAATATTCACCTACAGTTAGCAACCATGCAGTCCAAGCATCAACAATTGTTTTTTGAGCATTGGTCATTACCTCATATAATGAATTGGTCATTACAACCATATCCATGGGATATTTATCATAAACATATCCATAATAAGCATTTTCCAAAGACCTAAGTTTGGTGGCTCTATCGTTTGTTATTTGGGAAGCATCCACAATATCTTTTTCTGGCTGAGTCATTTCAACAACAGCATCCGGGTCAACATCATCTTGTTTCCAATATCTGTTAACATTTGGGTCTGGGTTATAAGACCCACCAACTGCAGAAAAATCTGGGTTAACAATCCAATCAGGTAAACTTGAATAATCAGGTGTGTTTACCGATTCACGATATTCTTTTGTTATATGATTAAATACTTTTGCCATTTTAATTCCTCCTTCTAAATGATAAATTATCTTGTGTAAACGTCATAGTGCCATAAACACCTATTGGTGGCCAGTTGTGTATTGAATCTATTATATTCGATGTAGTTATCGCATCACCTGCCACACCTTCGGCTTTTATCCACAAATCTAAGTCATTTATTATGTAATCATTTCCTCTAGAAGCAAAAATTGTTCTTACTTCTCCAGCATCCAAAGCTCTTTTATAAAGTCTCATATCATGCATAGCTCCCTGTATAAATGGAGGCTCACCACTAGCCGTGTTATAATATCCAACACTACAATACACTGGAGCAGTATTGCTTGTAGGACTAGTCCATCCCATATTAGTATCAGAACCAACTGACACACCATCTTTGTATATTTCGGCTGTGTCTTGCACATAATCCAACACAAACGCATAATGGTGAAATCCTGTTGATGCTAATACTCCAGAATTATAACTATTAAAAGAATCACCATCATCACCCCTTCCACCAACAACAAGATATCCACTAGGGTCTATTGCAGCCTCTATCCTTGAAGAACTGGAATTTTTTGTGCAATCAAATATGCCTTGTTCGTCTATATTTTCCAGATTAAGCCAGCAACAAAAACTGAGTGCTGGAGCATTGTTGGCAAATAATCGTGAACCATTACCATAGTTCATTCCTCCAAGAGCCTCACCCGTGTCTATTTTAAAAGCCATATTATTCGAATTTTAATATCATTTCTAGAAGACACCAATCACCAGATAACGTATCCGAAGCACTTCCGGTGTTTCTTGTTAGTTCAAATTGAAAAACATCTCCAGCAGATAAACCTAAAGTTGTTAATGCGATGGTTTGTGTATCATATTGAAAATATTCATTTGTTGGTAAAGCAATGGCTGTTAAATCTGTTCCAGCATCCCAAGCACCCACAACAGCATTATCTGGTATATCTCTCACATATATTGTAGGAACAACAGCAGCAGCAGCACCGGGTGCTGTTTTAGCTCTTGATTTTAATTCAATTATTATGTTTGTAGCTCCCTCTGGTATAGTTTCTACAAATCCAACCCCTTCTTCTGTAGTATCATCAAATTCTCTAATAAGAAGCCCATTATCATTGTCATCCAAATTGACTATAGCCCCTGCATTGACAGCATAATCAGCAACAGTAGAAGATACATTTAAAAATTGGTCAGCTTGGTATCTGACCATGGGAAGCTGCAAATTGTCGAATTTTGTCTTTTCAGCAGCAGTTAAATGTTGATAATCTCCGGCATTCAATCCAGCCAAATTATTGTGTGTATTGACGTTCGCTGATTGTAAAATATCAACAAATGGACTTTGTATATCTGCAAATACTGTTGGAGCATCTTCTTCAATTATTATCTTTCCTATAAGCACAGCAGTTGATAAAGCATCAAGATCAGATGGTAAAGAGGATGGTGCTTGAGCAGCCTGAGCCTCTGCTAATGTTGCATAACTATCTTGACCATAAACTATCTTAAAATTTGTTGGTTCATTCAAAACAGCATAAACCCAATGGATACCGAATTCATGGTTTATAACTAGAGCTAAAGTTCCTGAATTATCATCACAATATAAACCATTGATAGCAGTCTGACTAGCAACTCTTGTCCATCCACCAGCACCATCTCTATACACATATTCAAATGTGTCAGTACCACTGGTATCAAACGCTGGAACAATTATGGATTTATTTAATATGTAAAATTCAGAAGCAGTAATGGCAAATTCCAAACTACCTTCATCAGAAATCATTGCACCAGAAGCATGTTCTACTCTTTTAGTTTTATAAGTTTTAACGTTATTTCTTGTAATAAAATCAACGTTGTTTCCTCTAAAATCAATTATGTTAAGTTGATTATTTAATCTATTAACAACATAAATAAGAGCTTTAGTATTATCACTAAAAACATCATTCCAATTGGAGCTTGAAGTTATTATTGGAGTTCCAGAATTATAATCTGCCATCACAAAATTGGTGGCATTATTGGTTAAAGTCAAATTAGACACAGCAGAAACCGCATACCCATTAAGTTCACCATGATAAGTATTTGTGCTCCTGAGAACAACAGAACCAGCAGTTAAGTCAACAGTACCATCAGTATTATCAGTGATATCAAATCCATCTTGACACGCCCCAATACTCCACATATGATTTATTAAATCTTGTACAGTGTTGACGTGAGAATGAGTAGTTGAATAAACAACCGCTTCTACACCATGTATATGTTGAGCATCAGCATTGACACCAGTTGTTAAAGCGGTTTTTTGTGCACTAGTTAAATGTTGATAATCTCCTACATTCAATCCGGAAAGTTCATCATGAGGAATAATTGCAGAAGAATTAAATTGCAATGCAAATGCGCTTTCAGCAGAAGTCAGTTCTGTATCATTCCGTCCTATAGTTATCTTTGCAACTAATGTAGCATAAGATAACAATAAACCCGGTAATTCGGCTGGTGGTTGGGCTGCATCAGCTTCCGACAGGGTATAACTATCTCTACCATAAACAACATGAACAGTAGAATCATGTACCATGTAGACCCAATGCACACCATATTGATTGTTTGATAAATTAACCAATCCAACACCATAGTTGTTATATTGGGTATTGTTTATTTGAGATTGGCCAGTTTGTTGTTGCCAAGCACCATCATTATACCAAGCAATATATGTATCAGCAGCAGTTGAATTGAATGCAGCAGTTGAAAATCTATTGACAAGTTCAGCCCATAATACACCAGCAGTTAAAGAAAAATGTCTAGTTCCTTCATCACCAACAACCATACCAGATGCTCTAATAACCGGGAACACTTCTTCACCAAATAATTGAACTCTTCTATTGAAATTCCATAGATTAGTACCACAAAGTCTTACCACGATATCAGTACCAGACCTGTAAGCCCTACCCAATGTAAAATCTCTTGTAAACGAAATACTAGAAAAATCAGTAGTGGCTTGTATAGTTCCGGTATTTCCATCATAAAAAATAAAATTATATGCTTCATTAACCAATGCTAAACTAGCAACAGCAGTCCAACTAACAACACTTAACAAGCTACCTTGGCCTTGATTTATTGTAGATGGTACATCTTCCGCTCCTGCTTCTTGAGCTTTTATAAGACCTTCACCAGCAGCTATTGCCACAGTACCATTACCATTATCAGTAATAATACCACCCCATAATCTAGCAGAAGAATTGGAATTATGTAACCATTCACCATCCGGTAAATCAGATAATTTCGCTACGGCTGCATCATCATAAGCGTTTGTGTCGGCATTACTTTCGTAAAGGGTTTTGATGGTTGCAGCATCTGGATTAACTTGCGCCCCTGCCTCTATACCAGCCAATTTTGATGCATCGGCATCTGTATAAGCGTTTGTATCAGCATTACTTTCGTAAAGGGTTTTAATAGCAGAAGCCGTTGGATTAACTTGCGCCCCTGCCTCTATACCAGCCAATTTAGATTTTTCTGTAGAATCATATAGTCGATTAGTAGCACCATCAGCCATATTATCCATATCAAAGGCATCACCAGCGATATTGGTTGGGTCATACACAGAAGCAAGCATGTCGCCAATTGCACCACCACCATCAACATAAGCAAGATTGCCTATATTATAAGTAAGAGCAATATCGTCAACATTATCTGTAGTTGTCCAATCGAATTCTAAATTAGCACCATTGACATTTATATCAAAAGTCAAACCAAGATTTTCTAATCTGCCCCCTGTTGCTTCATAATACGCCTGACCATCATTGTAGTCTATCCTTATTTGTCCACTTTCAAATGCAGAAGCACCCCTGTCAGCCCTAAAATACATCACAAAACTCCATTTGGCAGACCAATTAACTATAATAAAAGAACCAGCAGAATTATTGGCTAATACTTCGTTTTCAGGAAGCCCTATTTGTTTTGTTATGTTTACCCAATTAATATTATCAATTCCTCCTTGTAATTGATAAGTATCAGTATCAGCCTGTACATAACACATTGTTCCATCTCTCCTTTGAGATGGAGGAATACTATTTCTGGTAGTTAAATCAGGAACAATATAATAGGTCTGAGAACCAGTTCCTTTTTCACCTACATATTTATAGAAACTGATTTTAGGTGGCATGTTAGCTGGAACAGCACCATAAAAAATAAGTATACCTGCCACAGTATCGATAACCCAATCGCCCTGACCAAATTGTATCGGGTTATCAAGATTATCTTTTATTACATAGTTATATGTACCATCAGCATGGTTAAATGGAACAACATCCTTAAGATCGTCATGTTGAAAGGAATTAGTTGTACCGGGAACTGCTGTAAGGACTACATCTATCTTTCTCTGTATTACCCCAATTATCTCATCATGAACCATACCAATAGGTGCTGTACCGGGAACTTCATTAAACTGAGAAAGTATCTGGCTCGGTTTTACAAGAGCACCACTTGCAAATGGTTCTTCAAAAAAAGCTCTTGGTGTACTAGTATCTCCAATACCCAAGTCTTTTTTGAATAATCTAACGGATGTTTGTTCTTGTGTCGGCATGTCGTATAAATATTCTCTTTACTTTTATTTATTAGCTTTATCAGCTAATAAACATTAGACACAGACACAATCAAAAGAATAGGATGGGAATTACTTATGTTTGAACAAGAAATCTTCTGTCATGAATTCATATTGGAAACCACGTATTTCACACCATTTTATAGCAGCCTTCTTTTTTTGCATTATTTCTATATAACTCTTCAATTTCCTATTATATGCTTTTCTTTTTTGAGGACTAACTGGCGGTCGTGGTTCTATGGGTCTTACAAGTTTTGATTTTGGTTTTATCTCGAACACATATTTCTTGATATTATTGCCTTTTATGGTTTTGATTTCAACATACGCATCTGGAAAATAATGGTGATGTTTTTTATCAATAGTGGATACATATGGGATTTTTATTTTATCACTTTCAGCAATCCATCTAATAACATTTGGGTCTAAATCAAATATTTCATATGCAGCAAGTTCATAAGATGAACGGTATTGAATATCGCTTTCGAGACCAATATATTTATCCGGATTTACTAACTTATATTTGCCAGATTTATGTTGAGAACTAGGTTTGGAGTCTTTTATACTAAAACTCATTGTTGCTCATTTCTTTTGTTTTTATTATACCACCCATCAAATGATCTTTCATTTCCTGCATAGCTAATGTGTTCATACCTATCATTTGTTGCATACCCTCCATAACTTCTAATAATTTTGGTATTAGATCAGTTTCACTTGATGCTGCTATAGCTGCTTTATCGGCTGCTTTATCCTTTTTCTTCGGTTTGGTTTCGATACTTTTTGTTTTGATGTCTCCATCAACATCAACTTCTATATCTTCATAAGCAAGACCTTTTTGAATTCTGTCAAATTTGAGAGCTAATACTGCAGCTTCTTCAACTTTTGCAAAATCCATATCCATAAAACCCTTGAATATCTCACCCCATTCTTTGAATATCTTAGTCAATTCATTAAGCGGTTTAGGCAAATCTTTCAAGATTTTTATTTTTGCAGAATCATAGTGTTCAAGACCACTAGAAACGTGCATCAAAATAGTGCTAACACTAGTACCTATATTTTCAGCATGTTTTGTAACATCTGGAACATCTTTGAATCCCATCACCAAATCAGCAACAGATTTTATGGTTGGTCCAATTGTTTTAAATAAATCAACGCCTCTTTCAACATCACCTTTTTTCCACCACAAAATACCACTTTCTAATTCTCTGTCTTCTCTACCAATAGCAGCAAAAGCTGATGGAATAGAAGACAATACCTTAAGTATGTTGGCCTGTATTCCCGGCAAATCTTCTGATTTAAATCCACCTTCTCCACCTTCTTTCCATGCGAATACACCCTCAGCTAATGTCTTGAGGTTAGTACCCATTTCCATGGTTGATTCAATTCCCAATTCAACATCTGTCTGTGTAAACGGAACGCTAAACGTAACACCCAATAAATCAACCTGATTGGTGGAATTTTCACGTTGTGTTTTACCAATAGCAGCAAAAATGTTTGGTATAGTGGTAAGCACACGTGTAATATTATCTGTAATCGTCTGCATAACTTCTGGAGTAAGTGGCATATCTTTCCAAGCACTTATACCATCTGCTAAATTTTTAAGATTTTTACCCATCTTCATGGTTGATTCAATTCCCAATTCAACATCTGTTTTGGTGAATGGGATACCAAATGTAATACCAAGAACAGTTGCTTGATTAGAAGAATCTTCACGTTGAGATTTACCAATAGCAGAAAAAATGTTTGGTATAGTAGTAAGAACACGTGTGATATTGTTGCTTATTACTTGCATTTCTTCCTCAGTCAAATCCATCTCTTTCCATTCACCAATACCTTTTGCCAATCTTTTCAGATTTCTACCCATCTTCATGGTAGATGCTATACCTCTTTCTGCATCATTTTTACCAACTTTGAATCCAAATATTTTTGTTTGACCTTTTGTAGACCCGGCAACAGCAAATGCTTTTGAAAGAGAATTTATAGTATATGTCAATTGATTAGTATCTGCCTTACTCCAATCACCAGCATCTTCTTTCCATTTGCCTATACCACCAGCTAGCACCCTCAACGACACACCCATAGCTGCAACCCCGGCTATTTTTAATGGCAATGTAAGAGCTTCTTTCACTGACAATCCACTAAATCCTTCGGTAAATCCTTCTATAACACCTTTTATAGCGAATTTCAAATTCATAGCATCTTCTGTTGTCATGCTTATTTCAGACATTGACTTTATACCTGCAGCTATTAGCAATAATGAACCACCTATGGCTGCAAATGCTGCTGCACCCAAGACTATTAGACCTGCAACAACTGGTACACCTGCTGCTGCATACACAACTCCCAATCCGGTTAATAAAACTGGTAATTTCCATAAAACATCACCTGATTCATTAAGTGTTCCAGCTATTGTTTTTAAAGGATTTGACAATAACCATAACGACAACCCTATACCTGCTACAGCAAGAGCACCCAACAATATGTTTGTTGCGAAACTGCCTATTATACCATATGTCAAAGCGAGTCCTCCCAAACCCAATATTAATAAACCTATTTGTCCTAAATTTGGCATGGCATCAACAGATGTTTTTAATGCCAAAGCAAATAGGAATGTAGCACCAGACATAGCCAATACAGCCAAACTACCTTTAACTATTTCTTTACCATATCTACCCAATTGATAATAAACCAATGCACCAATACCCATAGCTCCAAATAGAGCAGCAAGTTTTGGTATATCACTCATTTGGAGTGCTCTTAAAGCAAGGGCAGACAATACTATACTACCGGAAAACATCAGTATAGATAAAGACATGTGTCTCAATGCCTTAGAACCTTCTCCTATCTCTGGTGCAACTCTAGAAAGTTGACTAAGTGCTGGACTTATTATTTTCATAACAACCCTGAACGCAAGTGCTCCGGGAATGGAAAGCACCATCAACGGTGCTGAAAAAGCAAGTGCTTTTGCTAGACTAAATACTCCTTTTGATAACACCTGAATAGTATCTGCAGCCACTAAAGCCCTATCTAAATCATCCTTACCACCAAGATTTTCATATATGGTTGTTATTAAGTTGGTTATAACCCTTCCTATAAGTGGTATTGCTGGTTCAGCAGCTTTATAAAATTTGGCAGACCTTGAAAGCGACTGACCCAATACCAATACATTATTAGCCAATGATTCAACTATGGTAGACATAGCCTGAGCATCTTCCGGAGTTATGCCAGAATCCTTACCAACATTCATTAATTGTTTTAGTGTACTAGTAACTAATGGTACAGAAATTTGAGCTTTTATGTAATATGGTATGGATTTTGCAAGCGACTGACCCAAAGAAAGGACATTGGTTAACAATGTGTCAACTATAGTATTAAATGCTTGTGCTGATTCCGGGGTTATTTTGTCAAATCCTGACAATATTTTTTCAACAGATGAACTTAATACTTCTACTGTACTTGGGGTTATTTTGGAAGCGGATTTCAACATAGAATCTATTCGCTCGACAGTCATAACCAACATATCAACAGTATCGCTTATCCCATCAGCAGATTTTCCGGTATATTTTGATATTGCATCCGTATGTAATCTAGAGAAGAAATCGATCATATCGTTTCCTTTCTCTTTCATTGGTTCATCAAATTGTTTTACAGCCTCTATTATATCAGATATAGAACCACCTATACCTGCTGCATCACCAGATTTCTTCTTACCTTCTTTTTTATTGGCTTTTTGATATTGTTTTATGAAATCGCTTACAGAATGTGCAATATTCTCAGTTGCATCGGCTGTTCTCTCATTTGATTCAGACGATACTCTAGAATATTCAGCTATAGCCTCTAATCCTGTTAAACTATGTTCATAATAAGTCTGTTCATCCATTTAGAGAGATTTATATTATATATCTCTCAAAAATTGGCAAAATAATTACTGGATTCCTTTATGGTATTTTCTACGTCTTTCAACTCATTACAGACAAAATCTTCATCTATAGACACAAGAAAATCAAAGTCTCTTTCATCTAACTTACGATATCTCAAATATGAATTTATAACCTCTTTTTTAAACCTCTTAATTTTTGATTTGGTTTTGTCGGCCTTTTTTGTCGATATTGATAATTCTCTTGGTTGTGATTTATATGTTGTGCAAGCAAGAAAATGGAAATAATCCACAACAGCTACCTGATTAATGCCTATGATGTTGAAATTATCCACTTCAACCGGAAACAAAATAGACATGGTTCTCATCAACATGAAAAAATGTTGTTTTTTGTCAGCATCGGTAACTCTAGCATACCTTACCTTACTGAACATACAAGATGTAATCTCAAATAAACTATAGGCCATTATTTTTCTTGTTTTAATTCTTTGTCAACTTCGTCTGTTACTTTAGTCCATCTCATTTTTAATCTCAATTTGTTAACAACAGACCTAGTAGTATTATACATCTCTGCTAATTGTGGTTCTGTATAATTACCAATCATAGCGGTTCTGTAAATTTCTTTCACCTTTTCGTTGGTTAGCCTTGTTTGTGGATGTTTTTCACAAGAATTATCTTGATTACCATTGGTAAAGGCATATTGATTATTGTATTGGTGGGTACACCATTCTAGATTTTTGTAATAATTATTAGTAACAATATTGTCTTTGTGATTTATAAAAGGAAGATTATCAGGATTAAATATGAACGCAATAGCAACCAATCGGTGAATTCTAAACCATTTTCTCTTGCTGGTTGTATCTCTTAATCCCAAATAAAAATACCCATCTTTGTCACATTTTGGTATCATCAATTTACCAGAAAATTTTTTGACAAAGCTTTTAATATTACCATAATTTGATATTTGGTATCTACTTTCGTATCCAAGTATATCCTTCCATATTTCTGGTTCTCTATTCACCCTGTTTTTCTGGTTTGATTATAGAATTTATATCATCAACAGTAAACCCTGCAGCAGCTTTATGTCCACCACCACCCATTTTCTTGGCTATCTCACTAACATCAAGTTCACCATTTTCATTATAAATAGAGAATTCCCACACATTTTCAGAGCCTCTATACCAAAAACAAACGGCAGCTTCATAACCATCAGCATGGTAATCAATATCATAATTTACCGGATTAAACCTTTCCCTAGGAACACAAACACAATTGTGGCCATCGATGTTTACATCGAATTTATGTTTTTTGTAGGTTTCCCTTGAATCTGTCTTAACATATGATAATATGGCCGAACCAGCATCAATCCAAGAATCAATCCAACCACTATCATCAAAATATTGGTCTTCAAAATCATCAACACAAGTTATATAGGCTCTAGCAGCATATTGTATATGTAGAATACCGTTTTTATTTTCATCATCCATTTCTCGATGTGAATCATACTTACCAAGATATTCGATAAAGATAGGAATATCTTCATCCGGAAAACAATATTTCCATGTTAATTCACATCCAGCAAAATCAACAGTCCTAATCCCATCACAATTATTGAATTGCATATCCTTTGCATCCTTCAATGATGATTCATGGTGATCACACCAGATCATATTCACACCACATTCATATAAGTTTTCCATATCATCTTTAGGAAGCATTACATCACAAATAAACAATGCATCACATAAGATATCACTTCCATCGACAATTGTATCAAGAGGAACATCAAGACCATAATCCCACCCAATTAATTCTATTTCATGGTCGTTTTCTTCGCACCATTTTTTAACTATAGCCCCGGAAGCCCACCCGTCAAGATCCCTCGAATGAAAAATACAGATCACTTTCATTGTGTTATGTTTTTATGTATGGATATTTATTTAATTTACTCATATTTTCAGATGCTTCCAACGATTGTAAATTACTGTGATGGAAGCACTTTCTTTGTTCTTCTTCCTTTGATAAATCAAACAATGAACATGGTTTGATATGGTCTACGTGCCAGTATTCACCATAATTTTCCCAAGTCATGTTTTCATCAAACTGGTTTTCTAAATAAACCTTGAATTCTTCAATTGTGCATCCCAACAATTCCATGGTGGAAGCAGATTTTTTTGATTTTCCTCTAATAACATCTATTATTCTTGTTCTAAGATTTTTCTTAAGACGAAATAGAGGATTATTTTCCATCTGGTCTTTCTCCCACTCCCTATTTTTGGCTAATTTATGTTCCTTGTTTTGTTCATACCAGTCTTTATGAATTTGTTTGGTTTTATCTTTGTTTTTATCTCTCCAAGCTTTTTTAGATATTTTTCGTTGTTCTTTAGTTCTGTTGTATCTTTCCCTACCATTTTTTCTTTCTGTCTCCGGGTCTTGCCAATACCTTTGTTTTCTATTAGCAGCTATTTTTTCCTTATTGGCAGCAGCATATTTGTCGTGTTGTTCCTTATCGCAGGTTTTACATTGAGACCTCTTCCCATCTTTAGCCTTTTTGTTATTGCAGAACTCCTCTAATGATTTTTCTGTTTTGCATCGGGAACATGTTTTCTTCTGCACAATCTCAAATTTTAAAAAATGTGTTATACCTCTTTTTTATGTTATACCACAAATTTGGTTTCTCTGTGTTAATCTTTTTTTATCAAAAAGCCAGTAAGTATACCAACCAACATAGACAAACCAAACCAAATAACAATAAAAAATCCGTGGTATATTCCTAACCAATTAAAATAACCATACACACATGTTCCGGTTATTATAATTTCAGAAAGCCAAAACATAAATTTGTTTCTTCTGCCTTTGTGTTTCTTCATAATGTTTATTATTTTTACTTTTGAAATTGGTATCGGTATAAATACTGAAAATTGCCAACAAATTTGTCCTTCTGGTGGGTCAAACCCATAATTATCTGTTCCAGTACCATCAACACCAACAGGGTCATATTCAACCTCCAACATCATATCACCATAATCACTTGCAATAGTTATGTCTGGTGTTAAATAAGTGTATCTATATCCTTTATAGGTAGTCCCATCAAGATTTTTATGTATATTATATCCCCATAGAACACCCTCTTTTTTGATCAATCTCCATTTTTTCTTGGTAGTTCCGTGATAAAAAATCATTATACTTCTCTGAAATCCATAGTTATTTCATCCTCACGATAGTCAAAATCTGTTCCACTAAATATATCATCAGGCCAACCATCAGCGAATAATTGCCTGTGATTCATTAAAAATTGTTTGTTGGAAAGGTCTTTGCCTATTTGTTGTTTCACATGTTGATAGAGTTCTTTTTCTTTAGAATAAGAAGAAGGGTGTAGGTAGATGAAATTTGTGTTTCTTAATAAATTGTTGCCAACTTTTTTTATTGTTTCCGGGTCGTTCAGTAATTCTTTTTGAGCCTTTGTTTTAACTTCATTTATCATGTCCTCTGCCAATTTGAGTCTGAATGCTTCATCTTTTAGAAGTCTATTAACAAATCCGGCATCAGGAGAGTATTTCGGCATCAGGTCAGTAGCTCTTTTCTCAGTAAAATTGGTTGGTGTGTTTTTCTGGCCTTTTGGATAAATATAAGATGATGGAACATTATCTGATGTATCTCCAGATAATATTTTTTTAAAAAGTATTTCATTTGGACAAATAATTTTATAATCTCTGTAAACTATATCCAAGATATTATTGTAATCATTAATGGCAACATTCCCGGAATCTCCAACATTAAACACACCATTAAATCCATCACCATCATCAGCTTTCATGTACTGTATTTCCTGATTAACATAATGCCATTTTTTATTATAATCATAATCAAACACAGTTATAAACACACCATCACCGAATTTAACAAGTTGGCGCATATCTTCATCAGATGTTAATATAACACTAGAAAGCCCATTATGGTAAAATATGGACGATATGAGAAAAATAAGGTCATCACCTTCCATGCGGTTAAACATATAGGCATAAATCCCAAATTCTCTTAACATCTTAATATAGTTATTCAAAAGATTCTTGAAAACAGCTATATCAAAGGGATATTCTTTTTTTCTTGTGGTTTTGTAAAATTCCTCTTCGACTGGTATATCTTTTCTCCAACTTTTACCATTGCAATCAGCAACAAATATAACCCTATCAATGTATCCAGTGTAGTTGTTTATAGTGGATTGTATTGATTTGGTGATATCTTTTATAAGTTGCGAACGATGATTTGGTTTTGATAAATAATTGTTGGTCTTATAAGCATTAACATACGCAAATTTATAAAAAATGAGATTAGTATCGATTATTATGTTTACTTTTGGTCTCATGTTTAATGTGTAAAAATCGGGGTCTCTAATCAGAGACCCCGGTAATTATTTATTTTGTTTTGGCTGCTGGAACTGGTAAGGATATGTTTCCATCAAAATTGGCAGGAATAACAATAATGTTTCCTTCATTGCTGGAAGCATCCCGGATAGCCTCTCTCAAATCAACACCTGCAAAGAAATCAAGCACATCCTTGGCTCTTAATGAATTGTCTGGCATATCTTTCAAAAATTCTTTCACAGCTTCGCTATTGCCCTCTGATATATCCTTCCGGAATTCTTTGAATGCTTTTCCTTTAATTTTAAGAGAATCGCCCTCTGCAGTTGCTTCACCCACCATTTGTATTTTAACAGCATCTGCAAGATTTTGAGCAGCATCTTTTTTACGTTCAGAAGCAATAACTTCATCAAAAACTGTCTTCAATGTTTTTGATGGTTGTGGGTCATCAACTAACATGCTTACTATTTCATATCCATAAACACCAAATTTTTCATCCAATGATTCTTTGGTTGATGCTTCCAGTGCTTCATTGGATTTAAAAAGATCATTCATTGGCATCTCCGATGATTTACCCCGGAGTGTATTAAGAATATAGCTCTTTATTTGCTCCTCTGGATTATCAAGTTCATAATAAGCCTCTTTTATTTTATCAGGCATAACCCTATATTGAAGCGACCACGGGATTGTTAAAAAAGCATTATCTGCCGATTTCACGGTTACTTCACCTTTTAATTCTAATATGGATAAATCCATCCAATCCTTTACTGTTGCCAATGGCCAAGGCAATTTCATAGATAATCCAGCATTCGTTGATTTTATGAATTTACCAAACATGGTGATTATTTTAGATGTTTTTTGTTGAGTTACAACAAACATACTGGATATAAATCCAAATCCTAAAGCAATTATTATGCTTCGGATAACCCAATCAATTACTGTATAATCTTGCATTTTTCAAATTTTTAATTAATACTGTGAACTTCTTATTTCTATTGTTTTTTAGCCTTCATTTATGTAAATATATAATTTAAACCAAGTTTCAGTATTATGAAAGAAAATAAACTACCATTACTGGAAGACAGCATCCAAGAAAAAGAAGTAAATAACGGCATATATAACATAAAAAGTAATACCGGAATGAGCGGTTTTTATGTTATATATAAGGGTGGTGCATCCATAGAAAGAGATGGAAATCGTGGTATAGCCCATTTGATGGAACATCTTATGTGTAAATCATTTGAACAATATGATGAACAATTAACACAAAATGGTGTTTTCACAAATGCTTTCACCTGTAATGATAGGGTAGCATTTTTTATAAAAGGTCTGGATAGGTATGTTAATGAATTCAAACAAAAACTTGTTGAATCAATGTTTGATTTCAACATAAGCGAACAAGAATTTGAAATAGAAAAACAAATAGTCCTTGAGGAATATGATATGAGTTTTGATTCCCGGACTGATATCCATTTCTACAATATATTCAGGAAATTGTTTGATTTCTATTGCGCCATTGGAAAAAGAAGTGATATAGAAAATTACACCTACGAACAATTCAATAAATTCCATGATTTGCATTTTTCAAAACCACATCAAATAATAAACATATCAGAAAAATATCCTTTCACCGACAATATTGATATGGCTGAGGATTTCACTTTCAGAAAGATGGGAATAAGAAAGGTGAATGATGATGCAGTATACGAGGCTAGCAATTATGATGGGAGTAGTGCTTCCATAATATTCATGTCTCCTATGATTGAAGAAAAAGATATGCCAGTGTGTGATGTGATAACAAGAATGATAAATGGTGGATTACATTCTCCACTCATGGAAGAATTGAGAGGAAAAAGAGGGCTTGTTTATTATGTTAATTGTGCCACAATAGGTGAAAACGATAACAACGGCAATATTATCATATCAACACAATCAAACGAGAAAAATGTTGATACCATCATATCAGTAACTGAGGATGTTTTATCGAAACCAGAAAGATTTTTAACAAAAAGCGATTTCTTGATGGTTAAAAGCAATATGTTAATATCAAAAGAAAAAGGTAAGATATTCAATTTTGGTAATATTGATGAACATATTTATGAAAACATACATGTCAACAATTTCATAGATAATATAACATTAGAAAGATGCATAGAAGTTTATGAAAAATACTTCACTTTTGATAATTGGATAAAATCGGTTGATAAAGAAGATTTTGGAAACGTGGTGAACGAGAAAAAGAAAGTTGTTGAAAACAAAGGTCTTATAAAACTTTACGAAAATAAAAATATTAAAATATAAAACAGATACCATGAAAGCTGAATATAATGAATTAAAAAATTACGAAATAAAGGGTAATTTCCATGAAGATAGCGATTTCTTTGATGCTGTAATTGAAATGGTGAAAAGTGGGTCTGGCTCTGTTGGTGAACGTATAGAGATGATAAAAAAATACGACAAAGCAATGGGTGTAGAAAGCCCAGACCTCAGAGATGAAGACATGATAACAGATTTTTTGGCCAGTTTGGATGAATCCAAGTTAGACGAAAGATTGAACGAAGCGATGGGAAAAACAACCGATTCTGTTCCACAAATGATATTAAATTCGTTATATGATGTATCTGAAAACATAAATCCAACAACAAAACCCGGTGATAAATTAACAATAGAACATGTGGCGTGGGGTAAAGTGAATGTTGTTGTATCAAAAATTGCTGGTGATATGGTTTATTGGAAAGAACCAATCAGGAATTTGATGGGTGGTGTCAAACGCAAATCGGTAGATGAAAATATATTTGGTGGTGATACAACGGAATTAGCGATAACCTTACCACCAAACATGGTGGACGATATCAAGGAAAAAATTAAAAAAATAGACCCAAAAGTCAGGTTCTCCATATTTGTGCCTGTAGCTAGATCACAATCCGGATTGATAATAAAAACACACAATCCAGAAGATGTTGAAAAATTTATAAAGGACACAGGATTAAGAACAGTAAAAACAAAAAATTTGGATGTTGCTCCATCACCGATGGCAGCATCAAACAACGATTACCCAAAAAGTGTAAGGAAATCAAATGAATCCAAAGCAGAAATAGCTCCAGATGATGAACTGAAAGATATGGGATTCGATGATAATCAGATTGCTTATCTTAAAAAAGCAGTTGATTTGGTAAATAGTGGCAAGGCCAAAGATGCAGATGATATCGAAACAGAACTTGGTTTTGGTGTCGTTGACAATGCGGTTTTGGTTGACACCTTTGAAGACAAGATATATGAGGAAAATCTCAAATTCGATAATTTTCATGATTTTATTGATTGGTTTGATCAGAATGATACAATCGATGCAGCTGATCAAACAGATGAATTCTTGGAACAAGGTATAAAAAGCGAAGACATAAAAGATTTTATTGATATATTGAAGAAAGAGGAAGAACAAGGTGAATTGTCGGTAACAGACAACACATATCAAAAAATACTATATGTTTATATGAACCTTGATGAAGGGTTATTCAGTTCTGGTAAAGATGAAGTAGCTGTGTCAATACCAAAAAGACAAGATGATGATTTCAAGAAAAAAGTAAAAGATATTGACCCAAAAGCCAGTTTTTCTACATTTATACCAATAACCAAAGCCAATGTTGGTGTAATAGTAAAAACAGAAAAACCGGAAGAAATAA
>Ga0307427_1000500_pt1 | contig 24508 bp, 23 predicted proteins | sample SalMarWE160190MG_FD_202162 | JGI IMG/M metagenome (GOLD analysis project Ga0307427, IMG submission 202162) | Salt marsh sediment microbial communities from the Plum Island Ecosystem LTER, Massachusetts, United States - WE1603-190 | ecosystem: Environmental > Aquatic > Marine > Intertidal zone >... | reverse complement strand
ATAATGTATTGCCAAACATTATTTATTTTTCCAAAAAAGTTGATAGGGAACGAGTTGAAAAACATGGAGCTTTTCGATAAAGAGTGTAGCATTGGAAAGAAGGGATATAGGAGCATTGGAAAAAGGGTTTTACAGATCAGATTCCCTCTTGATGCTTACTGCTATCATTTGGGGTAGCGCCTTTGTGGCGCAGCGAGTGGGAATGAGTTATGTGGGACCACTCACTTTTAATGGAGTGCGCTTTGCCTTAGGCGCTATGGTACTGCTGCCATTAGTAAGGTGGCGGAATAAGTATCCGAGGAGTGAAGGCAGCACACATCGAATTAGCTTGGCACGGCAAGCTCTTTGGGGAGGTGGTCTCGCTGGCCTGATGCTGTTCTCGGGTGCGTCCCTTCAACAGATTGGCCTGGTGTACACTACTGCAGGAAAGGCCGGTTTTATCACCGGGCTCTATGTGATCATTGTTCCCCTGATGGGGTTATTCTTGGGTCACTGGCCAGGCTGGGGAGGATGGGTAGGCGCTTGTCTTGCTACTATTGGCCTATACCTGTTGAGTGTGACAGAGGCCTGGACTTTTGCCCCAGGTGATTTTTGGGAACTGTTTGGCGCCTTTTTTTGGGCTGCGCACGTGTTAGTACTGAGTTGGCTTTCTCCAAGAATGGAGAGGATTAAATTGGCCTGCACCCAATATGTAGTGTGCTCTATTCTGAGTCTTCTTGGTGCTTATTTCACTGAAACCATTACGCTCGATGGTATAATGGGTGCAATCATTCCTATTCTTTACGGCGGCGTTCTGTCCGTCGGCATTGCATATACCTTACAGGTGATAGCGCAAAGGCATACTCCCCCTACTCACGCCGCTATCATTCTCAGTTTAGAAGCCGTATTTGCTGCCCTGGCAGGCTGGCTCGTCCTGGGTGAGATACTATCTTTACGAGGCTTGATTGGTTGCATATTTATGTTTGCAGGGATGCTGAGCGCCTTGTTGTGGTCGTAATTCCATTGCAAATAGAGGTTCAGATCTTTATAGAACAGCCTCCAGTAAAATTATTTGAACCAAGCAGAATTCATGTGCATTTCATGATGCAACCATATAATAAGCTATCAAAATGAAAAATAAGTATTAAAAAAGGCTTTTTGTGTAATTTTTAGGTTGTAATATCCGACTAATCATATTAGGTAGAGTAGTATTAACTAACCACATTACTATTTAGGGGAAAGGGGGAAAGAGTATGAACAAGGGAGATTTAGTCAAAGAGGTAGCAAAGGTGGTCAGCACAAAAAAGGAGGCACAGGCAGCAGTGGATTGTGTTTTTTCAACCATTACCGAGGCGCTGAAAACGAAAGATCCGGTTACACTCATTGGTTTTGGGACCTTTAAGGTGGGACAAAGGAAGGCCAGGACCGGAAGGAACCCACAGACTGGGGCAGAGATCAAAATCAGTGCAAAGAAAGTAGCCAAATTCGTACCAGGGAAAGCATTAAAGGATGCTGTGAAATAATTTTGCATTAATATAATGCCTAAAAGCCCTCATTGGGAGTACGTGCCTAATGAGGGCTTTTTTAATGGATGATCTTGTATGAAGATAGGGTCAACTTAAATGTCTTTGGTGAGATTAGTTTCTTATTATTACATCTCTTATTATTTTTAATTGTTTCTAAGTTTGTAAAATGCAAAAATATTTACTTGCTGGTTATTATCCTTTGTGGGGCAAGATGGTGAGAATATGACGGAAGAATTTAATATTGAGAGAATTGGTCAATGCACCATTAATTCTCCTCTGGATTCAGGAGTCTTTATTGATGATAGCCAAGGCGTTCTCATAGATGCGACGCTTTCAGGCCTTCAAAAAGATCAATTGACACCATATGTTCTTGAAAAGGCGGGCCCGAGAGAGAAGATTTTTTTCAATCCAGAAATGACCAGGGCTGCTTTGGTCACATGTGGCGGGCTTTGTCCTGGTTTGAACGATGTTATCAGGGCAATTGTTATGGTCTTGTGGTATAGATATGGAGTCAGGGAGATATTTGGATTGCGGTATGGATATGAAGGCCTGATAACCTCATTCAATCATACACCTTTAGTCCTTACGCCAGAGCTGGTTGAAGATATTCACAAGGATGGGGGCACTATCCTTGGCACATCCAGAGGGCCGCAGGACCCAGCCTTAATGGTAGATTTCCTATCGAAAAGAAAAATAAATATGCTTTTCACTATAGGTGGCGACGGAACTCAAAGGGGTGCACTGGCAATAAATAGGGAAATAGAAAAAAGAGGCCTTGCTATTTCTGTTATTGGCATTCCCAAGACAATCGATAACGATATATCCTTCACGGAAAGGACATTTGGCTTTGAAACCGCTGTTGCTATGAGCCAGGCACCTATAAATGGTGCCCACATGGAGGCAAAGGGGGTAAAGAACGGGATAGGAATAGTAAAACTTATGGGAAGAGAATCAGGCTTTATTGCAGTATATGCCACCATTGCCTCAAGTGATGTAAACCTTGTACTCATACCGGAGATGCATTTTTCCCTAAAAAAGGTTTGCGCCTATCTTGAAGAGCGGATGAGCAAAAAAATGCACGCAGTGATTGTTGTTGCAGAGGGTGCTGGGCAGGAATATGTAGCTCAAAAAGGTACCGATGCATCTGGAAACAAAAAACTTGGTGATATTGGGCTTTTGTTAAAGACTGAAATTATTGAGTATTTTAAGAATCGCGCAATTCCTGTATCGGTAAAATACATAGATCCCTCATATACAATACGCAGCGCACCGGCAACCCCAGATGATTCTGTGTTTTGCTTCCAGCTCTCTGAGAACGCAGTACATGCGGCAATGTCAGGGAGAACTGGTATGGTTGTGGGGATTTGGAATGCTCATTTTGTCCATATACCAATGCAGATATCTGTCAAGGGGCGGAAGCAGATAGACACATCGGGTCTTCTGTGGCAGAGCGTTCTGGATAATACAGGTCAGCCAAGGAATCTTGCTTAAAAAGGGCAGGGGAGCTAAGATGATGAATGGAGGGATAATGTAATGCAGGGTCAGAAGAAGGCATTAGAAGATATATTTAAGGCTGGAGTTAAGGCCGTAGATCCTGAGAGAGCAGTTCAAAAATATGTCCGACGTCAGGGAAACCAGTTGTTTGCAGGGGACTGCTCTTATGCTATTGATAGTTTCAAAAGGATTTTCCTGATCGGAGCAGGAAAGGGTACAGCCCCTATGGCAAAAGCTGTGGAAGGTATCCTCGGAGAACGGTTAACAAATGGCCTGATCATCGTTAAATACGGGCATGGAATCCCATTAGAAAAGACGCAGATTTTAGAAGCAGGTCACCCTATTCCAGACAAAGCAGGTCTCGAGGCCACTGAAGAACTTTTAAAGCAGACCCAGGAATGCACAGAGGAGGATCTGATTATTTGCGCTTTTTCTGGCGGCGGAAGCGCACTGCTGCCAGCTCCTACGTTTCCTCTTACCCTCGATCAAAAGCAAGAAACCACTCGTCTTCTTCTTGAATGTGGCGCAACTATCAACGAAATCAATGCAATCAGAAAGCACCTCTCGCGTAGCAAAGGTGGGTGGCTAGCAAAAGAAGCCTATCCAGCTACCATAGTCTCTTTACTTTTGTCGGATGTTATTGGCGATAGATTGGATGTTATCGCTTCTGGTCCCACGGTTCCAGATGAAAGCACCTATAGCGATTGTATCAAAATAATTGACAGGTATAAACTCAGTGACAGATTACCAAAAAGTGTGGCTGAATATTTTAAAAAGGGCGCAGCGGGTGTAGTGCCTGAAACGCCAAAAGCTGGAGATCCTGTATTCTCACAAGTTCAAAACCTTATCGTGGGAAACAATAGGGAATCTCTTTTAGCCGCTAAAGAGCGGGCAATTTCACTTGGATACAATACCATAGTTTTGTCATCTCAAATTGAGGGAGAAGCACGAGAAGTTGCCCAGGTTTTTGCTGCAATAGGAAAAGAAATTTCCCAGGCCAACCTCCCGATATCACCTCCTGCCTGTGTAATAGCTGGAGGAGAAACAACAGTAACAATTCAAGGCAAGGGTAAAGGAGGCAGGAGTCAGGAGTTGGCCCTGGCATGTGCCATTGCTATAGATGGCTGGAAGAGGATTTCTCTGCTCAGTGCCGGAACAGATGGAACCGATGGTCCTACAGATGCAGCAGGTGCCATTGTAAATGGCACTACATGCAAGAGAGCTCGACAAACGAATTTGTATCCCCGCGACTTTCTTTTAGCCAACGATTCATACACTTTCTTTGAATCCTTAGGGGATTTGCTAAAAACAGGTCCCACTCGCACCAATGTGATGGATATCATATGCATGCTCGTAAGCGCTTGAAACTTGGTGGGAATTGACAATTGAATATTGAAGATTGAAATGACAATCGTCAATCGGCAATTGAAAATCGTAAATCAATAATAAACTTCCTTATTTATCAAGTTTCAAGTTTCAAACTAAAAAATGAGGATTTGAATATCATGAAAGATATGAATTGGTCCATTTGTCTAATATTTATTATCCTCACAGGGTGTGCTGTTGTTCAGATTCCTTTATTTCCCTCTATGCAGCCTTTGGAAGAGAAGGTGCTGGAAGGAAAAGGGCAGCCAAAGATTCTGCTTCTGGATATTTCAGGCATCATCTCAGAGAAGAAAGAGTCAAAAGGCTTAGGATTTTCAAAAAAAATCTCCTTGGTGGCTCGGATTAAGGAGGAACTTCAGAAGGCTGAAGGAGATAGCTCTATAGCTGGTATGATCATTAAGATCAATTCTCCTGGCGGCTCTGTTACTGCGACTGATATTATCTATCATGAATTGATGCAATACAAGAAGCAGACAGGTGTTAGAATTGTTGCATGTTTGACTGGCACAGCTACATCCGGCGGGTATTATGTTGCCTCAGCTGCTGATGAGATTATAGCACATCCTACCTCTGTTACCGGTAGCATTGGGGTAATTGCCATGAAATTTAATGTGGAAAAATTTCTTTCAAAGATAGGTATTCAGGAGGAAACAATAAAATCGGGTGAAAAAAAAGATATCTGGTCTTCATTTAGGCCAAGTACCCCTGAAGAAAAAGATATCATCCAGACGATAATCAATACATTGCATGAGAGGTTTGTAAAAGTGGTGCTTGCTGGACGCCAGCCTTTATTAAGCAAGGAGGAGATAGAAAGACTTGCAGATGGTAGAATCTTTACCGCAGATCAGGCATTGGAGGTGAAGCTTATTGACAGGGTTGGTTATTTAGACAATGCAGTTGAGGAAATAAAGAAGGCACTTAAACTTAAAGAAGCTAAGGTTATTACCTATAATCGACCTGGCAGCTATAAGGGAACTATTTACTCTGGATTGCCTGGCGCTTCCCATACGGAAATCAATCTTGTAGCGATCAATGGAGATGGCCTTGCCACTATATCCGGAGTGCAATTTATGTACCTGTGGAACCCGTGAGGGATTTGCGAAGAGGGCATTAAGGAGTCTTGAAAATCGAATTTGACTGTGGAGATCTATCTCTATAGACCTAAAAAGGCTTTTTTGACAATATCTGTTTCTAAGAGTTCCTCCCCTGTTCCCTTATAGATGGTCCGTCCTGTCTGTAATACATATGCCCTGTCTGCCATTTCCAATGCCTCTCTGACATTCTGTTCAACGAGTAAGATGGTTATACCTTCTCCTTTCAATGTAGCTATAGCTTCTAACATCTCATCAACAAGTTTGGGCATAAGCCCCAGAGAGGGTTCATCCAGCATCAACAATTTAGGGCTTGACATCAAGCCTCTCCCAATGGCAAGCATCTGCTGTTCCCCACCGCTAAGAGTTTCCCCTAATTGTTTCCGCCTAGTCTCCAGGATGGGAAAGAGGCCGTATACATAATCCAGGTTCTTTTCTATCTCCTCCCTGTCATTTACGATGTATGCCCCCAATTTCAGGTTTTCCTCTACGGAAAGTGGTCCGAAGATGCGCCTCTCCTCTGGGACATAGGTTATTCCTTTCCTCACAATGTCGACCGTAGAACTTCTGCTGATATCCTTATTCTCAAATTCGATGCAGCCTTTTGTAGGGTGGATAGTTCCGGCTACGGTCTTCAACAACGTTGTTTTGCCTGAACCATTGGCCCCGATAATCGAGATCAGTTCCCCCACATTAACGTTAAAGGAAACATCGTGGATTACGGGTACACTACTATATCGAACCTCTATTTTTTCGACCTTCAGCATACTTATCACCTAAATAGGCCTTAATCACCCGTTCATTGTGGGCGATTTCCTGAGGCCTTCCCTCCGCTATTTTTTGTCCCCCGTCCAAGACTATGATACGCTGGGAAATAGGCATAACGACTTGCATCACATGTTCTGTGAGAAAAAGAGTTAGATCCTTTGCCTTATGAATTTTTTTTAGAAGAGCTACCATCTCATCCGTTTCCTTCGGATTAAGGCCCGCCGCAACCTCATCAAGCATCAGGAGCTCTGGCCTGGTAGCAAGGGCCGTGGCAAGGCCAACTCGCTTCTGAGTGGCTACAGGCAATTCGGTCAAATAAGCTTTACGGTCTTTCTCCAATTCCAAAAGATTCAGTATTTCAGAGGCCTCTTGCCTTACGCTTCGACGATCGGATGTTCTACAAAATGACCCTATCATGACATTCTCCAAGACAGTAAGGTCTCCTAAAATACTCATAATTTGAAAGGTCCTGCCAATCCCCTCACGATTCGTCTGAAAGGGTTTGAATCCGGTGATATTTTTGTCCTTGAATCGTATTACACCATGGTCAGGCCTGTGATACCCAACAATGCAGTTAAACAGGGTAGTCTTTCCAGCACCGTTCGGACCTATCAGCCCGATGATCTCCCCCTTTTCAATCTTAAGGGATATGTGGCTGTTAGCAGCTACACCGCCAAAATCTATAGTCAGATCGGTTACTTCCAATAATGCCATAGCGCCTTTACCTACCTCTTCCTCCGAGCTTTCTCAATTATACCCCAGATCCCTTTGGGTTCATAGGCTGATATTATCATCACCATTAAAGCGTAAATCATGAAGTCCACCCCGATAATTCCCCTTCCCCCAAGCCAGGCACCCAAGTAACGATCTAAGGGAATCAAAATCATTGCACCGATTATTGGACCCCACATGGAGCCCGCGCCGCCTATCATAGTCATCAAGGCGATCATAATGGACAACTCTAAATGCATCACTGAGAAGGGGTCTATATAGCTGTAGTACACGGTGTAGAACGCTCCCCCCATACCTGCAAAGACACCAGTAATGCAATAGGCCTTGACTTTCACCCAATGGGCATTGATCCCTAAGCTCTCCGCAACATCTTCGTTTGAAGTTATTGCCCGTAATTGATATCCAAGCCTGGATTTCCTGAACCAATTCATATATAAAATGGCCAACATCACCAGCAAGAAGGCAAAATAGTGATAGTAAATGGGAGAGTCAAACTGCATATAAATGAAGTTCGGGGTTTCTTTTAAAGGTAATTCTATACCCCGGGCTCCCCCAACAAAATTCCAATTGATAAATAATTGCTGCCAAACAAGTGAGACAGCAATTGTGGCAATAGCAAAGTAGTGGCCTCTAAGCCTGAACAGGAAATAGCCGAGGACAAAGGACTCTACAGCTGCCACTATCACGCCTAAAGGAGTGGATGCCCAAAATGAGATATCCCACCGAATCATGAGCAAGGCCACAGTGTAAGCAGACATTCCAACATTTTTCGCCTGTCCCAGGGCTACCTGCCCCCCATATCCTCCGATGAGATTCCATCCAAGCCCATATAAGCAGAAGATGAGAAATTGGATCATAACCGCTTGGGCAAAGCCTCCTTTTATGATCCAGGGAAAGATAAGACAGAAGATAATAAAGAGGATGAAACCAATCCTCTCCGATGCAGGTAAATCTCCGAACGATAGTGCGTCTTTCAATGTTCTAATTTGCATCACCACCCGAAAAGTCCTTTAGGTCTTATTGCTACTACCAGAAAGAAGGTAAGATAAACGAGGGCTAATTTATATTGAGGGCCGATATATGTCGCTCCTAGATCTATGATCAGCCCCATGATCAACCCAGCAATAAACGCTCCCTTGATAGAACCGAATCCACCCAGGGCTACTGTTGCAAAGGCGATCATGCAGAAGAGAATTCCTATAGTTGGAAAGACATAGTAGAAATTCATCAGCAGGGCCCCGGCAATTCCCACGGTGGCCCCTCCCAAACCCCATGCAAGACCCCTCATCTTTTCCGTGTCTATACCCATATAACTTGCAGCCTCTACGTCTAATGCTGTTGCCTTTAATGCCTTTCCAAGGCGGGTGTATTCCATCAGCCAGTAGATGATTCCAAATGCCATCAAACTGAGTACAGCAGTCCCTAATCGAGGATAACTGAGCACCACAGACCCCCACTTAATGCTTTTACCAATAAGCCATCCATGTTCAAGGGTTTCATAATCGGGGCCGAAAATACACATGGCCAGATATCTCAGGAAAATCATCAAGCCAAAGGTCCCCAAGAGTTGAGCGATCATGGGCCCCTTTAGGAGATATCTGACGAGCATATAATACGAGGCTATACCCAATAAAAAGCCAACAGCTGCGGCTATTGGCAGGGTCAACAGTGGTTCTATGGAGAAGATTGTTGCGGTGAGAAATGTAGTATACATTCCAACCATAAGGAATTCGCCATGGGCAAAATTTACTATGTTCATTACTCCGAATATTATGGCAAGCCCTAACCCAACAAGGGCAAAAAGCAATCCCATTTGCAACGCAGATATTGTTGTTGATAATAGCATCTCCATAAGATATTCCTATATGATGGGCATATTGAGAGATAGAAAAGAAGTTTAGCCATCCCTATGAATGGCTAAACTTCAATCTAACATTACGATATTCTATTTCAATCCCGGCCATGGGTAGATGAACTTGGCTGTAGCTACATCAAGTGGATAGATAATCTCGGGCAGTTGCGCCTGGTACTGGACAATCAACCCACTGGACCAGGTATTCTGGTTTGTCTCTCCACCTACATTCTCGAACTTGATTCCTTTCCATGGTACAATCAAATCTTTTCCAGGTATTTCGATTGTTTCAGCTGCTTTTCGAATGGCTTCCGGATCTGTAGATCCTGCTTTATTGAGGACATAAGCCCATGCCTGCAAACCGGTGAATGCCCTGGCAGAAGTACCCATAAAATCCACTCCGGCCCTCTTTTTGAATTCCACGTTTATATGCTTTGCAACAGGCTTTACGGCAAAAAGCTTCTTGGAGAATACAGTCCGGTTAAGTATTCCTTGAGTGGCTGAACCAAATGTCTCCATATATTTTGGTTGGTAAAAACCAACGTCTTGTGACCAGAAAATATTCGCTTTTGCCTTAAATTCTTTCATGGTCTTGGTTAAAAGGATGGCATCTGAGATATAGGAAGCGAACATCAGAGTCTCTGGTTTGGGTGCCAGAAGCCTTCGAACCTCAGCAGTCAAATCGGGGGATTCGTGGGGATATGACACATCTGATACTATCTTATAGCCATACTTTTTGGCAAATTCCCTGATCACATCTCTGGTTCCTGCTCCCCATTCAGTGTTCTCTGTACACATCCCGATTTCATCTATCGCCTTTTTGGGCACAGCTCTAACACCGGGGACCTTGCCTTGAGTCAAAAGCTCGAGGAACTCGAAAAAGTCTCTTACGAAAATTCTGTCGTGTGGTGTCGCTCTAAAAAACCATTTGTAGCCCCTCTTGGTCAAACCAGGCGAGGTGGATTCCGGGTTTATCATGGGTATTTTAGATCTCTCGCAAACGGTACTGACTGTTTTGGTTACTGAACTGTGGTAGCATCCACAAATGCCAGCGACTTTGTCATCTAAGATAAGCTTTTTCGCTAGATCTGCTCCTCTGTCTGGCTCTCCTCTATGGTCTGCAAAGATCAGTTTTATTTTCGCTCCATTTAGGTTTGGAATCCCTTCCCAGTTTCCGATGGGAATTGGCAGGTTAGGCCATTTATTGTTAACATAGTCCGCACAAAGAGAGACAGCATCCTTGGACATCTTCCCTGCATGTGCAACCGGACCTGAAAGTGGGTAGATAACACCTATCTTCACCTCTTTGGGTTGAGCTATAGCCATTCCAAATCCGGTATACAATGCTACACCCAGGATAAGCAATCCTATCGTCACCTTCAAAAGATGGTGATTGGTTATTTTTCTTTTTGTATCCATTTTGGCCTCCTCCTCATTTACAGGTTTACTTTTAAGTCGTCCCTGTTTCTGAATGTAATCACCCCCTTTTGCTTTTAATGAAATGATTGTTTTGTGAGTCTCCCACGTTAAGGGATCGCGGCCCAATTGGCCAATTACATTCTTTTGGTCAATGTTTAACCAGTGATCCCGCTATTCTTTTTACAGCATATCACCTCCTTTCCCTTGTTCATCTATTATTGGCTATGCTCGTTATTTAAATCAGTTATGACCTCAACCAATCTTGCTACCAGGTGCTCGTGCAACCGCTTTCCCTTTTCGGCAGTTGCCAGGCTCGGCCTTCCAGAGACTCCTCCCGATTTCTTAGCTATTTGCCTCAAATCTCTGGCCGTGCCTGGCACATAACATAATGTATCTTTGGGTATTCTCGGGTCAACATGATATAGCTTTTTTTCGGGCGGAGGTGAATCTTTGACTTTATCCATCTGGACTAAGTGCGGCATGATATGCAACATATGGGAGGTCTCTATTTCTTCAGCATGGCCAACTTGGCCGAAGCCAATTTGATCCACAATCTCTTTAGACATGTATGCTGGGTCAAAAATAGCAACCGTCACATCCAGCTCACGTTGTGCTTTCTCTGCAGAGATTTGAATCCAGGGAATATTCACGATCCTGTGACCATTGACAATGACAAATCGATCAAAGCCGTGGTTGGCCAGAGAACTCAGGACGTCGAACAGCAATTCAGTTAGAATTTGGGGCCGTATGGAAATTGAGCCTGGTAATGCCAGATGGTGGGGGCTCCAGCCAAACCAGAGAGGCGGCGTTACAATCGAGTTTGTTCGATGTGCTGCATCTTCAGCAACTCTTATGGCCACCATACTGTCAGTTCCCAGGGGGAGGTGAAAGCCATGTTGCTCAACGCTCCCTACTGGTATAATGGCAAGACCTGCCCCGCTATCCCGATACTGCTGGACCTCTTGCCATTTCTTTTCCTGGAGCCATACCTTCAGCTCTGGTTTCCGTTTCAAAACCATTTTATTCTCTCACCTGAAGTTGGAATATACCTATCTTTACCCTAAAATGCAAAAACTATTTGCTGAGTGATTTCTTTATTACCTCTATCTTTTCCTCTTCCTCTTTTAAGATTTGGTGGGCTTTGTCAATCTCTACCTGTCGGAAATGGATCTGATCACCCGGTTTTGCCTGCCCCACTTTACCTATATCAGATGAGATGACTGTGGCAATCTTAGTATATCCCCCAACGGTTTGTTCGACTAGAAGGATGATAGGTTGGCCATCAGGGGGAACCTGGATACCACCGGGCACGCTGGGCTCCGAGATAATACTTTTCTCGATTGCCTTTCTTTGCATAATTGGACTCCCTTCGAGTCGATATCCCATCCGGTCCGCTTTGGTGCTTACCTTGAACGTTGAGGCAAAAAATTTATCAATGCCTTGGGAGAAATAATCATCTTGGGGACCCAAAATGACACGAATCTCTATATCATCCGAATAGATAGGAATAAGGTCAGAAGGAACCCGATTTCCAGCCTTCCCTGCTCCTTCCCCCTTACTCAGCCTATCTCCTGCTGCCAGGGGGCGACCATTAATTCCGCCAATCTTTCCAGCTACATATGTGGACCGGCTGCCCATAACTAAGGGCACATGTATTCCACCTGCCACAGCAATGTAAGCCCGGCACCCACTTTTAACGCCCTTGAATTGAAGCATATCATCTGTATGAATGGCTATAGATTTCCACATTGGTAAGGGGTTATTATTGAGAAGTGGCGAGAGATTTCCACCAGTAACAGCAATAAAGCCCTGATTTAACACCTTCAAGGTAGGCCCGAAGATTGTTGCCTCCAAGACCGCCTGTTCCTGAAAATTACCGACCAGCGTATTTGCCACTCGGTAGGCAAATGAATCTACTACTCCACATACCGGAACACCGAATTGTTGATAGCTAAATCGACCGCTATCCTGAACAGTTGTATATGCCCCTGGTTGTATTACTTCAAAGATTTCCATTTTTCAGTCCCTATATCTGTTTGCTATTTCATGGAACTGTTTTATCGAAATTCTCGTGAACCTCAGATAATTTCCGGCCTTTAGAAGGATGGGGGGAGAGCCGGTCGGGTCGTAGAGTTTTATCGGTGTTCTTCCTATGAGCTGCCATCCTCCTGGGCTATCAATGGGATATATGCCTGTCTGATTGTTGGCAATTCCAACGGAACCAGCTGGTACCAATTGCCGTGGGTTTTCAAGCCTGGGTGTAAATATTTTCTCTGATAATCCCCCTAAGAAAGGGAACCCGGGAGTGAAACCAAGCATATAGATGAGATAGGTTCCGGAAGTGTGGATCTGGATAACCTCCTCCGGGGTCAAGTTATTATGTTGAGCCACAAATTCAAGGTCTGGTCCAAAATTATCTCCATAAAAAACCGGTATCTCAATAGTCTCAGGTGGAGGGATCTCCCATTTGTCTAAACTGTTTTCACGATCCAAAATTTCTTTCTTAAGTCTTTCAGGATCACTCAGGAATGGATTATAAAAGATGAGAATGGAACGGTAGGTCGGGATTGTCTCGGTAACTCCATTTATCGGCATCTTTTCCAATGATAAAAAGATTTGCCGGACCTTTTGATTGATCTCTGGGTCAATAGAGGCCCCAAATTCCACCAAGAGGCCTCTATCCCCTGCCAGGAGAAATCGAGGTTTATCGTACATGATTTTTCCTTCGGGATTGTTGGATTAAACAAAGTTAGATAAGGCAGTTACCTCCACACCTGCTTCGGTTAAGATCTGCTTAATTTTTTTAACCAGGTTTACAGCACCTGGCGTATCTCCATGCACACAAACGGTTTCTGGCGAAAAAGGGATTTCTGTGCCATCGATAGCCACCACTTTACCCTCTTTTGCCATCATCAATGCCCTTTGGGCTACCATGTCGGGGTCCTTAATGACAGCCCCAGGTTGTCTTCGAGAGACTAATGTGCCTCCTGGTGTGTATGCCCTGTCAGGGAAGGCCTCATAGGCTACCCTTAAGCCAATATTTTCGCCGATTTTTGTCATCTTTTGGCCTTTAGATCCAGCCAATGCAACAAAGATTAAATTCTTATCAACACTGGCAATGGCCTCTACAATAGCTTCGGATATCTTTTCATCTTCTACAGCCATCAAATAAAGAGCTCCATGGGGTTTGACATGCTTAACCCTCAACCCCTGAGCCTTGGCAAAGGCCTGGAGAGCACCTATTTGATAAATCACATAACTCTTTATCTCAGTCAATGTAGCATCTATGTTTCGCCTGCCAAATCCCATCAGATCAGGGAAACCGGGATGGGCACCCACTGATACCCCATGTTTTTTTGCCAAGGAAATCGTCTTTTCCATTACGAGGGGATCACCAGCATGGTATCCACAAGCAATATTGGCTGAGGTTATATATTGAATAACCTCTTCATCAAGGCCCAATTTATAGGCACCAAAACTCTCTCCCATGTCACAATTAATATCTATTTTCATTGCTCTCTGTTCCTTTCTATTTTATTTAAAAAGTCTTCTTATAAAAAGACAGGAATGTCAAGAAGTTTATGGTGAATTTCAGGGATAGATGTGTGGTCTATGGTATGGACGCTATTATTTCTGCCCATTTTCCAGAAAGAAAATTGATCCTGAAATGAGCATATGGTATTAGGTTGATCGAAAAATTTGCCGATCTTTTCAATTCGTTATGGAATTAGGGAAATTGAAAGACAAAGAGACACAATACTTATTCTGCCCGAGGTACAAAAATATGCCCAGAAAGCATGTAGAAGTTTGCCGACGTTGCAGGTGGAACAGGAATTGTGAAGTGTACCAAACCTATTTTCAGCCATATCTTCCCCTGCCTTCCTTTACGGATAAGACCTTCATCCTGAGAAGCAGCACCTAATAATCTCGCTACAAAAAGGATCAACCAGGAAAGGCTATTAGCATCATTAGCCCCCCAACTGGGTGGAGAAATCACGGACCGGAAAAACTACGCTGAGATCTACAATTCTTAAGAGCTCGGCATGTATAGTAGTAGGTATTCAAACTTGTGATATTGGTTATTTGAAACCTAAATAAATAGAATTAGACATCGGTGGGAGTCATCGATATCATCTTGAAATAAACACCTTGGCCAAGAAAAGACAGATGAAAATGAATCACTACCAATCGATAGACGTCAGAATATCGAAATCATATCCAAATATTGTTAAAAAGGACTAAATTACAGATAAATAGCAGATACCCCAGATTCTTTAAATGCTCCCGAATATTATATCATACTGATCCGATATGGTCCAACAGATTGTAACATCAGATACTATTCGTAACATTTTGGAGTGACTTGGAAGATAGTCTAATTGAACTAAACTATAAATGGTTGACCTATTATCCTTTTTCATTATATAAGCTGACAGAGGGGTAATAATTTGACAGATTACGAAATTTTTACAAATGCACCGATAACAGAAGCACTGCTGGATATAAAAGTTCAGCTAGAAGAAGGAGTAACCCTTAATGATCTGAAAATATTTCACACAGCTATCAAAGAGCGTTTCCCTGAAATAACTGAACAAAGACTTTTCCATGCCAGCTTTAAAATTGGAAAAGATCCAACACATACTCCAGGTAAAGAACGCGCACTTGGTTATTTATTGCGATCTCAACAGGAAAAAAAGGTCGTGCAATATAGATTTGATGGCTTTACATTCAACAAGTTAAAACCATATGAAAATTGGGCAGCATTGAAATCGGAAGCCATGAAATTATGGAAACCTTATCTTGAACAGATCAAGCCTATAAAAATTGTTCGGATTGCCTTGCGTTATATTAACCGTATTGAAGCTCCCCTCCCAATGAAACATTTCAACGAATATATTTTGACAAACCCTGAAATAGCGCCTAACCTTCCTCAAAAAGTATCACACTTTCTAATGAGAATCGAGTTGCCAAATGATGAAATACCAGCAACTGCTATTGTCACAATGACTATGGAGAAACCTACCAAACCGCAAAAATTACCCCTAATTTTTGATATAGATGTTTTTCGTCAGGTTGAATATAATAAAAATATGAATGAGATATGGAACGATTTCGATAAACTACGCAATTTTAAGAATGACATTTTTTTTAACAGCATAACCGACAAAACAAAGGAGCTTTTTAGATGAATGATCCAGTGCTGGCAGATGAAATAATAAACATTGCAGAAGATGATTCCACTATTGGACCAGATTCTAAATTGGTCAAAAGATATGTTGAAGATGTCGCTACTCACTTTTTCAAACCACTCACAAGGCAGTGGGCCAATCCGCCCATTAGGTTCTTCAATCTAAAATCGCAATGGGAACAAGAGACTGCAATGCTGTCATCTGTAACTGAGATAGCCATGCATTCTTCTTACCAACAGATTATTGGAATGGGGCCAAGTGTTATCCCCTTGATCCTAAATGAAATGACTATTAAACCAGGGCATTGGTTTTGGGCTCTAAAATCAATTACTGGTGAAGATCCAGTGCAATCAAAATATAGAGGAAGAATAAAAGAAATGACAAAGGCATGGATTCAGTGGGGGGAGGAACAAAACTACCTGCCATGAGTGAATCGGAGATTAAAAAAACTTTCCCTGGTTTAGAGGTTGGTAATTACACTATCACCAGCCCATCAACTCCAGAATATAATTGTATTGCATGGGCAGCCGGAGATATAGGGGAATGGTGGTGGCCTGATGCGAATAATCAATATTACTGGCCTGATGAAGTACCAAGAGAGGAATCTTTAGGGGCTTTTAAAGATTTGTTTGAAAAGCGGGGTTACCAAAAGTGTGAAACTGGTGATTATGAAGAAGGTTATCAAAAAATAGCGATCTATGTTGACGCAAAAAATAAACCAACGCATGTGTCAAAACAACTGAGTTCAGAGATTTGGACAAGCAAATTAGGACAAATTGAAGATATTGAACATCCCTTTCAAGGACTTGATAGCCCTACATATGGTTCAGTTGCTGTTATAATGAAGCGATTTAAGCAATGTTAGACATTCTAAAATAAATGAATTAAAGCCTCATTCTCGGATCGGGAGTGGGGCATTTTAATAATGCTTAACTGCCGTTTTTAAACCTTACCTTACCTATTACCGATTGAAAAGGTGCAAAAATGGGGACTTATTAAAGTGGGGCGCTTTTAAGTTATGTTATTAGGTTTTTTATATTATTAAAAATATCAGATACCTTGCCAATATTGCAAGATGCTGCTTTTTGAAGCTTTACGATGGAAATATGTACTCCAACATCTCAACTCATTAATGTATTAGCGTATGAATTGAGGTTGGAAATAGGGTTGGGAATTGGAATATCATAATAAAAAAGGGATTCTAAAAATCTTGGAAACCCTTATCTGTAGTGGCGGGGACGATCCCGATTAAATCAGGACGAACTTCCCGTCATTGCTGACGGGACGTTTTAACCAATAATAAAATGATTACATTATGGGTTATGGAGCCTTTGATTAATGGCGGGGGCGACGGGACTCGAAACGATGACCTTCCCGTCAGGACTGACGGGACGTTCTAACCAGATGTTCGATATAGTTTTTCTTCTTTCGACGCTTAATTTGGTTTTCTCGTTTTACAGCGCTCGATCGATCGGTGTGTTTCTCATGATAAATAAGTTTCCAGGGGAGCTTAGGTTTGGTGTATTTTGAGCGCCCCTGGTTGTGACGTTCTAATCGATCATACAGATCCCGCGTTGATCCAATGTAATAACTTCCATCTTTCTCAGATTGGATGATGTAAACGTAGAAAGTCATAATAAAAAAGCCTGGGACGCCTTAAAACATACGCAACAGGCTGTATTGTTAAAATGGCGGGGACGACGAGACTCGAACTCGCGACCTCCGGCGTGACAGGCCGGCGTTCTAACCAGAACTGAACTACGTCCCCAAAAAATCTTCGGTTTTACATTTAGCTATTAGCCAATAGCCACTGGCCATTGGTAAATAGCGATAAGCCATTTTTGGTAGGCGGAACAGGGATTGAACCTGTGACCCTCGGCTTGTAAGGCCGATGCTCTCCCGCTGAGCTACCCGCCCTTAATTAGTGTGCAGTAATCTGAGATTTGGCCTCTCCTTTAGGTAAGGCGAAAGGTTGAAACCTATCCTCTGGGAGAAAGAGATCTTCTCCTTTAACCATTGTGAGGGCCTTCTCCAGGACATCATCCATGTGCTCAACCAGGATTAATTCCACTTTCTTGAGAACCCTCGCTGGTATTTCTTCAATATCCTTTCTGTTTTCTTGAGGGATGAGAACCTGTTCTATTCCACCTCTATGGGCAGCGATTATTTTTTCTTTAAGGCCCCCTATGGGAAGAATTCTGCCTCTTAGAGTTATTTCTCCGGTCATGGCCAGATTTCTTTTCACCGATTTTCTTAAGAGTGCAGAGGCAACTGATGTAGCTACAGTGATACCTGCCGATGGCCCATCTTTAGGTGTTGCTCCCTCGGGAATATGGACATGTATGTCTACCTTTTCATAAAAGTCATCTGGCATACCGAGCCTTCTTCCTTTTGTGCGGACATAACTCAAGGCAGCTTTAGCTGATTCTTTCATCACATCCCCAAGGGTTCCTGTTAAAACCAGGTTTCCCTTTCCTGGCATAACAGTGGTTTCTATATGAAGCAGCTCCCCACCTGCACTTGTCCAGGCCAAGCCAGTAGCAAGGCCTATTTCATCTTTTTCCTCTTTTCTTCCATAGTGAAATTTAGGAACACCTAAGAAATGATGAAGAGAATTTGCACTAATCCTTATCTTTGTAGATGTGCCTTTTTTGGCTACTTCTCGTGCCATCTTCCTGCATACAGAAGCTATTTCCCTCTCTAAATTTCGAACTCCTGCCTCTCTGGTATAATATCTGATTATATTTAAAATAGCCTGATCAGAAAAAGAGATATTATTCTCAGAAAGACCATTTTGTTTGATCTGTTTCTTTATCAGAAATCTTTTCGCTATGTGCAACTTTTCAATCTCTGTATAACCAGGCAGCCTTATAATCTCCATTCTATCCTGCAAAGGCGGTGGAATACCAATAAGTTCATTGGCTGTCGTTATGAAAAAAACCTCTGAAAGATTGTAGTCAATATCAAGATAGTGGTCATTAAAGGCATAGTTTTGTTCTGGGTCAAGCACTTCTAAAAGAGCAGCCGATGGGTCTCCCCTGAAATCAGTACTCATCTTATCTACTTCATCCAGGCAGAACACAGGATTATTTGATTTTGCCCTTTTAAGATATTGAATGATTTTTCCTGGCATAGCGCCAATATATGTTCTTCTGTGGCCCCTTATTTCAGCCTCATCCCTGACACCACCAAGAGAGAGTCTTATGAAATTTCTTCCCATAGATCTTGCCACTGATTTAGCTAATGAGGTCTTGCCAACTCCAGGAGGGCCAACAAAACAGAGAATGGGGCCTTTGATTTTTTTTGTAAGGTTCTGAACAGCTAAATATTCCAGTATTCTCTCTTTAGGTTTAGATAGCCCATAGTGGTCTTCTTCAAGTATTGTTTCAGCTTCTTGGATGCTTAACTTGTCTTTTGTGCGTGTAAGCCATGGCAAGGATAAAATCCAATCAATATAGTTCCGCACAACGGTGGCCTCTGCAGACATGGGGGTCATCATTTTTAATTTTTTGAATTCATGTCTTACCTTTGTTGCTGCCTCTTTGGGTAGGTTTTTATTCTTAATCTTTTTTTCGAGATCCTTGAGTTCGTGGGCAAAATCATCTTGGGTACCCATTTCTTTCTGTATTGCCCGCATTTGCTCATTGAGGTAATAATTTTTTTGAGTCTTCTCCATCTGTTCTTTAACGCTCTGCCTCAGATGATCCTCGAGCTTAAGGATATCAATCTCAGCATTCAATAGCTTGTATAGGACTTCAAGCCTATGATTTACATCTTCTATCTCCAGCAAGGATTGTTTTTCTTTTATCTTTGCTGTGAGATGGGCAGCCACGGTATTAACTAATTGAGATGGATTATCTATAGAGATAACTGTCTCAGCTATATCCTCACCAATCTTTTGGTTAAGTTTTGTGTAGGACTCAAATGAAGAATGAATGCTTCTTATAAGGGCCTCAGTTTTGGTGTTTGGTTCGTAATGTTCCGAGATTTTCTCTACCTCGACCATGAAAAAACCTGCATCAGGCAAGTAATTTTTGATTTTGGCCCTGCTCTTTCCTTCCACTAAACTCTTAACTGTTCCATCTGGCATTTTAAGAAGTTGAAGAACTATACCCAAGGTGCCGTAAGAGTATATATCTCGAAGGGTGGGGTTATCCATCTTGGCTTTCTTCTGGGTGGACAAAAAAATTTCCTTCTCCTGGGAGAGAGCATATTTAAGTGCATCAATAGATTTTTTCCTTCCAATAAATAAAGGAATCACCATTCCAGGAAATACTACTATATCCCTTAGGGGGAGCAATGGGACCTGTTTTTTCTCTTTCTCTAAGAAATTTTCTATAGAATTTTTCTTAAACATAGATAACCGAAGTTAAAAATTAAAAGTTCGAAGTGCCTAAAATTAATTAAAGTAAAAATACCTATTTTCCATAACTTTAGCTCATTTAAAACTTTAGGCACTTTTTATGCAGATTTAATCTGGTTTTCATTTTCATACAATAAAAGAGGAGGTTCCTCATTAAGAATCACTTCATCCCCTATAACACATTCCCTTAGATCTGGTCGTGCAGGAAGATCATACATAATATCCAGCATAACTTTTTCAAGAATAGCCCTTAGTCCCCTGGCTCCGGATTTGCGATCAAGCGCATCCTTACCCACAGATTTTAATGCATCCTTGGTGAACTTTAATGTTACACCTTCAAATTCAAAGAGTTTTTGATACTGTTTGACAAGGGCATTCTTGGGCTCTGTCAGTATCCTGACTAAGGCGCCAAGGCTCAATTCCCCGAGAGAGGCAATCACTGGAAGTCGTCCAATAAACTCCGGTATGAGGCCAAATTTAATGAGATCTTCAGGTTGAACTAACGATAAAGTTTCCTCCAGATTTAATTCGTCTTGACCCCTAATATCGGCCTCAAAGCCCAATGTTTTGCTCCCGGTCCTTGAAAGAATTATTTTATCTAAACCATTAAAGGTGCCTCCACAAATAAAAAGGATGTTTCTGGTGTCCACCTTTAGAAAGTCCTGTTGGGGGTGTTTTCTGCCTCCTTTTGGAGGTATATTGGCAACTGTGCCCTCTAATATCTTTAAGAGGGCTTGCTGAACCCCCTCACCGGAAACATCTCTGGTTATTGAGGGGCTGTCAAATTTTCTGGCAATTTTGTCTATCTCGTCAATATAGACAATACCTTTTGCTGCCTTCTCAATATCATAGTCTGCCATTTGAACAAGACTGAGGATTATGCTTTCAACATCCTCGCCTACATAACCAGCTTCGGTCAATGTGGTAGCATCTGCTATTGTAAACGGTACATTCAATATCCTTGCCATAGTTTGAGCTAAAAGTGTTTTGCCTGATCCTGTAGGCCCAATCAGAAGTATATTACTTTTATCAATCTCCACATCATCACTGTCGAGGTTTGCCCCGATTCTTTTGTAGTGATTATGCACCGCAACGGAAAGGACTTTTTTTGCCCTATCTTGCTCTATTACATACTGGTCTAAATTTTTCTTTATCTCTTGCGGTTTGGGTAGAAGATCTTTCTGTTTATTTTTCTCTTCCTGCTCATATTCTTCTTGGATAATTTCATTGCAAAGAGAAACACATTCATCACAGATATAAACTGAGGGCCCGGCAATGAGCTTTTTGACCTCATCCTGACTTTTCCCGCAGAATGAACAAACTAATTCACCCGATGTATCATCTTTCCTGGTCATTTCACACCACTCCCTTTATTTTTCCCCATATTTATCATTTCTCTTTTTGTAATTACCCTATCTACAATACCATACTCCAGCGCCTCTTGGCCACTCATAAAAAAATCTCTTTCTGAATCGCTTCCCACCTTCTTCTTATCTTGGCCTGTGTGCAGGGCAAGGATTTCATTGAGGGCCTTTTTTAGCCTTATTATTTCCTTTGCCTGTATATCTATATCTGTAGCCTGTCCCTGTGTTGCCCCCATAGGTTGATGTATCATTATCCTGGAATGTGGCAAGGCAAACCGCTTTCCTTTGCTGCCGGCTGCTAATAAAAGGGCGGCCATGCTGCTGGCCTGCCCTGTGCAGATTGTAGTAATATCAGATTTTACATATTGCATGGTGTCATAGATAGCCAGTCCTGCGGTAATGGATCCTCCGGGAGAATTAATGTATAGATTTATATCCTTATCCGGATCTTCAGATTCTAAAAAAAGGAACTGGGCAATGATAATGTTTGCCATATCATCAGTAACTTGCTCACCCATAAAGATAATCCTATCCTTTAGGAGGCGTGAGTAAATATCATATGCCCTCTCTCCTCGAGAGGTTTGTTCTACTACTATTGGTATGAGCATTTTATTTTAGCACCTTTCTATCTTTTTGGCTTTCTTCAGATATTTCCTGAACTTCAGAAATTTTAGCACCTTGAACAAGATGATTCAAGATCTTTTCCATTAAAAGCTGGTTTCTAAATGAATCCATTAAATTGTTTTTTTCATAGTATTGCTGAAGTATAGCGAGATTCTGTCCTGTTTGAGCAGCTAATTCCTGAAACCCATCCCTTATGTCACTATCCTCAAGCTTAACACCTTCCAGATCAGCTATTTTACCTAATATAAGCCCTTCTTTAACTTTTTCCTCAGCAGCTGTCTTTAAATCCCGTCTCATTGTATCTTCTGAAATATTAGCTGACTCGAGTTTAGATCCGGCGCGAAGAAAATTTTGCTTTATAGTAGCCATTGAGTATTCAATTTCGTTTTCGACCATAGCCTGAGGGAGTTCAAAAACTACTTTGGCTGTTATCTTTTTGAGAAGACGCTTTTTTAGCTGGCTGTCTATTCTTTTCTTTTCTTGAAGGGTAATTTCTTTCTTAACCCTTTCCCTCAGATCTGCTAAGGATTTAAATTCTTTGCCAAGGCTTCTTGCAAAATCATCGTTAAGATCAGGAAGATCCTTTTTTTTGATATCCTCAACCCTGATATGAAATGTTACACTTTTATTAGCTAATTTTCTATCACTAAAGTCTTCACTAAAGTCTATCTTTATATCCTTTTTTTCAGCTTTTTTCAGTCCTATAATGCCTGATTCTATTTCAGGGTAAAAATTTTTATCTCCTACATGGATCATAAAATCTTTACCCTCTATTCCTTTAATAGGTTTGTCTTTCCACATACATTCGTAGTCAATGATTACATAATCCCCTTCTTTTATTCCCCTTTCTTCATTGATGGAGACGAGCTGAGCATGATCCTCTCTAATTTCTTCAAGTTTTTTATCGGCATTATCTTCAGAAATGTTTAAAATTTCTTTCTCGACAGAGATACCCATATATTCCTTCAGCTCAAAGTCTGGCCTTATCTCCATAAGAATAGTATATTTAAAATTTTCACCTGGTCGTATTGCCTCATCTTCAATAGAGGGATTTCCTAATGGGAAAAGCTTAGTTTCTTCTATTACTTTAGAGAAAGATTCCTTTATTAAATCATTCTTGACATCAGTCATAATTTCTTTACCATAATACTGCTCAAGTATCTTTCTTGGAGTCTTACCAGGTCTAAAGCCTTTAACTTTAGCCCTTTTTGAAAGCTCATTGTAGGCTTGATCCAGTTTTTTAGTTACTTCTTCTGTCTCAATCTCAACATTAATTTGTCTTTTTACCTGACTTATTTCTTCAATATTTGTTTCCATATCCTCTCACTTGCGTTATTGGTTATTCGTTATTAGTTATTCGAATAACAAGTAACAATTAACAAATAACAATTTCACCCATCACTCCAGTACTCCACTATTCCCTGGCCCAGACCTGACTTATAAAGAGCTAATTCAATATACTAAACTCGTGAGATATCACATCTATAGTATTGTATTCCATTCAAGTCGCACCATGGCGGGCCAATACTCCAATTGAGCCATACCTTTTTTACTGGTGCGAGAGAGGGGACTCGAACCCCTATCCGTAATTACGGGCTGGATCCTAAGTCCAGTGCGTCTGCCAATTCCGCCACTCTCGCACTTACTATTTAATATATTATCTTTACGAGTAATTACTCTCCTCCTATGTGTCAAGGGATAAAAGTGAGAAAAAGTCAAAAAGGAGAGCTACTTATTAGGGATTCTGCTCTCTTTTTCAATTTTTTAGTGACTTTTAGGTTTTCTGTTTTTAATGTATAGGTCATTGTAGAGGAAAGACCTAAAAATGCGCCAAATGGATAAGATTGCAGTAAGGATAGCCTCTCAATTTGTTTATTATATTTTTTTAAAAAGAATGGCATTGTCTGGATACTTCCCCACTCCATAGGCACATTACCATATGCCTTTTTCACGCATCCCTTAAGCCCCCATAATGTAAACAGATGTGTCTCTCTAAATATAGAGGGAGAAAAAAGTGAATAAATTTTTTTACCTACACATCCTAAAGAAAGGCCATTGAGTACACCTATAAATACTTTATTTTTTGTTACCCTCCCTGCCTCGCTTAATGCTTCAAGCGGATTATCGAGAAATTCTAATGTAATGATAAGGGTGGTTATGTCAAATTCGTTATCTTCAAAAGGTAAATCCTCTGCACTGCCGATTTTAAAGGTGGCCTTATTACCCAATCTTGATTTCGCAATATCCAGCATATATGGAGAGGCATCAAGGCCAGTTACATCGAGTCCTAATCGATAAAAAAGAAGGAGATGATTTCCTGTCCCACAGCCAATATCTAACACCCTTCCCCCCCTTTTTGGTCTTACAAGACGGACAATAAGTTCATTACTTAATCTGTCAAACAAGATCCCTTCAGGGGATTTCTGCCATGCTTCATAGAGCCTGGCTAATTTTACATCAAATATATGCCCCATAAGTCAGTTTCACCGTTGTTGCAAAATAGTAGACATAATCTTAACTAAACGATGAATTTCATTAAACACTGGCCACCCAGCTTTCTCCATCCTGATCTTTGCGGGTTCGAGTGTATCTTTTAGTCCTATGAGCCATGTAAGAATCGGTTTTTTCCGATCTTTAATCACCGCCATTAATTCAAGTAGATCAAAACGCCATGCACCCATGCCTGTAAAAAGATTGATGATTACACCATCCACATTGGGA
>Ga0307427_1000495_pt1 | contig 24589 bp, 28 predicted proteins | sample SalMarWE160190MG_FD_202162 | JGI IMG/M metagenome (GOLD analysis project Ga0307427, IMG submission 202162) | Salt marsh sediment microbial communities from the Plum Island Ecosystem LTER, Massachusetts, United States - WE1603-190 | ecosystem: Environmental > Aquatic > Marine > Intertidal zone >... | reverse complement strand
CTAATAGTCTGTAAATTGGCAATTTAAGATATAGAGAAAATGCCAAAATATCTGAAAAGAAAAAATATTTTAGGGATTATTATGACTATTGATGTATCTGTGAAAATCGGTGTCAAATAAAAATATTTACTTTTTATTTAACGCTATTGATTTCATAATATTGGGGTTAGTACTAAACATAACAAATATAAATGAGCTTGAAAGTAAAAAGTTTGATGATAAGCAGTGGAAAACACGCTGTATAGGATTATCAATAATCTTCATTATTTTATATGCCGTCTTTTTAGCCATTTCTGCTTTTAATGAACTCTCTCCAGGTTTATTTGATATCAACGCGATTTTACTCTCTTCTATTGTGTTTTCAACAACATCGGCACTTTTTGGTTTTTCTATTTTCAATAGATTGAATAATATAGAGGAGGAAATATGTTAAATACGATAATTATTTCTTTTTCTATTCTATTTTCATTAATTGTTGCTTTATTTAGTATAAAGACGTTAATTGATACTAGGAAAAAATATTATAGTGATTATATAAAAAGGAAAAGAAATGGAAAACATTAAGTCTTTTATTTATCTTGATAATGAAAAAATGTACTCTCTTTCATCACAGTTATTTGAAGGTTTAGTTGAACGTTTTATTGAATCTGAATTAACTGAAAAGAGTGAGGAAGAAAAGCAAAAAGGTCCGATAGGTAGCGGTAATTATTTAGCAGATATGCTGAAGTTGCAAAAAGAAAGAAAAGAAGATAAATTTTTGCATGATTATTTGTATACTAAATTTGAAAAAGAGCTATTTGAGAAAGAAAAAATAATTGATGTAAATTTGGATTGTCCTGAAAACCTATCCCCTTTTAAAATTATTAAAGTTAAGGGGCGTATGATATTTAATGATGCAAATGAAATTATAAAGACAATTCGTGAGTTCAATAATTTAGGTGAAACTATCTCTTATATGCATTTATTTTCTGAAAAGCAACAGCTTGAACAGCAAGTAAAAGAAGAAGTAAATCAAATAAAAGATCGTAACCAAAAAGTAAAAACCATGCAGAAAAAAAGTTCTGCAATAAAAAACCAAATAAAACAATACGCAAAGGAAAACGGATTAAATCTAGATGCTGAGTTCTTAAAAAAACTAGAGTATGCATTAAAATTCGGATTAGATGATATGTTAGAAATCCAACTTCAATTTGCAGATATTACTTTTTCTTCTGTTCTTAATCGTAATTTTCTCAAGGAACCAGAAAAATTATTGGTTTATAAACTTTCCAGATACACTGAAAGGGAAGTCACACTAATAGGAATTGTTACACAGGGAAATGATTATGAATTAAAATCAAAAGATGAAGATGAAGAAGTAGATTCAGGTGAACCGAGTTTTAAACAAGCTTTTCGAAATATGGTTGATAAGCTTATAGATGTAGAAAATGTCTTCATCGGAAAATCTATAGGGGAAGTGATAGTTGACCCGATTGCTGTATATCTTGAGCTTTAATCCAAAGTACATCCATGTACTTTGGAAATTTCATTAAATGGAGCCGAATATTTCCTATAACCAGGAATATATGCTGCGCCTTCGGCTTGGGCTTCGCCACATTTTTGCTTCGCAAAACTTCACAAACACCGATACCGTTATATGCAATTGCAAATTCTTTTAAATAAGGTAAGTTAAATGATCAAAATAAAAGATTTTCAAGATGAGCTACTTGATTTTTTAGATGATAAATTAATCAACAATTTTGAGATTTGCTCTGAAAATTCTATTTCTAACAATAGTTCACGTAAGTTATATTCGCCATTCTTGCTGAGTTTAATAGGAATTGTTCTATCAACTTTAACTGAAACAGCTATTAGGATATTACTCCAAAAGATATATAAAAAATTAATTTCTACACCAAATAATGAAGGACTTTATAATTTTTATGGTAATAGTGAATATTTTTATGATGTAGATACAACAGCAGAGGTAAGTACATTTATATTTAATTACAGTCAAAAATTACCTAATAAAGATAATATCTTACAGCAGATATTAGGAAATCAAAGTGATCAAGATGGTTCCATATTAACTTGGTTTAATAGAAGCAAAAATAATGTTGATTGGTTTGTGAATTTCAATGTTTTTATATTATTGAAATTACTTGGTTGCAATGATGATAAACTGATTAAATATCTTAGAAATAATGCTATTAATTTTTATAAAAATGGAAGCCAATATTATGATGATATATCATTATCATTATTTATGATTTCATTTTATCGTGATCTTAAATTAATTTCCCAAAAAGATTTTTTTATACCACAAAACCAAATAAAAATTTATATAAAGAAGAATAATTTGATTACAGAAAATTTTAAAGACTTTACAAGCTTTGACAGTGTTAAAAACAATAAAAATATTTTATTGGATCAATTGCATGAAAATTGGGCAAAAGATATTCTTTATTTTAATTCTAGTAAGGCATTTTATACAGCAACAGAATTAAATGCGGCAATTACATTATATCTATTAAATAAAATGGAGGTGTCAAAAGATGAATGACAAAAAGAGACTTTGGATTCTAAGTGGGGCATTTGGAGGATTGCTTTTTTCAATAAATTTATCTTTAGGGGCTGGGTTAACATACGCCACTGGCAATCCCGGATTTTCAGGTTTAATTACAGGCTTAACAACCTCTTTTGTTCTTTTCATGCTAATGTCCACAACTAAAAAATTTGGAGCCATAACAATAGCCTTTACTCTTTATTGTTTATTAGCAACACCAACAGTGTTAATGGGACCTCCGGGACCCTATAAGATTTTGGTTGGTCTTATATGCGGTTTAACTTTTGACTTAATCCTCTATCTTTTTAAATATCAATTTTATTCCTTTTTGGTTGGTTTCTTAGGATATGTTCTCATGATGTTAATAGGGACTTACGCTGCATACTTTTACCTCAACCTTCCACAATTAGATAAATTTAAAAGCCTGATGTTTATATTAGCTATAATTTTTACTGTTGAAGGTTGGATTGCTGCTTGGTTAAGTAAAATTACATTTGAGAAAAGAATAAAAAAACTATCTATTGTAAAAAAAGTTAGTTTAGTTCCATTAGAAGATTAAGATATAAAAATGCTCTATTGCCAGATTAACAGCATTAATTATGGAAATAATCCAGTCTTAAGAAATATATCCTTTGAATTGAAAAGAGGAGACTTTTTATTAATTACGGGAGAAAGTGCTTCGGGTAAAAGTACACTTCTTTCATTTATTGCAGGAATTTTACAAAAAAGCAAAGATGCAAAAATAGACGGGAAGTGTGAATTTGTGAATGGAGTTTCCTCCAAATCTGTTGCTTATATATCACAAAATCCCGAAGCAAACTTAATATGTAACGATGTAAGAAGTGAAATTCTCTTAAATGGTTCAAACAACATTGATATTATTCGTAAGGTCTTGAATATTTTTAATTTAAACTCCAAAATTCTTGAAAGGAAAGTACAGAATTTGAGTGGTGGAGAGCAACAACTTTTAGCAATTGTTTGTGCTGTATTAAGAGATTGCCAATTTTATATTTTTGATGAACCAACGGCGATGCTGGATTACGAAAATACAATGATTGTAGTTGAAGCAATAAAAAAACTAAAAGAAAAGACAAAAAATATCATTGTTGCTTCACATGAACTTGATATTTGGGGAGACAAAGGAAAACATATTCATTTAAGTGGTTTTGAGAAAAGCTATAAGCGGTTAAATAATAAGTTATTAACATGCAAAAAAGGTCATATTATTTTTGAAGTCAAAAATATTTCATTTGGCTATAGGAAAAACGAGACACTAATTGATAATCTGTCATTTAATATAAAAAGTGGAGATGTCTTACACATTGCAGGGAAAAATGGAAGCGGAAAGACAACACTAGCTAAACTATTGGCAGGAATCCTTAAACCCAAAAATGGAATAATAAAATTGAACGGAATATCTCTTAAGAAATATAAACATTATCTACCTAAAGAATTTGCTTTTACTTTTCAAAACCCCAGCTGGCAGTTATTGTTTGAATCCGTTTCAGAAGAAATATCGTATTGTGCAAATAAATATCTCCATGAAAATAGCTTTGATTATAAAAATTTTATTTATGGTGTCCTTGATAATACACACATATATAAATATATTGATCCAAGAGAGCTAAGTTTTGGGCAGCAAAAATTTATTACAAATTATTCCTTTTTTAATTTTCCCAAAATTCACCTTTTTGATGAACCGGAGATTGCTCTTGATATTATTTTGAAAAAGTATTTTTATGATTATATACAGCTTCGAAAAGCAATGGGACTTATCAGCATTATTATTTCACATCACACAGAAACATTAAAAGAATATGTTACAAAGGAAATAGTATTGGGTTAATTATAATGGAAAGGTTTATTGAAAAACAAAAACGAAACACATTGCCTATTTTGATGTATTCTATTGCGAGCTTTTTTGTGTTATTTATAAATAATTTATATATTATTTTTTCATTGTATTTTCTTTTCATTGTGTCGACATATTTATTGAGCGAAAAGAAATCAACTATTTTTAAAGTGCTAAAGGTATCTTGTTTTGTAGTTGCCATTTATTTTTTAGTTACTTCTATTTTGGGATGGCAATTAAGCTTAAAAATATTAAAAGATATCATTTCTAAAGGAATTGGCCTTTCTATTTTGGTTTGTACAGGCATAGTTGTTTTTGATGAAATGCCAACCTTTCAACTTGTCAAAATTACTAGACTTATATCTCCATGGGAAAATGCAATATATGCAATCTTATCTGGATTTAGGACATTCCCTGTTATTTTTAATATTTCAAGTAAAGTTATTGTAGCACAAAAAGCAAGAGGCATACATAAGAACTATTTATTAGCAATAAAAACATATCTGTTAAATATGATTATTAGCTTCTTTGAGTTTATTTTTGATTTTGGTAATCAGCTTGAAGCTGTGGATATGAAAAATATAAATAATAAGAATTTGGTTAGTTTAACTTTGAAGAATATATTGTTTCTCTCGTATCTTTTAATATCTATAGGAGGAATGTTCATATGCATATGAATAAAAGATTTGAAATAGAAGATTTTGCACTTTTGCTTGCAATAATTTTGATATGGGTGGTTTATGCTATTAATCCCACGTACTTTTTTTTCTCAATAATCGTGACTGGGCTAACAATACTTACAGAAATTATAAACAGAAAAGGGGAGGAATGGGTTGCTATTAAATTTGTGAAATTTAGTGTTTTCTTTTTTGTTATCGGTGTTTTTGTGGCGAATACCTATGTGCCAGCAGTTAGCAAAGCAAAAGTAAATAATGTTTACATTCCTGTTGCAACTATGATTGTTATATATATGTTTGCTTTGATAATTCATTTAATAGTAACCTCAGCAAAAGAAAAAACAGTTAAAGATGCAATGAGCAATAGAAGTGGCATTAAAGGATTTGAAGAATTACTAAAAGCAGTAAGAGATAAAGGAGGGAATGTCTTGGCGGTGGCCGGGAATTTATTAAGTTTAAAAACAGAGAAAGGTATTGATTTGTTAAAAACGTTTTTAAATGAGGATTCTTCTAACAAACTAAAATTAATAATTTCTAAAGAATCAAAAAAATATTTAAGAAATATCAAAGATAAAATTAATCTTGACGTTTTAGTATCTCAAGTTAGTGTATTAGTTTATGAACCATTTTGGTTTCTTCAGGGTGTCGTTATAATTGGAAAAACAGCGCCAGAATATGAATATGCAATGACTCCATTGGGTTGCTATTATTATAAAATAAAGTTTTCTGAAGGGGAAGATATGACCGAAGATGGTCTTTATATCGATTTATCAAAGCAAAATATCTATACTGATTATCCTCAAGCCATAAACGCATATTATTTTTTGTTGAACACATTGAAATATGGTCAAAGCCCTTATGAAGTTGAGAAAGTATTTAAGAAAGATTCTAAACCTTACGATCCTCTAATTACCACTGTAAATTGGGATGACGTAAAATCATAATGTCATGAGTAAGTCAATTAATTATTTTAACAAAATTGCCAGTTACTATGATGAATATCATTCTGCCCATAATAATTTCGTTGAATTAATAAAGGCTGAATGTGGAATAAATAACAATTTTGTAATTGTAGATATGGGTTGTGGAACAGGAAACGAAACTTTGAACATATATGATAACTTTAAATGCAAAGTTTATGGCATTGAGTCTGCAGAAAATATGTTTAAAAAAGCTACGCAAAAATCTGATAAAATTATATGGCTAAAGGAGACAGCTGAAGGAATTCCACTTAAGAATAACACTATTGATATTATCACCTCTTTTTTCTCAATTCATCACTTTTTAGATATACATCAGGCAGTCAGAGAATTTAGGCGTATTCTAAAAACCACTGGCAAGGTTTTTATCTTTACTATTAGCCACAATCAAATGAGAAATAGTCTTGAATATGAATTTTTCCCTGAATTATTCGAGTGTGATATAAGCAGAGTTCCATCTATAGAATTTATAAAAGATGTCTTTGTCAAAAATGGTTTTAAAATTAAAATAAAAGAAGTGGAGTATGAAACAAGAAAAATAGATGCCAATTATATTAAAATGGTGAAAAAACGGTATAGAACAGGATTCCAAAGATTAACAGAAAAACAAATCCTGCTGGGCATTAATAGAACAGAAAAGGCTATTTCAAATAATTCAGATATAATAGACAAGATAATGTGTATTGTATTGATTTGCAAAAAATAACCAAATAAAAAAAAAGAGAAATTTGCAACTGCATATAACACAGCATAAAAGGTTTGTGCCTTACAGCACTCACCCAAATCCTTCGCTAACGCTCAGGACTTCTTTTATGATTGGACCGTTATATGAAATTCCGAACCCCACCTTTTATTTGAAATAGGGAGGATAGGAGTATGATGGTAGAAATGGAACTAATTCCCGCACTTGAAATAGGATGGCTTAACGGATGGATTCTATTAGTTATACTATATTTGATATTCGGTATTTTGCTTCTGACTTTTCCTAAGGATGTGAGAGCGAGGCTTTATGAATATGATAGGTCACGCTGGAGTAAAAAGCAAAGAATCTTTTATGTTATGGGAAGGGCATCAGTTCTTGTTTGTTTAGTTCTGATAATCTTTACTCCTTTGAAAATAGGGTTCATTGTTTTCATCCCTGGAATTATTTTATTTGTCCTTGGTTTGGCTGGATTCATTACTGCTCTTCTCAATTTCAAAAACACACCACCTGATCAGCCGGTTACCAGAGGGCTCTATAGAATATCACGCCATCCACAGATACTCAGTTTATTTATTGCATCTTTGGGGATTTGCATTGCGATTGGCTCTTGGCTTGTCCTACTCATACTAATTAGAGTCTGTCTATAAATTATAAGACAATGATAATATAGAAGATATGCGTTGATAATATAAAAATACTTTTGTATATTATTCTATAGAAAAGGAGGATAATGTAGATGAAATTGTTTAGCGAGTTAACGCTTAAATTTGAAAAAACAGACTGGGCTCATAATCCTGAATTCGGTCTTATAGACGTAATTTTAGAGGAGCATCCTGAATATTATGATATTTTTAATGATGATATCAGGCAGGGTTGTAAATCTAGTGAATTTGGTCGAAAAGATACTCCTACGGTTGAACAGATTGTTCGTGCAGCGATATACAAAGAGGTAAAGAAATTAGATTACAGAGAATTGGAATATGCACAAAGAGATTCAAGAATATGTAGTTTATTTATTAAATTGGATTATAGAAAGCCTTTTAGTTACCAGGTATTTCAGAAATACATATCAAGGATAAGTATGGAGAAATTGCACAAATTTTTAGTAGAGTTAAACAAGATAGCAATTAATGAGGGCTTGGAGGATATAAAGAGAATTCGTCAGGATAGCACTGTAATCAAGACAAATATTCATTATCCGACGAATAATTCACTGATTTGGGACTGTATAAAGGAGAGTAATAGGTTGTTGAGTCGTTTAAAAGAGGAGTGTAATACATTTACATACAGGGATTATACTCGTTCAGCCAAGAAGAATTATTTTAAAATCAATAATACAAAATCAAAAGATAAGCGAATTGACTTATTTAGGAAGCAATTGATAATTTTCACAAAGAGTATAAATCAGGTAGCGAATGTTCTTAAAAAAAAAGTTGGTACAGTTAAGTCAATATGTGTTCTATTATCCTTAGAAGAATTATTGCCGTTGATGCGCCAAGTGTATGATATGTCTTATCAAAGAGAGATATTAGGAGAGAAAGTACCAATAGATGAGAAGATATTTTCCATATATGAGTTACACACAGATATAATTGTAAAGGGAAGTAGAGAAGTACAGTTTGGTCATAAAGTTAATTTTGCTGGTGGCAAAAGTAACTTAATATTGGATTGCCAGATATTAAAGGGTAATCCTTCTGATAAAAAATTGTATCAACCAACTATGAACAGAGTAATATCAAATTACGGCACTATACCTCGAGACGTTGCAACTGATGGGGGATATGCCTGGAAAGAGAATATTCTGTACAGTCAAGAGATAGGGATAAAAAATATAGTATTTAACAAGATAGTGGGCAGTCTTGGAAATGTTACCAGCAGTAAAAAGATGGCGACAATTCTAAAGAAATGGCGTAGTGGAATGGAAGCTGTTATTTCCAATTTTAAAAGAGGCTATGACATGTTTTTATGTACGTGGAAAGGTTGGAAGCATTTTCAAGCCAAGGTTTTATGGAGTGCAATTGCCTATAATATTAGAGTTATGACAGGAATAATACTGGGTAAGTTATTAAAAACATCGACAACTTGATTGTATTGCGTATGTGTTAAAGTAAGTATAAGGGGAAGTGTGTCCAAAAATTGAAAATGACGTGTAACATGTTGTAATATTGGGTATTTAAGAAGCAGTTTCTATTTGCAAGGGTAGCATAACAAATATTTTTACAAAAATGTTGTCGTACAACTCAAAAAAGTCAACTTTATGGACAGACACTAATTATATCTTCATTATTCCTTCACTTTAGAGATATAGCAGAGGAAAAAGCTTGCTTGGAACAATATGGTGAGTCATACAGTGCTTACATGAAACGTGTACCCAGGTATCTCCTGATTAAAACACATATGAAGGAAGAAGGAGAAAATGTTAAAAAATATTAGAAAAGGATTAATTAGTGGCGGGGTTCGGAACTCTGCGGTTGCTTTGCAACCTTGCCCTTCGGGTCATATAACAGCGGACATACGGCTACGCTCCGCTCAAATTCGGCAAAGCCGAACTTCGCATGTCCGCAAACCGTTATATGCAATTCAAAAAATATTTTTCTTAGATGATAAGGAATGATAGGCTTTCAAGGGAAATAAATTTGATTTTTTCTAAAACAAAAGAGGGAGATAATATTGTGTTTTCTCCACTCCATTCCAAAAATGATTTAAACATAAAGAGGAAACTTATATAGTGATTACAACTTTAAATATATAAATGAGGAATACTATGAAAAAATTACTCTTTAGGTTACTAAAAATAGGCGGGGTTGCATTACTTGTTTTATTGATTGGATTAATTGCATCCATTTTTTTTACCGGACCAAAATTACCCGCAAACACTGATACGATTATTGAAAATGTCATCAACTCAGAGCTTCCTGAATTGGTAAAAGGAGAATCAGGATATGTAATCTCTGATAATCATAAGATTTGGTATGAGTCAATTACACCAAAAGATTCTAATAAAGGGTCAATTTTATTATTCATGGGTATGGCAAGTGATGGATTAATGTGGCCACCAATATTTATTGACAAATTAGTAGATTCTGGTTATCAAGTAATACGCTTTGACTATAGGGGAACAGGACAGTCTGATTGGGTTGAAGACTGGCAACAAAAACCGTATTCAATAGCAGATTTATCAAAAGATGCAGAAACAATTCTTGATACACTGAACGTTAGTAAAGTACATCTGGTTGGACTATCGTTGGGCGGTATGGTTGCTCAAGAATTTGCCATTGAGAATCTGGACAAAACGCTAACCTTAACATCAATAATGTCTTCAGGGGATATTTTTGACGAAGAATTGCCAAAAGCATCTAAAAGTATTGTATTTGATTTTACAAAAATAGGTATTAAATATGGACTATTTAAGAGTGAAAAGAACACTATAAAAATGATGGTAGCTGCAAAAATGATTCTTCGCGGAGACGCACAGTATGATGTTGATGTAAAAGAAACATCTGAACAGGTTCTTTATAATTTAAGAAAGCGCAATGGCTATAACCCAAATGCATCAAGACAACACGACAGTGTAGCCAAGCTATCCGTTTTTAGTTATGAAAAATTAAAGGAGTTGAAAATACCAACATTGGTTATTCATGGATTAAATGATCCTCTTGTATCAATTGAGCACAGTAAAAAATTGGCATCTGTGATTTCAAATGCAAAGACAAAATGGTTCGAGAATATGGGGCATGACCTACCTCCAAACCTCATTGATCCGATTAGTCAAGAGATTATTAAACATATCGATGGAAATAAATAGGGGTGATGTCTGTAAATACTTATATTTGGTACACTAATGAGGATTCATTCTAATTGAAAAATGAAATTCAGCCCCGCCTGCCTCGCTATCGCGAAGCATTACGGGCAGGCCTAACCCCTCTTTTATTTTTCAAAACGGAAAAAATCAAAGTTACAAGAAAAGAAGAAAGCCTATTTAATGAATAAAAACGAAAAATATTTTGACCATCGCCTAACAGCGGATAAAAGGCTCGGCTCTTACATAGCCTCGTTTAAAATTGCCTTCTTACAGACCGTATGGTCGGCAACTTCTTTTATCCGCAAATCGTTAGGCGAAACGGCTGGCTTTGAAAAAGAGAAAAAATGAGCAATCAAAAAGTAAATTTCAAAACTGAAAAAGAACTCCAGAAGGCAGTCTTGCAGGAAAAGGCAAGAGGAACCCCTGACATAGAAATTGGGCAAAAATATGGGGTTACATTTAGGTATATTGAAAAGCTTATTACCAAGTCACAAGGAGTCAACATTAGTTCCTTTAAGGTTTCTAAAAAAGTAAAAACTCTTTACCCCAAAGACTTTAAAGAAGAGCAAACCACAGTCTGGAGTTTTAAGCAGAGAGGTAATTGGGCTACCCATAGTGGAGAATATAGAGGTAACTGGTCTCCTTATATTCCACGGAATGTGATTCTAAAATATTCAGAACCCAACGAATTAGTTTTAGATTATTTCTGTGGTGCTGGAACAACTGCTGTAGAATGTAAACTTTTAGGCAGAAAGTGCATAGCCTTTGACATAAACGATAAAGTCATTGAACTAGCAAAGAAGAATATAAATTTTAGCATAGAAACCCAACAGTTGACTTTGATTGAAGAAAAAAGCCATCCGAAGGTTTATGAACCCAAACTGTCGGTTGGTGATGCCAGAGATTTATCTTTTTTGCAAGATAACTCCGTAGATTTGATCTGTGCTCATCCTCCCTATGCAAACATTCTTCATTATACAGATACTAAAGAAGGTGATTTATCGTTTTTCGATATTGATGAATTTTTAAAAGAAATGGTTAAAATTGCTAAAGAAAGTTTCAGAGTGCTGAAGCCCGGAAGACAATGTGCCATCTTGATAGGAGATACCCGCAGAAAAAAACATGTAATTCCTTTAGGATTTAAACTTATAAATGTTTATCTGGATGCTGGTTTCAAATTAAGAGAACTTATTATCAAGAGGCAACATAATTGTAAGACAACAGGATTTTGGTATGCCAATAGTATAAAATACAATTTTCTTCTTTTAGCTCATGAGTATCTCCCAATTTTTGAAAAACCTAAAATACCTATTCCTTTGAGTATAAGAGAGAGAGGAATAAATTATGGTTTGGTTATTCCCACATTGGAGAAGCCTCTGCTTAAGAAAAAATTAGACGAACTTGAAACCACAACAGTATGGATTTTTCCGGAGAAGGATTTTGAAAAGTGTTTAAACAAGAATATAATTGATAGATATTCAAATGGGAGAGGTTATTCAACTATAACTTTTGTTTCTCATTTCAAGAATGAAATGAAATTTACTGAAAGAAATATACAAAAGGGCAAGGAGCTACTTTTTATCAAGTCCCCATTTTTGAGTAGTAATCCTTCTTATGCAAATATTGAGTATTATTTAAAGGAATTAAAAAAAATTGTAGAGCAAGATTTGTCCCATATTAACAAGGGCGGATTTCTCGTAATCCAAACACAAGATTTAAGAATAGATGGATATATGGAACCGATGGCCAAAAGAGTGATGGATATGTTATCACTTGATAACTTATGGTTAAAAGAAATTGTATTTGTTACTAAAGAAGTAGAAAATTCTTGGACTCAAGGTATGGACGAGTATTTGAATATAACCCATCAGTATTTACTTGTCTATGAGGTGGTAAGATGAAGAAGAACATATACACGCATGAAATAGAGTTAAACAATTTGCAAATTAAAAATAGGCCTCGTGAAGAGTTTAGAATCCTCTTGGAAAAAGTGAAGTATAGAGGCTATGAGATGGAACAATTAACAGACGGAAGGAAAATAGTCATAACAAAACCTGGCGGTAAATTTGTTTATGGTAAGGTTAAACGTGAAGACTTTATGGTTTGGGTTTATAATCCAAATAACTCAACTCTTTGGTTAATCTCTCATAAAGATATATATGATGACCTTAAAGAAAAAGGGGAAGTTAATCCTAGAGAAACCATCAAAATAATAGATGCTCTTGAAAGAGTTTTTAATGGTGAAGAACCTAGCGATGTATTGAAAACTGCAAGATTAAATAATCCAACCGGAGAATTTCCAGAACTTTTGCTAAAAGCTTATAAATGGGTATGGGGACAAGAAGATTGTAATTATCCAGAGGGAAAAGTAAGAGCTATGTCTTGGGAAGGATGGAGGAAAGAACAAGGGAAATGGGTAAAAACAGGAAGTGGAATCGTTGACCTCAGAAATAAATTGAGAAAAAGAGAAAGATGAGATGAATAACTTGGCTATAATAAGAAAACGGTGGAAGAAATTTGAGTTACCAATTGTATTCTACCACACTACATTTGTAGAAAATTCAATCGCCGTCTTAAAACAACAAAAGATTATTGCAAATAAAGGTAATTCTATCTGCCAGTCAAAAAATGGATTTGTATCTTTGTCAGATAAGACAACCAAAGGAATTGTGGAGTTCTTCGGAAATGTTGTTTTTGAATTTCATGCAGTATCACTTTACATGAAAAACAAGTCAATTATTCCAAGAGATTACGGAATTTCAGAAGATGATATTGATAAATATGATGAACTGCCATTTTTTGAAAATGAATGGGTTGCTCCTGAGGAACTTAAATTTGATTTAGAGGATGTTAATAAAGTGATTTTCATAACGAGCCGAGATTTTAAAGGATCAACATTTGAAGATATTGTTAGAATATTAAAAAGCAAAGATATTAAATATTGGTTCCTATCTGAAAAGTGGCTTCCAGATAATATACTCCCTGATACAACAAGATACTTCTTTAGAATTGAAAACTGGAGGAAATTTATACAATGAGAAATTTTGTTAGATTGCTAGAGACAATTTATTATTACTTGAAAGCATCTTATAAAATTTGGCGCGTTAAACGTGTTCAAGAAGATGACCTTGTATATACAACTGGGGGAAATGTACGTATTGAAGTTTATCCTGGGAGTAAGCAACAATCCCCTTATGATTTCATTGTAAAATTCAGAGAACCAAATAAGCGGGAAAGAACACCTGCTCATATTCATTTGATTGTAGAGATGTATGTTAAGCACGCTTTCAATCCATCGTTGACTCTAAAATTAAGAGAACACATTCTGAAAATGCTAAGTCAGGTTCAACCTGTAACTTCATTTCCGCCAACCCTTCAATACTTTAAGCCTGAACATGTCGAGCCATTGAAGGAATTGGATAAAGTCGGAGAATTTACAGTGGAATTTTTGCTTGTAGCAATAGAACTTGTGGCAATACAGGAAAGAACCAATTATCCGACAGGGACCGTAACTGAGAATTTGTATAAGAATTTTGGAGTTAAAGATAGGTTTTCAGTAATTCAAGGAGCGGTATGGAAAGGCAAGAAGTAACATGAAAAGTTGTACTATCTTTAATAAAAAAAGCCCGCCGCATCGCCTAACAGCGGATAAAAGGCTCGGCTCTTACATAGCCTCGTTTAAAATTGCCTTCGGCAACTTCTCATATCCGCGGAACGTTAAGCGAAACGGTGGCAAAGAAAGGGGGTGATGCAAAAGTAAATGGCGAGAATCCAATCAGAATCCGGGAGTTTATTATGGGTGGGATAAAATCCTTGGATTTGATTGGAAGAAAACCGTTAAATAACACCGCCCAAAAAATAAGGAGGTCATCTATGAAAGGCAAAACCATAACAATGATAATGACATTAGTTGCAATCGTGGTGCTGGTGGGTAATCGAGGCGAACTAAAGGCGCAAGTCACTGGGATGCCTTCACAGGATCTTATGGAATTCTACACAGAATGGGCTGTATTATATCCCATGGCAGCATATATTCCAGCATTGCTTGCCTATAACGAAATGCTTTACGAAGGTAAGAAAGTGACTGCTAATGAATGTGTCAAGTTTGACGAAGCAATTGGCTCAATTGCCAGTGTAATGAAAAAGGCATGGGCTGGAACTAAAGATGCAACGATAAGGAAAGAGATGCAACTTGCGGCAGATGCTTATATCAATGTATCCAAACTATATGCAGAATACCATAAGACTGGTAAACAGGAGCACAAAGAAAAGGCAGGTAAATTGCTTGATAGTGCAGGTGAACATTGGGAGAAGGTTGGGAAATACATTGAAAGTAAGTTTGGAGGAGGAAAGTAGATAAAGTAGTCTGCTCGTCGGGAAACAAAATGCCACTGCATCGCCTAACACAGCATATACGCTGCGGGCTTACTTCTTGCCCTTTGGGACATTGCTCCCTTCGGTCACAACCTTGTATATGCTGGAAACGTTATATGAAATTGTACTTATTCAGATAGGAGGTTTGTGGAAATGAAAAATAAAATAAAGATGTTACTGAAAAATCCGATGCGATTATCCAGAGAATTTATTAAGGATACATATTTTGACAGAAATAGGAGTTTGGGATCGGCATATTTTTTCCTTGCATACCACGGCCTCCTGGTCGCAGCTTTAATTGGAACAGTAATATTTGGTTTTGTTGGCTTAATTTGTTTAGCAGTATCTTGCCTGTTGTCATGGGTAGGGCTTGGAACTATTGTTGATAAAGTTATGTTATTCCCTTATATAGCTGCAACTGTCGGAATCTTATCATATTGTATTGCCCTTGGAGCAACAGAGGGTATTAGGATGTATAAGGAATATTTGAGATTACCTCTTGATTGACTAGAGAAAGTTTTGAATAGTCTTTCACCTGAGAAGAGGGACGAACTAATAGTCAAAATAAACGATTACATTTACAAAAGCGTAAATGTATTAATAAAAGAAACAGAGAGAGGAAAAGTCAATGTGCGGGAATGTTAAACAAAAGATTATGAGCGAATAGATCACAACTTCATCTAACACGGTGTTTGTGGTTCGCTACGCTCACCCAAATGCTCGGCTTCGCCTCGCACTTCGTATGTCCGCAAAACGTTAGCGGTTATTGTAAAAAGACATAAAATAACAACAAAACATTACGGACGAAGGTAAAAATGCGAGACAAACGATTTATTGCAGAACATCGGGGCGGACCTCTAAAAAAGGAGCAGCACTATCAGTTAATTAAATGGGCTTGCGACTGTGCGGAGCATATATTGCATCTCTTCGGTGAAAAAATAGATGAGCGATTAATAAATGCACTAAATGTGGCTAAAGAGTGGAAAAAAGGAAATGCTTCAGTTGGAGACGCAAGAAAAACTTCATTAGATGCAATTGCGGTAGCAAACGAATCTTCAAACCCGACTGCAATTTCAGTGTCTCGTTCTGTTGGACACGCGGTTGCAACTGCTCATATGGCTGACCATTCATTAGGAGCAGCATTGTATGCTTTGAAGGCCGTGAAAAATGCGGGTAAATCAACAGATTCAGAAAGAAAATGGCAAGATGAACAATTGCCATCAGAAATTAAGGAGCTTGTCCTAACTGCAAGGAAAAGCAGAAATATTTAAAAAGATAATGAAACTGATGGACAAAAAAGAACAACGAACCGCTAACAGCGTGTTTGCGATGCTTCGCTAAATCCGTCAGCTGACGGACTTCTCAAACACGCAAAACGTTATACGCAATTGGTCGCAAATAAATAAGAAGGGTTTATATGTTTCAAGACATTTTGCAGCAAACATTTTTCCATAACCGCATTTTGGACTATCTCATTTGCCTTTCTGCTTTTATCATCGGTATCATTATTATTCGAATATTCAAAAGCATCATTTTAAACCGCCTAAAAGCATGGGCAAAGGAAACTGCCACTACCATAGATGTTTTTTTGATTCATGCCATTGAAAAGAAATTGCTACCCCTACTTTATTTCGGTGCTTTTTATCTAAGCATCCAAGCTTTAAGCCTGAATCCCGCCTTAGATAAAGGCATCAATGTTTTAGTTTTAATTATTTTGACTATCTTTGGTGTTCGTTTTTTACTGGCAATAATTATTTGTGGTCTTGAAGCTTATTGGGCAGGGAAAGAAAAGGATATAGTTAAGAAGCATACTATCAAAGGGATACTTTCAGTAATAAAGGTAATTGTTTGGGTCCTTGCTATTTTTATTCTCCTGGATAATCTTGGCATCAAGATTACTGCACTACTTGCCGGGTTAGGCATTGGTGGTATAGCAATTGCCTTGGCAGCCCAAGCAATTTTAGGAGATTTATTTAGTTACTTTATCATATTCTTTGACCGTCCATTTGAGATTGGCGATTTTATCATCATTGGAGATTATTTAGGGACAGTTGAACATATTGGCATTAAGACTACACGAGTTCGCAGTTTAAGTGGAGAACAATTAGTATTTTCTAATACTGACCTTACTAATTCGCGTGTGCGCAACTATAAAAGGATGGATAAGCGCCGTGTAGTTTTCAAACTTGGAGTTACCTATCAAACCAACCTCCAACAGCTAAAAGAAATACCGGTAATAATCACAAATATTATAAAAAGTATTAACGATACAGTTTTTGACCGTACACACTTCTTTTCTTATGGAGATTTTAGTCTTATTTTTGAGGTAGTTTATTATGTTATTGGTAGTGACTACAATAAATATATGGATATTCAGCAGGAAATAAATTTTAAAATAAAAGAAGAGTTTGAAAAACGTGGAATTGAATTTGCTTATCCAACGCAGACATTATATTTAGATAAAATATAAAAATTGGATATGTTTAGAAGTAGTAGTCAATACTGTCAAGGGCCGAAAGCGACCAACAGCGCATAACACAGCATAAAAGGTTCGTCCCGATTTCATCGGGACTCACCCAAATTCCGCCTTCGGCGGAACTTCTTTTATGCTATAAACGTTAGGCGAAAGTCAGACGGCAAATATAGTTAAGAGTATAAAATTATAACTGATCAAGAAAGTACGGTGGGAAAAGAAGAATTAGAAGGAAAGTTAATTTTTAAATCCATTTTTTTCTTTGCTTTAATAATTGTTATAACTTTTATTGGAGCAGGGCGTATTGATTATTGGCAGGGATGGATATATAATGGATTGAACATTATTTTTCTCATGCTGTCTTATTTCTTACTACCCCGTGAATTAATAGAAGAAAGGTTAAAACCTAAAGAAGGTATGAAGAAATGGGATAAAATCTACTCTATCGTTTCCATGCCAGTTTCTTTTGCGATTCTTATAATCTCAATCCTGGATGGAGGTCGTTTTGATTGGGAACCACGAATCCCTATTATTGTCGTCATTATCGGAGTTGTAGTGTATACAATAGGACAGATAATCATATTATGGGCAAAAAAGTTAAACAGATTCTTTTCAATAGTTGTTCGTATTCAGAAGGACAGGGGTCAAACAGTTTGTAAAGATGGTCCATATCGCTTTGTTAGACATCCTGGATATCTAGGAGGGTTGCTTTATATAATTGTTACGCCAATCGTCCTCAGTTCATTTTGGGGATTAATTCCAGCAGTAATTGCAGTGGTTTTGCTGTTTATAAGAACCTATTTAGAAGATAAAAGCCTAAAGATGGAATTAGAAGGATATAAGGATTATACAAATGAAGCAAGATATAGGCTATTACCAGGAATTTGGTGATTCAATGATGCTGAATAGGAGAAATGTTTGGTCTTGCCATCGCCTAACGGTTAGGTTAATCGAAGTTCGGATTTGGGTGAATGAGGTAGAGTTATCTGTCTATTGTTATTTTAATTTCTTATACATCCTATAAAACTTAAAAAATTGCCCGTATAATTTTATAGACGATTTCTTAGAAATCGTAAATTCCAATTTCCCATATAAATTAATCGCGTTTATATTTTCTATCTCTATATTTAAAGATAGTCTATTAGCACCGCATTGTTTTGCCTCTTTTTCAGCCTTATCTATCAAACTTGTTCCTATTCCCATTCCTCTATATTTTGGGTAAGCAGCGACGTTGCTTATATAATATTCTTTCTCATAAACCCACCCAACTGTATTTTTAGATTTTAAAAAAGAATGTAGCCTTTTAAAAAAATCTACTCCCATATTTTTCAATAGAAGCAACCCGGTTTGAAGGTCTTCTCGTTTTTTTAGCTGCCAGTCATATCCTAAAATCATTCCTGCTTTTTTATGCTCGATCTCGGCAAAATAGGTATGATGAAAACCGAATAGATTATTACCTTTTACAAATAGGTTTATCAATATATTTTTGACTTCGCTACCATAGATAGTTGGTAGAAAAGAGGGTGCAGAGAGTATAATGAGGTCGGCAAAATCTTTGGCATCATAATGTGAGCCTTTTCTTATATCTTTTATAAACTTTTCATCCATTTCATTTTTATATATGGACTTCATTCTGTAAAATATATATAACAGGGCTTCGAGGCATAAATAAACATGATTTAATTAGATCTTTTATCGTCATACTTATTAAATCATTTAACCATATTTTAAAGTAACTATAAGCAATCTTTTTCCTGATGATCCAACCTCTATTCTTAAATTCATCTTCCATCTGGGTGAATGAACTAAAGTCATCTCTTTCTAAGCATCGGAACAAACCTCACCGGGATAATAGAAGTTTCCTTTATTTCCCCCTTTACTTTAGTCAGTAATACCAGCTCCTGGGCATATTTCATCCCGACAGGAATCACCATTTTTCCACCTTCTATTAACTGATCTTTTAGAGGTTGTGGTATTTGTAGAGGAGCGCATGTAACAATAATTGCATCGAAAGGCGCATATTCTTCCCAGCCCTGATATCCATCCCCGATTTTGACTTTAATATTTGTGTATCCCATAATAGATAATAGTTTTTCGGCTCTTTTTCCGAGGATATCAATTATTTCAATAGTATATACACTATCACATATTTCTGCCAATATTGCAGATTGATATCCGGAACCAGTACCGATCTCGAGAACTTTTTTAGTACTATCTAAATCAAGGACCTCAGTCATAAGTGCAACTATATATGGCTGAGAGATGGTTTGTCCCATTCCTATAGGTAATGGGAAATCTCCGTATGCTTGATCTTGATATTCAGGTGGGACAAACCAATGTCTTTCAACCTTCTTCATCGCTGACAGCACATTTTCGTCCGTTATTCCCCTCGCTTCAATTTGAATTTTTACCATGCGTTCGTGTGCTTTAACGAAATCTTGAGTGGATGAATTTTCAGATTTGCATTGAAAATTGAATAATAACAAAAGAACAAAGATGAGAATGAAGTAAAAAATCCTCTTATTTTTCATAGTAGTTCCTATGACTATTTTTTTCTCCCAACGGGAATGATATATTTGCTTTTTTCTCACTGATCATACCTCTTGTTAGTACGTTCAGGCACAGCCGTGAATACAATACTGGCAGGCGCATTTCTGATGAAGTCTTAACCTCATGAAGCCTCAGCAAGATTATCCCTAAAATCTCCTTCCCTAATTGTTTCTAGGGCATGTTTAAATGGCGAATACCGGAAAATACCTTCTTTAGTTACGAGATATGTCTCAAGAGGATAAGTAGCTCCAGCCGAAGTAGCAACACGGAATCCTCTGATTGGATTGGTGATATCCTGAGCAGCAAAGAGAATCTGAGATAGTTCCTCGTTTGAGAGTTTTATACCGGAAAAGGAACGTATCGAACGCTTCTTTAATATTGTCTCTTCAAACAGCATGGTTCCAGTTGTTTTGGTTTCGGTATATCTCAAATTATTTTTTATCTTTCTCATTATCTGCGTATGTTTAATTGTTCCATTCACAAGATAATAAAATTAGAGATACAACCGCGGTAAGGAATAATGATTTCTTTATTTGATGACTCCTAAAATTTGCGATGATTTTTAAGAATTATTCCCAATGGAGGCTCTGCAAAACAAAATAATTATCTTATCATTGATTTTATAGTATTACAAATAAACTCTTCGTTTTTTTGCAAAAAAATTTAACCGCAGAGAATCCTGATAAAACTGATGACAATCTCTGTTCTTGAATTCTGCAATATCTTGTTTTTTCGACAAAGCATTTTAAAATTTAAATTTTAGGCACTTTAGTTCACTTTAGACACTTTAGTTCACTTTAGACACTTTAGCTCATTTTAGTTCACTTTAGGCACTTTGTGGTTTACCACGCTTTGATACAGCCCCTGTTCAAATTGTTTCTTTAGTAGCCAAAAATATCTTCCAGTGTCAGGAAATTGACTTTTCCATATTTGGAAAGCTCTCTGATATCCAGTTTTTTAACGTCGCTAAGAACGAGGGTCGTGTATTGTTTATTTTTGATGTATTTTTCGAAAAATTCCTTTATATCTTCAATTTTAAATTTTGGGATATCATTATAGAGGTCTTTTCTAACGTCATGATCATATCCAAATTTTCTTGCTCTTTCATATCTCATTAAGATATCTGTCTTTGTGATTCGCTCGGGTTTTATTCTATTAATTATAGCATCTTTCGAGGATATAAAAGATTTATCCGATTCTGGCATGTTCGTCAGGAGGTCAAAAAATCCTGCCATTGCTTCCGGTAATTTATCCGCTTGTGTGCCGATATATGAGGAGATGTAATGTGATTCCTCTTTGTTGGGCGGATTCAGATAGGAGGCATAAACTGAATAAGCAAGTGCTTTAGATTCGCGCATGGTCTGAAATACAACTGAAGACATACTGCCACCATAATATTCGTTGAATAGAGATCGAATTGGAAGATTGTCTTTGTTAAAAGGCTCACTTTTTGAAAGCATCTGAATTTCCACTTGCTTCATATCGTAATCAACTACATATACTTTATTTTCATTGGTAGGTAATTCACTGTATGTTGTAGGTTCAGGAATTGGTTTTAATTCTTTTGGGAAATTGTGATACTGATTTAAAGAGGAAATTAAAGTGCCTTTGTCATCAGGACCATAATAGAGCACACGGTGCTTATACCAGTTGATCTGTTTAATTATGTCAATAAGTTCTTCCGGATGCAAATTATTTAATTCTTTTTCACTTAAAATATTGGTGAAAGGAGATTGGGTTCCATATTTTCCATAATATCTCATCGCTTCACCAATACGCCATTTTGATAGTTTATCATCGGCTCGTTTCTTGAGGATGTCTTTTACTAAATTATCCAGTGCCTCGGGATTTGGTTGAGCATCTGCTAAAAGATGTTCGAAAAGTTTAAGTCCCTGCTTAAAGTTCTCAGTCAATCCAGATAAACTTACCCATATTTGGTCGCGTGAATTATGTACATTAAATGAACAGGCTAATTTATAAAATTCCTGCTTCAGTTCTGCAGGTGAATATTTCGAAGTTCCCAAATATTTAAGGTAGTTGAGAGCAACACCTGTTTTTTTATTGTTATCTGTTCCCATATCTAGAATATAGTACAGATTGAATAGATCATTTTCAGTATTTTCCTTATAATAAACTGGAATATCATCTTTAAGAGCAAATTGCTCAATATCTTCTTCGAAAGTTAAAAATACCGGTTGAATATCCGGTACGTCGATATTTAAGATATTTTTTGCAAAATCAGATTGGTACTTTCTATTCAGTTTTACTGGTGTAATAATTGGTTTTTTTGTTTTTTTAACATCTTTATCTTCGCCTGTTCTTTTATAAATGACAACGTAATTATCATTGTAGTGTTTGTTTACAAATTCAATAATATCCTTTTTACTGATTTTTGAAAGGCGGTCTATTTTATCTACATAATTTTCCCAGGGTATATCCAAAGTGAATGCTTGTACGAAGGCAAAAGCCCGAGGCCAATTCCTTTCATATTCTCTCAATTGTTGTAACTTCAAATTGTTAACAACTGCGGTCGGTAACCAATCGGGTAATTCACCCTTTTTTACTAAATCAATTTGTGAGAGAAGCAATTCTGTTACTTCCTCAAGTTTTTGTCCTTCTCTCGCTCTACCTCCTAAAACATGTACAGAATAGTCTTTCATAATATTTGGATATGAATATGCATCAATGACCTTTTGTTTTTGATTAAGATTCAGGTCTATCAAACCGGCAGTTCTATTCATTAAGATCATATCCACCATGGTTAAGAGGTCAGCATCTTCCGAAGAAGCCCCGGGAAAGCGGAATGCCAGAGTAACACTTTCGGCGTCTGGACCCCAAACCTCTTTGATAATTGGCTCTGAAATCGGATCTTCTATTGGTGAAGAATAGGAAGGAATATCCTTAGCGGTTAGTTGTCCGAATGTTGCATCGATCATTTGGATGATTGAGTCTGGATCGAAATCACCGGAGAGACATATTGCCATGTTATTAGGCACATAATAGGTATTGTAATATTCGATAACTGATTTCATTGATGGATTTTTTAAGTGCTCTACTTTTCCAAGTACCGTTTGGGTACCATAGGGGTGTTTATGAAACAAACCGGCATTTAAAGATTCATAAACCTTGCTCCTATCGTTATCAAGGCTTCTATTCTTTTCCTCATAAACGACTTCTAATTCTGTGTGGAAAAGCCGCATAGCTGGATCTTTGAATCTCTCGTATTCAGTGGAAAGCCATTTTTCGAATTGATTGCATGGAATATCATTGATATATACGGTTTGCTCAACAGAAGTAAAAGCATTGGTTCCAAGAGCTCCGATGGATGATAGCATTTTATCATATTCATTGGCAATAGCATATTTTGAAGCAACACCGGAAATACTATCTATCTGGTGATAAATTGAGATCCTTTCAAGTGAGTCTGTTGTTTGGTGGTAAACTTCAAATAGGTTGATAATTTTACCTATTTCCACTTTTTCCTTTTCCCAATCTTTGGTACCAAATTCATCGCTTCCTTTAAATAGTAAATGCTCAAGATAATGTGCCATTCCAGTGTTATCAGAAGGATCGTATTTGCTGCCTACCTTTACAGGAATAGCAGTTTGTATTCTCGGGGCATCCTTGTATACAGTCGTATAAACAATCAAGCCGTTATTAAGTTTATAAATCCTTGCTTTTAACGGATCGTTTTTAACGGTTTCATAACTGTATTTACCACTTGTAACTTTTGTTGTTCGTGTACAAGCAATGAAAGTGCAAAGAGAAATAATTAGCAATAGTAAGAACAATTTAAGATAAATTGAATTATAACTCTTTTTCATTTTCAACCTCCTGTTTAAATGTTAATGGAATATATTGAATGCTCTTCCATTCTGGAAATTTGATTACATTCAGTGGCTTGAGGAATTTTGCCATTGAATTTTTTTCTTAAATGAATCACAATTCCACTAATCTGTTTTTTTTAACTGATGTCAATCTAAGATACTAATATCAAAATGTCAAAATAAATCGATCTGAAAAATATTTTAGATAAATTAATGTTATGTAAATTCGGTTTCAATAGCTATTGAAGTATTAAAGGTGTGTTCTACAAATACGCATCCAGTGAAGAAACAAAAAATAACTAAATCCCTTGATAAAATGGAGATGTCTATTTATTTTGAGTTAGGTTATGTGAGAGGAATTTTATGATCATATATTTACACGGTTTCGCAAGCTCTGGTAAGGCTTACAAAGCGCAACTATTAAGAAAATTCTTGCCGGATATCGATGTTATTTCACCTGACCTACCACTTGAGCCTATAAGAGCAATTAAAGCAATTGAATACGGATATGGAAAACTCTCCTTTTTCGTTATAGATAGAGTTCTCCCTGGCGGTAAAGAACCCAAAGAGAGTGGACAATCTGAATATTTACTGGAAGAAGTTCCTCAAATAATTGAAGAAAAAGTAGTACGCGGCTTTGAAGGTGATTGGTTATTCTTATTACTTTTAGACAAATATTTCAAATTCAAATCCAGGATTATTGTTAAACACCGATTTTCACTAGTGGGACAATGGTCATAAAAAAACCTTAATCAGGGTGTCCACATAATCTCAACAGTTTTGCCATCTAGCCATGGAACTTTGAA
>Ga0307427_1000493_pt1 | contig 24745 bp, 21 predicted proteins | sample SalMarWE160190MG_FD_202162 | JGI IMG/M metagenome (GOLD analysis project Ga0307427, IMG submission 202162) | Salt marsh sediment microbial communities from the Plum Island Ecosystem LTER, Massachusetts, United States - WE1603-190 | ecosystem: Environmental > Aquatic > Marine > Intertidal zone >... | reverse complement strand
ATAATGGAAATGAAATTGTTTCCTTCCATTCAGACGTTCCGGATATGCGACGATTTCTTTCCATTGCTGATGCCGTCATCGTGCCTCTGAGTATCGGCGGGGGCACCCGTCTCAAAATATTGGAATCTTTCGCTGCGAGGGTACCAGTTATCTCTAGTGCCAAGGGCGCCGAAGGAATTAACTGTCAAGACGGTCACCACATTCTAATCGCTCAAAGGACCGCGGATGATTTCATCCATAAAATCAAGATGCTTGCCGAGAATGAAGACCTGCGAGAGAAACTAACAACTAATGCTTACAACCTGGTGTTACAAAAATATAGTATCCCGGTGGCTGCCAAATGCCTGCAAGACGCCATTATGCAAGCCAAAAATCAAGCAAAAGATGTACGACATTAGCGACGGGGAAGTCAAGAATGGCCTGCGAATATCGCCAACTATTCTGCCGGGGGCTACCGTCGGGCTAGTCGGGCTGGCCGCTCAAGGTCCTGACATACCCCTGCAAATTGTTGGCTTTGGCTGTCTTATCTCCCTGTTTTGCGTCTTTATCCTCTGAGCCATCGAGGGATGTGATATTGGATTGGCAAGGTGTCGAGGGTGACAAAAAGTATCTGAGTGGCTACAATAGTAAGTAAAAATGTGGCAATATCGAGAGTTAGTCTGGAACCTGACCGTAACCGACCTGAAAAACCGCTATCAGAATACTGCCCTCGGCTTTTTCTGGTCTTTACTCAGCCCACTTCTGCTGGCACTTGTCCTGTACTTTATCTTCAGGCATCTCTGGGGTCGTGAACAGGATTTCGCTATAAATTTGCTGGTGGGTATTATGGCCTGGCGGTTCTTCACCAACGGCACCTCATCGTCCCTTCGCGCCATCGTCGGTAACTCCAGCCTGGTGACCAGAGTCTATATACCCCGGCGGATACTGGTCTTGAGCAATGTCCTGGCCAACACCATAAGCTCCCTGCTCGAGTTCATAGTCCTGCTGCCTATACTATTTATCCTGCTCGGATATCTGCCCGTCACAGTACTCCTGTTCCCTTTAATTCACATCATCTACTTCTGGTTTATTTACGGTGCCGGGCTGCTCCTATCCGCTCTTTATGTTTACTTTCGTGACCTCACCCAGATATGGCAGGTCGTGACCCAGATCCTTTTCTTCTGCTCACCTATTATCTACCCCCTGAGCATAATTCCGGATTACCTAATGACCTATTACCGACTCAACCCCATAACTCAGTTTATAATCGTGTACCGCGATGTAATGATCGCTGGCAATTTACCTTCAATGTTCAGCATTGTGGTTGTCATCGGTTTCGCCATCGCCGCCTATCTTGTGGGCAGCCCTGTCTTCAGCAAATTACAGCGACGCTTCGCTGAGGAGTTGTGATGAGCGCCATAATCGTTGACAAAGTCTCCAAGAAATTCCGCATCCCGCATGAAAAAAAGAACACAGTCTTCCAGAACATAGTCGGCCTGATTAAAAGGCAGTTCAGCTATGAAGAGTTCTGGGCGTTGAAAGATGTCAGCTTCGAGGTCAATAAAGGCGAAGCTTTTGGCATAATCGGCAGGAACGGTTCCGGAAAGAGCACGCTTCTCAAAATACTGGCCAAGGTCTTATACCCCGATAGCGGCTCGGTCAACCTGGACGGCAAAGTTGCCTCCTTTCTTCAGTTGGGCGTTGGCTTTCAGTCCGAGCTGACTGCCCGGGAGAACGTTTACCTCTACTCTTCAATCCTGGGGCTGAGCCGAAAACAGGTGGAAAAGGTATACGATTACATCTTCGACTTCGCCGAGCTCAAGAAGTTTGAAAACATGAAGCTGAAAAATTTTTCCTCTGGCATGAACGTGCGGTTGGCTTTTTCCACCGCCATCTACGCCGTCCCTGATACTTTGCTCTTGGACGAAGTCCTCGCCGTGGGCGATGTAGCCTTCCAGAAAAAATGCCGGGACAAAATGAACCAGTTCAAGACTGAGGGCAAGACCATAGTCTTCGTCTCCCATGCCCTCGATGCCGTGAAGGAGCTGTGCCAGCGAGCGATGCTATTGAACGAGGGCCGGATTGTTACCATGGGTGATACTGAAAAGGTGATAGACGACTATCAGGCGATGATACAGAGAGGAACCGCCAAGGCCAGTTCTGCAAGGATGGCTTGACAGGAACCTGAGGGGTTTGTATCATTTGTAGTTGATTTGTCCGAAATGACCAAACCAAGTGCTTCATGGGTATGTCATCACCATCCGTTTGAGAGAGGTTCCTTGGGATGAATGTCCTGGTCACCGGCGGAGCTGGATATATCGGAAGCATCGTCACCGAGCATCTACTGAAACAAGGACACAACGTAACCGTCCTAGATAACCTCCAACAGGGGCATAAGGAAGCTGTCCTGTCACCGGCTGAATTCGTTTTAGGCGATATATGCGATGCTAAGACGCTCGAGAGGATTTTCCGCCATTTTAGAATTAACGCTGTGATGCATATGGCAGCCGACACGCTGGTGGGACATTCCATGACCGACCCGAAAAGATATTTCCACAACAACCTGGTCGGAGGAATAAGCCTTCTTAATGCTATGCTGGAACATAATGTAAATAAGATTATTTTTTCTTCTACCGCTGCTGTCTATGGCGAACCCCACAGCACACCAATAGAGGAAGACCATCCCAAAGCCCCGATAAACAGCTACGGGCAATCCAAGCTAATGTTTGAGACTGTTCTGGACTGGTATCGCAGAGCCTACGGGATAGAGTGTATATCTTTCAGATATTTCTGTGCTGCTGGAGCGACAGAGCTTCTGGGCGAAGATCATCGTCCCGAGACCCACCTCATCCCGAACGTTCTTAAGGTGGCTTTGAACAAAGATAATGCGGTCTCTGTGTTTGGTACAGACTATCCGACAAAAGATGGAAGTTGTATCCGTGACTTCATACATGTGGCGGACGTTGCCCAAGCTCATCTTCTGGCGCTGGAAAAGACGGATAGCCTCAGCGGGAACGTTTATAACTTGGGAAATGGCGAAGGGTATTCCGTGCTTGAGGTAATAGAAGTTGCGGAGAAAATCGTTGGCAGGACCATACCTGTCGAATTCTGCTCTCGCCGTCCCGGAGATCCTGTAACCCTGATAGCCAGTTCAAAACGAGCTGCAGAAGAACTGGGGTGGAAGCCGGAATTTCCCGAACTTGGCAGCATCATGGAAAGTGCCTGGCGGTGGCTGAAAGACCATCCTCAGGGATATAAGCAATAGCCCATCATATTGCCACCCGTCAGCAAGCCGCCTATAGGTTGACAACGCCCGAGAATTGCTTTACTCTAAACTAGCATCATGGAAAAATTGAAATACCACTCCGTAAGGGCAGTGGCGCCGTGGGCGCCATCGTGGCTGAAGAAGGCATATCGGAGGCTAGTGGTGCGCCAGGGTGCTTCTGCGCCATCAATCGTAGAGCTGGCCGGGCATCCTGATTGGTCCGACCACCGAATGCGAATCCAACAGCTCCGCGACCGCTACGCGGGCCGCCGCTGCTTCGTCATCGGCAACGGACCCAGTCTGTCGCAGACGCCCCTTGATCCGCTGACCAGCGAAGTCACAATAGCATCTAACAGCATCTTCCTCCTATTCGGAGAGACCAGCTTCCGCCCGACTTTTTACACCGTGGAAGACCGTCTAGTGGCAGAGGATCGGGCACCGGCCGTCAACCAGCTACGAGGGATGCCCAAGATTTTTCCGGCGGACCTATGGCCTTACCTCAAAGAAGACGAGGAGACCATTTACGTTAACTTCAAGCGCGGCCACTACAGTGGTTTTCCCAAATTCTCTGACAGGTTCGACGAAGTCGTGTACTTTGGCGGCACGGTCACGTTCATGAACCTGCAGCTTGCCTGGTATCTCGGCTGTCGTGAAGTGTACCTCGTGGGAATCGACCACAGCTATCACCCCCCCTCCCCCACGGACGAGGTAGAGGGGAATGTCATCACATCGCAGTCGGCAGACGTGAACCACTTTCACCCGGATTACTTCGGGCCGGGGTACCGCTGGCATGACCCTAAGGTGGACCGCATGGAGCTTGCCTATCTCGAGGCGCGGCGGTTCTTCACAGAGCACGGGGGCATGATTTACAACGCTACCGTTGGGGGCAAGCTGGAAGTGTTCCCCCGGGTTAAGTTCGAAGACCTGCTAGGGCTACACCATTAAAGCCTCCGCTAGCACCAGCAAGATTGTTGAGCGCGAAACGATATAAGCAAGAACAGGGGACATAGCGTGGAAAAGAAGCAGACATTTCAAGGATTGAACAAAGTTTACTTCTCTAAGGACACATTGTATCGCCGGGAGGCTGAGACTTATAGGAGCTAAATGGATAACCCTGATCGGTTAATAGAATTACTTGAGATAGAAAAACCAATGTTCCAAGTGAAAAGTGGGACCAAAGAGTTTCCGAGCAGCGAGAGGTTTTTTGTTGAAGGTGCTAAACATACGACAGATTTTGCTAGAGCCTGCCACGTACTATCTAAAGAGGTCTTGAGATATCTTGTGTCCGTTATAAAGCCCGACAATGTGACCCTGGAAACGGGGGGCGGATACTCGACGGTGGTGTTCGCGGTCTGCGGCTGTAAGCATATATGTGTTAATCCCGACATTACGGCGAACGAGATGATAAAGAGTTTTTTGGTGAGACATGGATACGCACACGACCACTTAGAATTCATAGAGGACTCCTCCGACGAAGGTCTGCCGAAATTAAAACTTGAGGAGAAGGTGGATGTCGCACTCATTGACGGCAATCACAGCTTTCCATTCCCCATAATTGACTGGCATTATATCGATGGCTTTCTCAGAAAAGGGAGTAAGATTCTGATAGATGACACTCACATAAACTCCGTTAAGGTCCTTAGCGATTTCCTATCGTCTGAGCCATCATACAGGTATGTTACGGCAATCGGTACGTGCATGGCGTTTGAAAAAATAGATGATACAAGGGTTATCGGATGGGCAGCTCAGGGAACCCACGCCGAATTGCCGGAGGGTCACTCTATCCCCCCAAGAGCGCAGCCGAGCCGCGTAGGGCTTTCCCGGCGTATTTCCGCCAGGCGTCTGCTGGCAATACTATCGAGAAGGCAATCAACTGGCTCATGAGGAATGGGTATGTGAAAGAGCCGCCTATGGGATGGGAAGGACTTTTCATGGCAGTGCACTACTCGACAGGAGAGGGTGCAGGATGAAAGAAATAACGAACAAAGCCAATCCGGTGCGGATAGGCATAGTCGGCTGCGGTGCTGTCACCCAGAGGTTTCACCTGCCGGCGACGGCCAAGGTTGAAGGCTGCTCCGTAACTGTCCTCGTGGACACCGACCGGCCGCGGGCCGAGCAGCTGGCGGCCAAATACAAAATCCCCGCTGTCAGCACTGACTTCCATGATGTCCCCCGGTACGCAGATGCCGCCATAGTCGCCGTGCCCCATCGCCTGCATGCGCCAGTCGGCGAATATTTGCTGTCCAGCGGATGTCACGTCCTCATGGAGAAACCGCTCGCGCTGACAGACGCGGAGTGCCAGCGATTGATCACGCTTGCCAACGAGAAAGGCGTCGTCCTCACTGTCGGTCTTTTGCGGCGCTACTTTCGGGCGTACCAGATTGCGAAGAAGCTCATGGAAGCAAACACCCTCGGTAAGATTAAGTCCTTCGATATTCGCGAGGGGAATGTCTATAACTGGCCTGTGGCATCCGACTTCATGTTCAGGGCAGGCGAATCGGGCGGTGGCGTTCTGATTGATAATGGAGCGCACACCCTCGATTTCGTGGTCTGGTGCCTCGGTGACGTCAAGTCAGTCGAATATTATGACGATAACCTCGGTGGAATGGAAGCTGAATGCATGATGCGCCTGCAAATGAAAAGCGGGGCCAGTGGTGTAGTGGAATTGAGTCGCCTCAGAAGCCGGAGAAACACTGCAATCATCTCGGGCGAAAGAGGGGAAATCGAACTGCATCTGCGCATGGACGAAATATCCTTCCGCCCCGGGTCGGAAGAGAGTTACACCTCCATCGAAGACCTGCCATGGCTGACGCACACCATGCCGCGGAAATGGGCCGACTGTTTTCCGATGCAGCTCGAATCGTGGCTCAACGCGATTTCGGGAAAAGCGCCGAACTTCATAACGGGTGAAGAAGCCCGCAAATCGGTGGCGTTAATCGAGACATGCTACCGGCAGCGACAGCGGATGCGTCCGATAGTAGGTCTGGACGACTCGACAAAAGAAAATGCTGTACCGTCCAAGCTAAAGGATACGACTGTATTGGTGACCGGCGCAACGGGCAGCATCGGCGGCCGACTGGTTGAGAAGCTTGTCCTCGACCATCAAGCACATATGCGTGTCCTCGTGCGCAACTTCTCGAATCTATCGCGAGTCAGCCGGTTGCCGGTCTCGGTATATCCGGGCGATGTCACCGACCCTGCCGCTGTGGATAAGGCTGTCGAAGGATGTGACTTCGTCTTTCATTGTGCATACGCTGCTGGGGCCCGTCCTGCGGAGCAGGAACAAATCGCGGTGGAGGGAAGTCGCAATATTGCTGAAGCAGCTCTTCATCATAAAATCAAGAGTCTCGTGTTCGCAAGCAGCATTTCAGTCTACGAACCATTGCAGGACGGTAACCTGGACGAAACAGCACCCAGGAAGCTTAGCGGGTGGACATATCCCGATATCAAGAAGAAGACGGAAAAGATTATGCTGGAATTCCACAGCCGGCGCGGACTCCCGGTCGTTATACTCCAGCCAACCATCGTCTACGGACCGTTTGTCAAGTCGTGGACACAAAGCCCCGTGAGCCAGCTCAGGTCCGGGACAGTCATCCTTCCGGATGACGGCTCCGGTCTATGCAACGCGGTATACATAGAAGATGTCGTTGACTCATTTATCCTGGCGGCGATTAATCCCAGGGCCATTGGCGAAACGTTTCTGATTTCAGCGTCGGAGCCCGTTACCTGGCGGGAATTCTACCACGCCTACGAGGCCATGCTTGGCATCACAGCGACCAGCTACATGAGTCCCGCTGAGATTGAGGCACATCGTATAGAACAGAAGCACTCGCAGCCGCTGACCGCGAGAACGCTGAAATGGGGGATAGCACGGGCACCGTCTCCGGTCATCAGTGCAGGGAAGCGGCTGAAAGAAGGCTCACCCTTAGTGGCGCGGATATTGCAGCGCTATGGAGTGACCGGTAGTAGTGATAATTCCGGCGGCCCGCGTGAATTTATCCCCGATGCGCAGCGCCTAGCCCTTTTCCAGTCGAAGGCGCGCGTCCGCATCGACAGGGCCCGAGAGGTCCTGGGCTATGAACCGCGATTCAACCTGGAGAAAGGAATGGAACACACTAAGACGTACGTTCAGTGGGCAAACCCGGATGGCTAATTCAACTACGGGACAGGGAACAAAAACCGGGAACCGGGGCGGAGCGGTTCGGATCTCGGCTGTGGTTTGCACACTCAACCGGGCGGCATATCTAGCCAAAGCGGTGGAGAGCCTGGTCAACCAGACGTGTCCCAAGGACCACTTCGAGATCATTGTAGTTGACAACGGTTCCACCGACAATACGAAAGAAGTTGTGCAGCAATTCAGCCAATCCGCCTTAATCCGATATATACACGAACCAATAAAAGGGTTGTCCCAGGCCCGAAACACGGGATGGCAAGCTGCAAGCGGTAAATACGTGGCTTACCTCGATGACGATGCAATTGCCCACCCTCGCTGGCTGGAGAAAATGCTGAAGGCCTTCGAGACTGTTAAGCCCGCTCCCGCCAGTGTTGGTGGCAAGGTGTTCCCTATTTGGGAAGCCGAGCGCCCGGCGTGGCTCACAGACCGAATGCTCTCAGCCTATGCCATAGTTGATTGGGGCAACCGCGCAAAATTCCTGAAGCCGTCAAGCCCGGAGCATCACGTAGGCTGTAATGTTGCCTACAGTCGAGAAGTGTTGGAGGCGTGTGGGGGTTTCAACGTGAACCTGGGAAGGAAAGGCAAGAACCTGTTATCTAACGACGAGAACCTTATCAGGAAGTACATAGATTCTCATGGTCTAGGCATATACTACGACCCCGAGATTCTTGTAGAGCATTTGGTTCCAAAGGAACGCGTGACCAGGCGTTTCATGCTCCGCAGGCACTTCTGGCAGGGGGTCTCGGACGTAGTTTTATGGTATGAAGAGTCACCCTCCCCTCCCGGAAGACTGTGGTCGCTTCTGTCAGGTCTCGAAGGATTAATCTGGGTCGGCCTATACTTAGCATATTTCTTTGTGAGATCCTTCTTGAGAAGGCCTATACGAGTGTTGCGTGACCTGACGAAAGTCGAAACGGCACGCAATTATTTCTTTCGCAGCGTGGAGCACGTTTCTGCCTCCTTTGGTCAGAGCTGTAGCTATCTTCAGCACACTACAGGGAGTCGCGTGGCGGGCACGGCCAAACCAGTCTCCGGCGGACAGGCTATAGGCACTACTTTCCGACTTCCGCCCAAGAATTGGAATCGCGTTACATGGTGGACGTACCCTTACCTTGCATTCAAGAGGCACCTCATTGGTATCGGGGGCTTAGCTCTCCTTGTTATCGTGGGGCTTTACATTGCCGGTGCCTTGGTCGAGCCTTTACGCTGGTACCTGGTGGGAATCGCCAGCGGTTTGGTAATCTTGTCCGGCGGTGTCTTGGTACTATTCTATGCCCGGGCTACATTGAATAACACTATCGCCGATCTAAGAACGCAAATATCGGATGTTAACATGGCTCTGCGCGCATCACAGGGAAGGCTAGCAGGGCTTGAAAGGGAGATTTCGAGATTGAACGTCGGTAATTTCCCTCTTTCGCGGCAGTTCAAGAGGAGACTGACAAGCGGAGATTTGCATCACTTTGCTACAGAATGGGCACCGAGACTTGGGCTAAACCTGAATACGGTCGCATTGGCGTACATTGCTCATCGCATCTGCCTCGCTGAGGACACATGTATTGGCCGTCTGTCTGGTGACATTGAAACCATGCTGCTCCGCGTCATGGTAGCTCGCAGCGTCAAAGAACCGAATCTGGAGGTGCTGGAGATAGGGACGCTGTTTGGCATCGGGGTTGCCATGATTCACGAGAATTGCCGCGGCTTGTCCAACAAGATCCACCTCACAGTCATCGATCCGCTAATCGGACACCTTGGACCCCATGAGAGAAGTCCTCTCGACCCTCTAACCAAGGCGCCCGCGACCCGCGAGACATTCATCCACAACATGCAGCGCATGGACATCCCTAAATCAGACTACACCATCATCCAGAAGCTGAGCACCGAGGACGAGGCAAAAGAGCAGGCATCGAAAAGGCGCTACGACCTGCTTATCATTGACGCGGACCATTCGTACTTCGGTGTTAAACATGACTTCCACAGCTACCGGCACCTGGTGAAGCCCGGCGGCTACATTATCTTCGACGACTATGGCAATCCCAGGTGGCCGGGGCTTACGAACTTCGTCGACAAGGAGGTTGCCAAGATGCCGGGACTGGAGTTTGTGGGTACGGACGTATTTACAGCCGTTTTCAGAGCAATAACCCCCCAGCATCCGGCGAAGTGATGGTTTGGCAAAACAACAAGTGCGTCGTGCCCCAGCGAAGCTTCTCAGCCCCCAGCGGGTCCTGGACAGGCAGGTTCAGGCAGATGTAAGGCCTGTGTTTGGAAGAGGATATAAGGAAAGCAACCACGATAATGGGTAGTGACATGACTGAGAGCGAACACAAATCGGTTTACTGGAGGCTTGTAGACTATCTGAAGAGGCATCACCCATCAATAATTACCATCGCCCGCGCCGTCAAGTGGGGCCTGGCAACTCTGAAGAACACCTTCTTCGGCGTTGGAGGACTAGCTCTCCTTGTTGTCGCAGGACTCTATATTGCGGGGGCTTTCATTGAGGCCGCGCGGTGGTACTTAGTGGGAGTCGCTAGCGCCCTCCTGCTGTTATGCGGTTTGCTGTTAGCAGTGCTATACGCCCGATCGGTACTGAATCGTATTACTGGCGACCAGCAGAGTATGAAGAACAGCCTTAAGGGGCTGAGCACATTAAGCAAGGAGGTTGCCGATAGCAGGAATACCCTGGCGAAAATGAACGTCGTCAATTTCTCGCTTTTTCAGCGGTTCAACAGGCGGCTGACAAGCGACGATTTGAAACGCTTCGCCGAAGAGTGGGCGCCAAAACTCAGACTTAACGTGGACGCCGGAGCACTCGGATACATGGCTCATCACATTTGCCTTGCTGAGGACACATGCACTGGTAGGTTGGCTGGCGATATTGAAGATATGCTATTGCGTATTCTGATCGCACGCAGTATTAAGGAGCCAGAACTGAATATTCTTGAGATAGGAACGTTATTCGGTGTCAGCATGGCAATAGTCTATGACAACTGTAAGGACTTCTTTGCTGGTGTACACGTCACTATCATAGATCCGCTACGGGGATACTACGACAAGTCATTGGACCCAATGACTGGAATGCCGGTTACTCGCGACACATTTGCTCGCAACATGCAGCGGATGGATATTCCAGAGACCGACTACACAATCATTCAAGAGCTGAGCACCGACAGCCAAGCCATAGAGCAGGCATCAAAACGACGATACAACATGTTGATTATCGACGGAGACCACTCATATTCCGGAGTTAAGCTTGACTTCATCAATTACAGTCATTTGGTGAAGCCCGGCGGCTACATCGTCTTCGACAACTATAACGACCCCAGCTTCCCAGGAATCCAAGACTTCGTTGATAACGAAGTGGTGGGGCTGCCGAACCTGGAGCTCGTGGGAACAGACGGAATTACGGCCGTTTTCAGGGTAATTTCCAGCCAGGGTTAGATGAGGTTATGGCTTTTAGCCTAGAAAATGGCTAGAAATGTTGAAATGAGAGGACGCGTAAACGAGAGACGAGTCACGGCACTCGTTCCTATGAAGGGGCACAGTGAAAGGGTGCCCAACAAGAACCTGCGTCCTTTCTGCAACAAGCCCCTCTGCCACTGGACCATACTCAACCTGCAAAAGAGCCATTATGTAAAAGATATCGTGGTGAATACCGACAGCCAGGAGATAACGGAGAACATCCGCCAGAATTTCGACAGGGTGAAGATTATTGACCGTCCGAATGCAATCAGGGGTGATTTCGTATCTATGAACACCATCATCGCTTATGACCTCTCGCAATTGCCCGGGGAACACTTCCTGCAGACTCACAGCACCAACCCTTTGCTAAGCACTGAGACCATTAATGAAGGCATAGAATCGTATTTCCACAATCTGGGAATATATGATTCGCTGTTTACAGTAACCCGGCACAATGCTCGTTTTTACTGGAGTGATGGCAGGCCAATAAATCACGACCCGCAGGAAATGCTCAGAACTCAGGACTTACCTCCCATCTTTGAGGAAAACTCCAACCTTTATGTATTCTCAAAGGAGTCGTTTAAACATAGCGGCAACAGGCGTATCGGGCTGAGACCATACCTGTTTGAAATAAATAAGCTCGAAGCGATAGATATCGATGAGGAAGAGGATTTCCTGCTGGCGGAATTGTTATGCCAGGCAAAGCTAAACAAATTGTGAAAAAAACTGCTATGATTAGGGAGTGGATGAGACTATCAGTCTAAAGTCAAAACTGCGAAACAGGCAGCTAACGATAGGGTCGTGGATAACTCTTGGTCATCCTTCCATTGCTGAAATCATGGCAAAGGCCGGCTTCGACTGGTTAACAGTGGACATGGAACACAGCGCCATTACCCTGCACGAGGCACAACAGCTAATTCAGGTGATTGAACTCAGCGGATGTGTCCCGCTGGTACGGGTTGGGGCTAACGATGCCAATCTGATTAAAAGAGTCATGGATACCGGTGCCCATGGGGTGATTGTGCCCATGATTAACACCAAAGAGGATGCCGAACAGGCAGTTGGTGCTGTCAAGTACCCGCCACAAGGATTTCGGGGGGTCGGCCTGGCTCGCGCTCAGTCCTATGGCGCCAACTTTGAGGGATACCAAAAATGGAATGAAACTGAGAGCGTCGTCATCGTCCAGGTGGAACACATTAAGGCAGTGGAGAACCTTGACGCGATTTTATCTGTAGAAGGGGTGGATGCTTTTATCGTCGGGCCCTATGATATTTCCACGTCCCTCGGCGTTCCGGGGCAATTCGACCACCCCAAGATGACATCGGTCCTGAGTAAGGTATTGGACACCGCCAGGAGGCTTAAGGCAATTGCCGGCTACCACGTGGTCCCTCCCGATACAATGCAGGTTCTGGAAAAAGTAAAACAGGGCTATCGCTTCCTGGCATATAGCACTGACTTTCTATTTCTGGGCAATTCATGTCGCACCGGACTCGAGACTGTTCGCAGAACTCTAGAAAAAGGCTATGAATAGGATATTAATTACCCCTTCCATTTTTGGAAAAGACGATTCTTCACCTCTCAATTTGCTTCAAAATGCCGGCTACGAGGCTATAATTAACCCCTACGGTAGAAAGCTAACCGAAGATGAGGCGCTTGCCCTTGTCTCAGAAGTCAAGCCGGTGGGGATAATTGCTGGAGTTGAGCCCATAACTGCTCGCGTTCTTCAAAAGGCGAAAGGCTTAAAGGCAATCTCCCGCTGTGGAGTTGGGTTGGATAATGTGGACTTAAATGCCGCCCGAAGTCTGGACATCATTGTTACGAATACGCCTGACGGCCCCACTGAGGCTGTAGCAGAATTGACAATAGGGCTAATCTTCAACCTGCTAAGAAAAACTTCCTTTCTTGATAGGGAACTCAGGAAGGGGAATTGGGTAAAAGAAACCGGAAGCTTAGTACGAGACAAGAAGGTTGGTATCATCGGCTTAGGTCGCATAGGTAGAAGAGTTGCAGAGATACTGTTGGCGCTCGGGGCGAAGGTAGCTGGAACAGATATACAACCGGATTACGAGTGGCTCCAAAAAAACCAGGTCCCTTTAGTGAGTTTAGAAGATTTGCTGAAACAAAGCGAAATTTTGTGCCTGCATGTTTCACACAAGCCGGATAACGAGCGCCTCATAGGCACGAAACAATTTGAAGCTATGCCCAAAGGCGCCTATCTGATAAATACTTCGCGGGGAGAGGTTATCGACCACGATGCCCTATACTCCATGTTGATCAACGGACATTTATCCGGTGCGGCACTGGATGTTTTTGACCGGGAGCCGTATACCGGACCATTGACCAGACTTGACAATGTTATTCTCACGCCTCACATTGGCTCGTACGCGAAAGAGACCAGACTGGAAATGGAAACGCAGGCAGCGAAAAATCTAATAAGCGCCCTAAATACTCATGCGGATATCGAACCTTAGAAACCCAGCTCAGCAATATGATAGCCTCCGGTCGTGCAATTCACTAAACCAGAGAGGAGAGAAGGATGAACAATTTAGACAAAATATTTTCGGAGTCGCACTCCGTGAGAGATTATGCACAACGATACGCATCCTTTCTGTCGGAGTTGTTGAGGAATCTCGATGTTTATGCGATTGAAAAAACGATTGCCATATTCCAAAAAGCCAGGGCTGACGGGAAAACCATTTTCCTTGTCGGGAATGGCGGGAGCGCTGCTACCTGCTCGCATTTTGCCGAAGATTTGGAATATGGAACATGGATAGAAGGCAAGAAATCCTTCAACGTGCTGAGCCTGGCTGATAATACGGCATATATAACAGCGGTGGCTAATGATGAAGGATACGAAAATGTTTTTGTCCGGCAGCTTCAAAGCCGCTTCTCTGCTGGCGATGTCCTGGTTGCGATATCGGCAAGTGGAAATTCTCCCAATGTAATAAAGGCAGTGGAGTATGCCAATAACAACGAGGGTATTACGATAGGCATGGTAGGCTTTGATGGTGGGAAGCTGAGAGATATTTGTCACCATTGTTGCCATGTAAAAACTATCAAGGGTGCCTACGGTCCGGTAGAAGACGTTCACCTCGTTCTCGACCACGTAATCAGCACATATCTGATGTATATGCTAAGAAAGGAATAGCTGGCGAATGGAAATAGAATTCCGGAACAAGACCGTGCTCATCACCGGGGCGACTCGAGGAATCGGCAAGCAGTTGGCCCACGATTTCGAAGAATTGGGAGCTAATCTCGTTCTGACCGGCACGAGGCCCGAAGAAATAAAGAAACTCAACGAAGACCTCGGGAAAGAAAGTAACAAACAGTGCATAGAATACTGCTGTGCTGATTTTTCAAACGAAGGCTCTTTGCTTGAGTTCGTTCAAGAACTGAAAAAATACGAACGTATAGATGTCTGTATCAATAACGCGGCGATCAACAGAATTAACTATATCTACGATACCTCTCTCGCCGACTGGGACGATATTCTAAATGTCAACCTCAGGGCGCCTTTTGTAATCCTGCATGACGTGAGTCAGATTATGAAAAGGAATGGATATGGCAGAATTGTTAACATCGCTTCCATCTTTGGTGTGATAAGCAAAGAAAAAAGAGCAATCTACTCATCAAGTAAATCTGGCTTAGTTGGACTGACCAGAGCTGCTGCCCTCGACCTTGCACCGTATAACATCCTAGTCAATTGTATATCCCCGGGCTTTGTTCTGACTGAGCTAACAAGGAAAATACTGACTGAAGCCGAAATCAAAGACCTGACAGCAAGTATTCCCCTCGGAAGAATGGCTGTTCCTGAAGATATCTCAAGAGTTGTTATGTTCCTCTCCAGCGACTTGAATACTTACATCACGGGGCAAAATATTATCGTGGACGGGGGCTATGTCAACGTTTGACGAGTTAGAAATAAAATCCCGTATAAGAAACTACTCCGTTTTATTCACGGATAATTTTCGTGACTCCCTCATTAAAGACGCAGGAGAGAAAAGATGTTTCCTTATTATCGACCATTCTGTTTACCATCTGTATCATGAACAACTCCACGACGTTTTACCCGCTGGGAGATTCTTCGTGGTAGAAGCCATCGAAGAAAACAAGTCTCTTGACTACGTTAAAACCGTCATAAAGTCCCTGCTGGGCAGTGCCATCAAAAGGAACGATAGAGTGATAGCACTCGGTGGTGGCATCATTCAGGATATAGCCGGGTTTGTCTCTTCAGTATTGTTTAGGGGAATAGAGTGGTTCTTTTACCCTACTACTTTGTTGTCCCAGTGTGATAGCTGCATTGGCAGCAAAACTTCACTCAATGTCGATGAATTTAAAAATCAGTTAGGAACTTTTTACCCACCATATCACATAGTATTAGATGTCAATTTTCTCAAGACTTTATCCACCGCTGACATAAGATCCGGACTCGGTGAGATAATCAAAGTTCACCTTCTGGACGGGCCAGATAGCCTGGAATATATATGCTCCAAATATGACCACTCTTCAGCCCCCAATGTAATCAAGGAACTGATCTTTAGAAGTCTAAGAATTAAGAAGACCATTATAGAAAAAGACGAGTTTGACAAGGACTATCGAAACATATTGAATTATGGCCATACTTTTGGTCATGCTATTGAGTCTATTACAGATTACAGGGTGAGTCATGGACAAGCAGTCACAGCGGGAATGGATATAGAAAATTATATATCGTTCAGACTTCAAATCCTGCCAGAGGTCTCTTTTGATTTGATGAGAGTCCCCATCATGAAGAACTATCCCGATTTTCAACTTAAAGAGGAACATATAGAGCCGCTCTTGGTGGCTTTGTCTAAAGACAAGAAAAATGTGGATGAGAATCTTACTGTTATACTAACCAAAGGCGCTGGTGAAATGCTGAAAATGAAGATTCCCTTCAACAATACCTTAAAGGAGTATATTAATGACTACAGGGAAACCATTTAGAGAGCATACCGTTGCTATTATTGGCTTCGGAAAGATGGGGAAAATAAGAAAGGAAGTCATCAATTCTTTTCCCGGTTGTTCACTGAAGTGGGTGTGTGATGTTGCGCCTCAAGAAGGCAACTTTAAATTTACTAAAGACCCGGATGTAATATTTAACGATGAGGAGGTCGATATCGTCTTCGTCTGCACTCCAAATTACCTGAATAAAGATTTCGTAGTCAGGGGGCTGGATTCAAAAAAACACGTCTTTTGTGAGAAACCTATCGGTATTAACACTGCTGAGGTGAGAGAGATAATGGACGCCGAGAAGAGAAACCCTGGGTATAAGATGATGGCGGGGTTCAATCATCGGAAGCACCAGGCGGTTAAGCTGGCCAAAGAAAGTGTTGACTCCGAGCAGTTCGGGAAGATTCTCTGGATGCGGGGCAGATATGGCAAGAGCTACGGACCGGATTTTTTCCACGGCTGGAGGGCCCAAAAACAATACACTGGCGGCGGTATCCTGATGGACCAGGGCATCCACATGCTGGATTTATTCCTGTATTTCTGCGGTGACTTCGAAGAAGTGAAGGCTGTTTGCTCAGACTTATACTGGCATCTGGATATCGAGGATAACGTGTTTGCTATTCTCAGAAACTCCAAGGGGCAGGTTGCTTCCCTGCATTCTACGATGACGCAGTGGCGGCATTTGTTCTCATTCGAAATTTTTCTGGAGCGCGGTTATATTGTCATTAATGGCTTAATAACACCGTCAGGAACATACGGAAAGGAGGAACTGTCGATAGCTGAAAACAGAACATTGCCTCCACAAGCAGTTTGGACCGAAGAGAGAAAGATTACCTTTTCCGTCGACAATTCCTTCCAAGAAGAAGTAGAGGAATTTATTCAGTGTATCGACTCGAACTCCCCCATAATTTCAGGAAACTCCGAAGATGCCCTCAAAGTAATAAGACTGATCGAGAGAATATACGCCGAAGGACGGCAGTCGGTGGCAGGGCCACAGCGAGGTTAAACACAAAATGGTGAGAATGATTCCCTCGCCCATCAGACGCGTGGCGCGTTTCACCCTGGGGGAGCGGCGGTATAACTCCCTTCGAAATCTGTATCTGCATTATCTGCAGGCCCAGGCAGAGGAGGATCCTCAATATCAGGCAAGCATAAAGAAGCTAACAGCCTTGCAAGATAAACATAAAGGACAGCGCTGTTTCATCATTGGTAACGGACCAAGCATCAAGGATACCGACCTGAGATTGCTCAAAAATGAAGTAACCTTCGGCTCGAATCGAATCTACCTGTTGTTCGACCAAATAGGATTTCCTACGAGCTACTTCTTGTCCGTCAATAGACTTGTTATCGAGCAATGCGCTCAGGATATCATGAAGGTGCCATGCCCCAAATTCATCGGCTGGCACTGCCGCAACCTGGTTAGCTTCACCCAAGACATGATGTTCTTGCAGTCTCGACCTGAGGTGAGCTTTCATAGTGAAATCACCGATGGCGTGTGGGAAGGGGGAACAGTCACTTACGTCGCGTTGCAGGTCGCCTATTACATGGGCTTTGACAAGGTCATCCTGGTTGGCGTAGACCATTCCTTCACAGCCCAGGGCAAGCCGCACGCAACGGTTGTCTCCCAAGGAGACGACCCTGACCACTTCGACCCTCAGTACTTTGGGAAAGGCTTTCGCTGGCAGTTGCCTGACCTCGAAATGTCTGAGTTGGCATATCGTATAGCAAAATTTCATTTTGAGCGCGCAGGCCGGGAAATCGTTGACGCTACTATAGATGGGAAACTAGAGGTTTTTCCCAAGGTGAACTATCAAAGTTTGTTCTGAAGGACAAGCTGAATCATGCGATAGGCGCAATGGGATTGAATAATCGTCCTACTCAGTAAGTTTTTATTAGGAGGTGAAATAATCATGAAGAAGGCACTTGTCACCGGCATTACCGGGCAGGACGGTTCTTATCTCGCTGAGTTTTTGCTCGCTAAGGGCTATGAGGTGCACGGCATCATCAGAAGGTCGAGTACTTTCAGTACATCTCGCATCGACCATATCTATGTCGACCCTCATGAGCCAGGAGCCAGACTTTTCCTTCACTATGGGGACCTTTCCGACGGCACGCAACTCACCAATCTTATCTACAGCATCAGGCCGGATGAGATATACCATCTCGGCGCGCAGAGTCATGTCCGCGTGAGCTTCGATACAGCCGAATACACTAGTGACGTGGTAGCCTTGGGCACTACTCGCCTGCTTGAGGCTATCAGGCAGAGCGGTATTGAAGCCAGGCTCTACCAGGCTTCCAGCAGCGAGATGTTTGGAGCAGCACCCGCTCCACAGAATGAGGAGACTCTTTTTAAGCCCCGCAGTCCCTACGCCGTATCCAAGGTCTACGCCTACTGGATGGTGAGAAACTACCGAGAAGGCTATGACATGTTCGCAGGCAATGGCATACTATTCAACCACGAATCGCCACGCCGGGGCGAGACCTTCGTTACACGCAAGATCACTCGCGCCATTGCAAATATTTTGGCTGGCAAACAGAAATATCTATATTTAGGCAATCTTGATTCAAGCAGGGACTGGGGCTATGCGCCAGAGTACGTGGAGGCGATGTGGCTCATGCTACAGCAGGACACGGCCAATGATTACGTCATCGGGACGGGTGAGACTCACACTGTGAAGGAATTCGTGCAGGAGTCGTTCACGTATGCAGGCATCGACTGGCACGAGCACGTGCGCACGGATCCGCGCTATTTCAGACCGCTGGAGGTCGACCTGCTGGTGGCGGATGCTTCCAAGGCGAAGCAGGAGCTGGGTTGGGAGCCAAAGGTAAAGTTCAAGGACTTAGTCAAGATTATGGTTGACCTGGATATGGAGGCGATTGGGCTCACGCCGCCCGGCGAGGGCAAAAAGATCCTGGCAAGCAGCGTTGTGTGGTGCACCGACCGAGCGCTGATTGACCCGAGGACAAAGGGGGTCGGGATTTGAGCAATCTGGCTGGCAAGAGAGTGGTGGTGACGGGTGGTGCGGGGTTTCTGGGCAGGAATGTTGTCCGTAAGCTGGAAGAGCATAGTTGCCGCGAGATATTCATTCCCCGCAGCCGGGACTACGACCTGGTGAGCATGGAAGCTGTGAAGAGGCTTTATGTGGATGCCCACCCTGATGTCGTGGTGCATCTCGCAGCTAGGGTTGGGGGCATCGGTGCGAACATGCGGAACCCGGGCAGCTTCTTCTACAAGAACCTGATGATGGGGGTGCAGTTGATTGAGCAGGGGCGACTTCACGGCATTGAGAAATTCGTGGCCTTAGGAACCATCTGCGCCTACCCTAAGTTCTCGCCTGTGCCGTTCAGGGAAGACGATATCTGGAACGGCTATCCGGAGGAGACCAACGCCCCTTATGGTCTCGCCAAGAAAATGCTGCTCGTGCAGTCGCAGGCATATCGGCAGCAGTATGGCTTCAACGCGATATACCTCCTGCCTGTGAACCTATATGGCCCCGGCGACAACTTCGACCCAGAGTACTCGCACGTCATCCCCGCACTGATCAAAAAGGTCTTCGATGCGAAGGAGCGCGGCGATAAAAGTATCGTTGCCTGGGGTACTGGCCAGGCTTCGCGGGAGTTCCTCTACGTTGAGGATGCTGCTGAAGGCATAGTGCTTGCAACAGAGAAGTACGACAAGCCTGACCCGGTGAACCTGGGCGCCGGTTTCGAGATCACGATAAGGGAGCTTGCCGAGCTTATCTGCGAGCTTGCTGGCTTCGATGGTAGAATAGAGTGGGATACCTCGCAGCCGGATGGGCAGCCCAGGCGCTGCCTGGACACCAGCCGAGCGAAGAAGGAATTCGGCTTTGTAGCCAGAACCGACCTCCGAGAAGGTTTGAAGAGAACAATTGAGTGGCATAGCAATGAAGGAAGGCAAAAGCCGATCCAAGGATAGCCAAACTCGAATGATTATGCGCTGTCCAACATTATCAGAACTTCCGACGCCTCCTAGAGGAAAAAATGGCTGGCCCTGGACAGAGGAAACCCCCCGGCTACCTGACTCCATGCCCGACGGACAGCCATGGCCAAGGGTCAGCATAGTAACACCGAGCTACAACCAAGGACGGTTCATCGAGGAGACAATCCGGTCTGTCCTGCTCCAGGGCTATCCCGACTTGGAGTACATCATCACTGATGGCGGCTCAACGGATAATTCTGTCGAAATCATCAAGAAGTACGAGAAATGGCTGACATACTGGGTCTCTGAGCCTGACAAGGGACAGAGCCAAGCCATAAATAAAGGCTTCGAAGAAGCCACCGGCGAAATTTATGCATGGATTAGCTCAGATGACTACCTCCTAAAAGATGCTCTGAAGAATGTGGCTCATGCATATCGGGCATCACCGAAGGCCGGTGCGTGGTGTGGTAGCAGTCTATTCGTCACCGCAGATGGGAAGAGGATTGGTGTACGCCAGCCACCAGAACGTCTGGATGTAGAGACCATTGCAGCGTGGAACGAGAATAGCTTTGGGCAACCGGCATGCTTTTTCTCCAAAAGGGCTTGGCAGCAGTGCGAACCTTTAGACGAAAATCTGCACTATGGAATGGACTTTGACCTTTGGATTAAGATTGCGAAGAAATTCACTTTTGAGAAAGTGCGAGAAGTGCTTGCAATCGAACGAGTTCACAAAGATGCCAAGACGCAGAGAGACCGAGGAATGATGTACGCTGTGCAATGCCAGATTCAAATACGGCACGGTTATGAGAAACTTGCTATGGAAGATATTAGACAGTGGATGAACGAGTATACGGCCCTAACAAGAAAACTTGGCAAGATATCAAGATTGCCATTTCTACGGGTGTTCAGGCCAATCGCTCGTACTGTCTGGAAGAAACTTGTGGTTAGCTGAGATTAAACCAGCAGGTTTTGGTTTTGCCAGTGTTTGAAGAAACGATGTGCCATTTGCAATGACAATTGGGATGACTGAAAGGATATACCCTCGTGAACACAGCGATTTTCTCAAATTTAGAAATATTTCCGCTAAATAGTGTGGCTGACTTGTCTCTGATTTTTTCTTCCAGTGGTAACACGGTCACCTCTCTTTCACACCCCGCAACTTCAATTTTAGCATAATACAACAGTCTGTAACATCTGAATTTCAAGCTTATAAGATAAGAGCCCACGAATCCCGCCCGACCGGTAATGATGGCTGTGTTTTTACTCAGGACTCGACTGAGCCAAGATGCTCAAAAATTTTCACAGTTGTTGCGGATGTTGTGTCCCCTGATGAGTGTACGAGCTTATAGCTGTTCATTGCTTCAAGAGGCACGGGGCTATCAAAGGGGCTGGCGCCTCCTATCCTATAATTTCCAGACGTCTGGTTACCGACATAAGCCTGGGCATCTTCATAGGTAGGGAATGATTCCACACCAGTGATAATCTTATACTTTTTTCCTCCACTGGTTACCTCCCCTTCGTAAGATACGACTATCGATTCCACCGTGGGAACCACGGCTTTGCCATCAAAGTTGTACAACCTGGCAACAGTAGATTGGTAGTAAGCGGGGTAGTATAAAGTTACAAATTGCCCACCGTCTTGTTGCGGCAGGTAATAAATTTCGTAGAACTCGCTTAGATTGCCGCCAGCCCACTCCACCATGGCATAGAACTTCAAAATCGCCATTGCATAGTCAATCATCACATATTCGGAATCTAGCTTGTACTGTTCTACGACTTCCTGGGCTGAGCTTTCATTCTGGGCGGTGAAGAACTTACCGGCTCGAGTAGCCCCAGCCTGGGTAGGATTGGCATTGGGTATGCGATGGGAAATCTGCATTATAAAGTAGCCGTAGTCCCACCAAGACATTACACCGTAGGCAGTCTCGGGATATTCAAACTCACTTTTCGGCGGGTATAGCTCATAATAGAAATCGGGGTCATCAAAAGGTTCGGGGCTGTTATCTTTTAACCACAGAGTCGAGCTATACCACCCCTCATTCATAATAACATTCGGCGTGCTGGCGAGCATTTTGGCTTGGGGAATATTTGGGAAAAAGACCACGAAAAAGATGACTATTCCGACAACGATGACCCCTACCCAGGCGCCTCTGGGCTGCATGAATGTTCTTGGCTTCGCTTCCTCCCTGGTTTTCTTTTTCCTCTTCTTGAATTTTTTAACTGCTCTCACTACTTCTTTAGACTTAGTTAGCAATTTGTTTAAGCCAGCAATATCCAGCATCTTCCAGGAAAAATACCCTGTGAGCAAGGCAGCGTTTACAGCATAGTAGTAACCGAAGCGGCGCTGCCCCAGAACCGCCATCAACATTATTATGCTCCATACCAGGAACAAGGTTTTGTCGGCGCTTTTTTCCTTAATAGCGAGATAAATAAGCATGGCAAAGGAAATAAATGAGATGAAGAAAGAGGTGGTAAAGTTGCCCCAGGCTATCCTTGGGGTCAGGTGTTGCATTTCAAGAACAGTCAGCGCCGCGCCGCCTGGAGTGAAGATGCTAAATTGGTCGAGCATATACTGAAACAAGGAGGGATTGATGGCATGAAAAGTAACAAGGCCAATGACGACCAGTCCCAGCAAGGTCAAGGGATAGTAAACAGGCTTTAAAGCCCTGCCTGCCATGAGTCGTGAGATAATACTTAAGACTATGGGCACAACTATGGCAACTGACAGAGATACGCGATAAATAGCATCCTGGCTGCTTCCGCCCAATATGGGAAGAAGCATGAGGAAGGCAATAAGGAAAAGAGGAGTACCGACAATACACAGATAGTCGCTCGATTTATGCCTTAAGTGGTCCACGATGAACTGAATCACCAGGTAAGCAAATATAACGAAGATGAACAGCAGCCCACCCTGCCAGGTAAGGAGATAAATACCCAGGAAGACGCCAGCGAGCAGGGTATAGACGAGAGGCTTGGTGATAGTTGACCAATCCCTGCTTAGAATGTGGCCGAAGGAAATCTCTCTTTCTCGAGCTCGCTTAACGGCCATTATTATGAAGAGTATGCACACGGTGGTAAATAGAACCTCAGCTACATGGTGGTCGGTAAAGCCAAGCAGGGAACGATGCAGAAATTCGCCAGGCAAGATGACAACCAGGGCGGCTGAAATTACGCCCACCCAGCGGTTAAACAGCTCTTTGCCGATAAAATACACCGGGATGAGCGTCAGAGTGCCCAGAATAGCGGGCATGTAAGCGGCTATTGATTCCATGGTATGCAGAGTCGGTACCCCCACGCTAACCAGTCGAATGATGCCGGCAATAAACCAAGCAAAGAACGGCCGAACAAGTCCTGCCCCACCGCCGGGGTAGAGCATGTAGGGGTCAAAGGGATTGAAGTGGGGAAAGTTATAGAACAGATTTTCTATGTTGCGCATGTAATAATAGGCGTCAGTTTCCCGGAACCAGACCCCACCATTGACAAAAATTTGGTCATAAGGCAGGGCTATGCGTATGTACAATGAGATACCGCAGAGGGCTGCCAGAATTATGCCCACTATAACTATGGGGGAAAGTTTTCGTTTTTGCTCTGGACTTTGCTCGCTCACTTAAAATTCCCTCAAGGAAAATATCTTGCCAGCCTGAATAACTTGCCTATTATAAACTTACTGGGCCGAATATTACAACACATCATAATCCATCAGTTCATTAAGACAGCTTGTTGAACCAGAAGCCAGATTTAACTTATAATTGCGTGATGCGAACTTATCGTACTGTCAATTTAAATGCCCTGTGGTTTTTAATAGCTCTGAATGTAGTAATCTTCGTAATTGAGATAGCGATTGGCGGGTATCCCATCACGGGAAACAACGAAATTGTCCGCTTTCTTGGCTTGGCACCTGCCCTGCTTTCTCAACAACCGTGGACCATAATAACTGCCATATTCGTCCACGGTGGGTTTACCCATATCATATTCAATATGATAAGCCTGTATTTCCTGGGGAGTTTCTTCATCCGGGCAGCAGGGGAGAGAAACTTCCTGGCGGTATTTTTTCTGGGAGGATTGGCGGGAAATGCTCTTTATATTCTCCTTGCCCCTCCGAACGTCATAGGCATAGGAGCCTCGGGTGCTGTATTCGCCATTGGTGGGGCACTGGCAGTGCTGGTTCCCAGAGTGCCAGTCTTTATATTTTTCATACCTATCCCCATGCCACTCTGGATAGCGATCATAATCTTCTTCTTTCTTTCTTTCTTGTTCTCGGGGATAGCCTGGCAAGCTCACCTTGGAGGTTTATTGCTAGGTCTCGTAGCCGGCTACATCTTTAGGAGAAGAAGACGAAGCTATTATTTTTAACCCTGGGAAAGATGGAGGTAAGAGAAATTCGCTTGAAAGCTGATGGGCTTGGGCTTGTCGGCGAGCTTCATGTTCCACCAGGGGACAAGGTTCACCCCACCCTCTGTATCTGCCATGGCATTCCGGCTGCTCCCCCCGACCCCACCGACAGGGGCTATACACTACTGGCACAGCGCTTTTGCCATGCTGGCTTCGTGGCCCTAATTTTTAACTTCCGTGGAACGGGCAGGAGCGAAGGTAACTTAGACATCCTGGGCTGGAGTAGAGACTTGCAGGCTGCTCTTGATTTCCTGTATGACCTGAATGAGGTGGACAAAGCCCGTTTTTGTTTACTGGGATTTAGCGGAGGAGCAGCGGTTTCTGTCTATACCGCCGCCCATGACACCAGAGTATCCTCAGTGGTAACCTGTGCCTGCCCTGCCGATTTTCGTTCTTTTCGCCAAAGAGAAACGCCTCTGGATTCCATAAAACGGTTCCGACAAATCGGAGCAATCAGGGATAAAGATTTTCCACCCTCGATAGAAGAATGGCAAAAGGGATTTGAGACCGTCTCTCCAATCAACTGGATTGATAAAATTTCTCCTCGCCCCTTGCTTCTGGTTCATGG
>Ga0307427_1000492_pt1 | contig 24775 bp, 20 predicted proteins | sample SalMarWE160190MG_FD_202162 | JGI IMG/M metagenome (GOLD analysis project Ga0307427, IMG submission 202162) | Salt marsh sediment microbial communities from the Plum Island Ecosystem LTER, Massachusetts, United States - WE1603-190 | ecosystem: Environmental > Aquatic > Marine > Intertidal zone >... | reverse complement strand
TTGCATGCTTTCGCGAGCGAAGGCATGGCACCCGGCGCTGACGGACCAGCCGCCGGACAGTCCGCGTGGGTGCAGAGCACCCACCCTACCGCTTGGGCGGCTTCATGCGCGGCGGGCAGGATTGCCCGCCGCGCAAGCTCCACCGGCCGGGCCGGATGGCGAGCAAGCGCGGCGGGTCCGGAGACCCGCCGCGCGGGAAGTGGCGTTGTACGATTAGTCCGTCTTGACGCCGAGGTGTTTGAAGAAAAACGCACGGCCGGGCAAGGCCGGCCGTGGCACACGTCCAGTAGCGGCGTCGCTCACCCCAACCGCCACGGCGCCCGCTTCGGACGCGAGAGCCAGCGGCTGGCTTCGGGGTCGCCGATGAAGTCCTCCTTGACGGGGTCCCACTTGAGCGGCCGGTTCAGCCAGTAGGCGATGTTGCCGAGGTGGCAGACGGTGACGGAGCGGCAGCCGATCTCGACGTCGCAGATGGGCCGCTTACGCGTCCGGATGCACTCCGACCAGTTGTTCTTGTGGCCGCCCGTGACGGTGTAGAGGCGCACCTCGTTCGGGCCGATGGGTTTGGCCATGATGTTGGCGGGGTCGGTTGCCAGGGTGCCGCGATCGACCATGACGCGGCCGTCGGTGCCGATGAACTCGATCTGGGCGCCCTTGGCGCCGCCGTGATGGACCTGGACGCCGTTCTCGTAGACATAGGTGAGGTGCTTGAAGTCGTTGCCGTCGGGCGGATAGATCTCTCGCGGCCCCGAGCGGTCCATGTCGAGTGCCCACTGGACGATGTCGAAGTGATGGTGTCCCCAGTCGGTCATGCCGCCGCCCGAGAAGTCGCGGTAGGCCCGCCAGGAGCGCAGGACGTGACTGTTGAACGGTCGCCAGGCCGCCTGGCCCAGCCACATGTTCCAGTCGACGCCGGGCGGACACGGTTCGGCGGCGGTGGGGATGTGCTTCGACGGCCCGCCCACGTTGACGTGGATGCGTTTGACCTGGCCGATGCGGCCGCTGCGGACCATCTCGCACGCGAACCGGAACTTGCCGCCGTACTCCGACCGCTGCTGGCTGCCCGTCTGAAAGACCACGCCGTACCGGCGGACGGCACTGGCCATGGCGCGTGCCTCGCGGACCGTCAGCGACATCGGCTTCTCGCAGTAGATGTCCTTGCCCTTCTTGGCGGCCGCAATGGCGGGTATGGCGTGCCAGTGGTCGGGCGTGCCGATGAAGACGGCGTCGATGTCGTCGCGCTCGAGGAGTTCGCGGAAGTCGCGGTACTGCTCGACGCTGGTGTTGTTTTTGTGGCGGTCGAGTTTGTCCTGGCGTACGTCGCAGACGGCCACGGTTTGCGTGCCCCCTCCGCCGCCGCCGGCCGGACCGCCCAGACCGATGATGCCCGCCGTGATACGCTCGTTCGCGCCGAAACTGGTCCTGGGGACGATGGTCGGCGCGGCCAGTGCGGCCGCAGCCGCAGACTTCAGAAACCCGCGTCGCGAAAGGCGTCGGTTGCGTGTCATGGCAAGGCTCCTGAGTCATGCCAACATTCGGCGCGCGGCGGTTCTCCGGACCCGCCGCGCGAATCGTACGCCGTATTGAACACGATAGCGTGCGGCAGGGCACGTGGTTTTCGGACCGCTTAGGGTTTGAGGCGATAGATGTGCACGGCCAGCGGGTCGAAGGTGTCGGTGAAGCGGCCGTCGGCCGCCGTAAGGGTCCGGTCCTCGTCGATGACCTCCACCGTGGCGCCGGCTTTGAGGCCGTGGACCTTGACGGTTGCGCGGCTGCCTTTTAATCGCTCGTCGTAGTTGACGGCGAAGACGTACAGGTGGCCGGCGCGGGCGCGGATGATGGCGCTGAGTTTGACGTCGCCTTCACCTTGGATCGTCATGGCCTGCTTCGGCCACGCGCCGAGGATGGCCGGCGCGAGGCGCGTAATCTGGTCGTTGATCTCCTTGAGTGCCTTCCGATTCTCCTCCGGCACGCCGAACTGGTGGTACGCCGGTTTCCAGACGTGCGTGAAGTAGCCGATGGCGGTGGCCCCGCGGCAGATGGCCATCCAGACCTCGGCCCGGATGTGCCGTGGCGTCACGTCCTTCTGCCGCTCGAGCGAGCCGGTGTATTGGCCGCCCTTGCTCGTCTCGATCCACGCATAGACCGGCCGCGCGCCGGCCATGTCGGCCAGGAGGCCGGTCGCTTCGCTCACCAGGTGGATCCACTCGGGTTTGTTCCATCCGTAGATGGGGTAGATGTCGTAACCGACGACGTCGGCCGCTGCGATGTACGCGGGGTAGAGTTTGCCGCGCTGCTCGTCGGTGAACTTCCCCTTGAAATGCGGGTGGAAGTAGCCGGTCAGCGTCACGAAGACCGGTCGCGACGGGTCGGCGGCCTTCATCGCCTGGTACTTCTCGAGCGTCTTGGGCGGCCGGGCGCGGGGCTCATAGCGCGGCGGCGAAAGGAGGACGTTCTTGCCGGCGGCGTCGTAGCCTTCGATCTCGCCGATCGACCCCCACACGTTGTCGCCGGGATACGTCGAGCGGACGGTCATCGTGAGGGCCTTGAACGTAGCGGGCCGGGGGAGGTCAAACGCCTGCTGGCCCTTCTTCGCTTCGAGCGTCGCGCGGAGGATCTCCACTCCGTCGCCCTCGAAGGTCACATCCTTGGCGACCGCCAGGCCCTTCGACGTGGTCACGTAGACGGCCAACCGCGTCACCCTGACGGGTTTCTTGAGTCGGATGGTCACCGCGGCGCCTTCGAGCGGGTCGAGGACGCTCCAGGAGTGCCACACGCCGTCCACGATCTTCCAGAGCGGCGTACTGCGGTTGATCTTCAGGCCGGGGCCGCCTGCGACCTCGGCGTCGCTGACCTGTCGCGGCAAGTCGGGTTCGTCGTCGTGGATGTACCCCAGCAGCGCGGTGTGGCCTTTCAGGCGCGCATCGAACGGCATGACGCCGTAGAGGCCGGCCTTTTGGACGAGCGGCAGGTACTCGGTCACGTCCTTTGTGCCGCTCGACTTGGGCCAGTAGCCGGCCGTCGCGTTCATGCCGCACTCTCTTACCCGCGAGAACTTGTCGGCGTCCTGGAGCCAGGCCATGATGGGGAAGAACGGTTTGCCGTTGACACAGAAGGCGCGGTTCTGCCCCGTCTCGACCGTCTCGATGGGCGGCGGAGCGGCGGTGGCCGGCAGGGCTGCCAGGACGAGTACACCTGCCATCGCTGCAATTCGCATGGTGCTTCCCCTTTGCCAAATGCGCGGCTCGCGTGCGGTGGGCAGGATTGCCCACCGCGCTATCCCCAAGTGGGGCGATGCGAAGTTGACGAAGTAGCGTTAGTCGCGGCCCGGCGGCAGCCAGGGCACCTTGGCGTAGCGGGCGAGTTGGGCGTCGAGGGCGGCCTTGAGTTCCTTGAACGTTGCGGGTTCGGACTTCGCGCGGTTCTTCTGCTCTTGCGGGTCGTCCTTGAGGTTGTACAGTTCGAGCGGTTTACCCGGCATGGGCCGCAGGAGTTTCCAGTCGCCGCGACGGACGGCCTCGATGGTGCCGCCTCTGAACTTGCCGCCCTCGCGCCGGCCCCAGAAGAGGTCGCGCTTCGGCTCGGCCGTGGCGCGGCCGAGAAGCGTCGGCAGAAAACCGGTGCCGTCGATCTCGTGCTTGACGGCAGCGCCGGCCGCTTCCAGCAGCGTCGACATGATGTCCATCGAGAGGGTGATGCGGCGGGTGCGGCTGCCGGGCTTGATGCGGCCGGGCCAGCGGACCGCCATCGGCACGCGGATGCCGCCTTCGTACATCGTGCCCTTGCCCGCGCGGACGGGTCCGTTGCGTGCGCCGACGCTCGTCTGGCCGCCGTTGTCGCTGGCGAAGACAACGAGGGTGCCGGGGGCGAGTCCCGTCTCGTCGAGGGCTTTGAGGACCTTCCCGATGCCGTCATCCATGTGCTCGATGAGTGCGACGAGTTTCGCCCGTTTGTCGGAGATGCCCGTCTCGCGGCGTTTGACCTTCTCGAGCCACTCGGTCGGCGGCTGGATGGGCGTGTGCGGGGCGTTGTACGCCACGTACAGGAAGAACGGCTTGCCCGGCCGCACGCCGCGGAGGTACTGGCAGGCCCAGTCGGTAAACAGGTCGGTGGCGTGGCCTTTGGGGTCGATCGTCTCGCGTCCGAGGCGCATGTAGTTGATGCCGTGCCGGCGGTGCGTGTAGTAATCGTCCATCATGTCGCCGAGGAACCCGTGGAAGAAATCGAAGCCGCGCTCGGTCGGCGTGTTGGGCGAGGCCAGGCCCAGGTGCCACTTGCCGATGATGGCGGAGGTGTAGCCTGCGGGCTTCAGGAGTTGGGGGATGAGTTTGGCGTCGGGCGTCAGTCGGCCCCACGAGTTCGCGGGATGGGTGCGGACGACGCCGGGCACGCCCACCAGTTCCTGGTACCGGCCGGTCAGGAGTGCCGCGCGCGTGGGCGAACAGACGGGGCAGTTGGCGTAGGCGTTTGAGAACCGCATCCCGTCGGCGACGAGGCGGTCGATGTGCGGCGTCTTCATGTCCGGTGCGCCGTAACTCGACAGGTCGCCGTAACCCAGGTCGTCAACCAGGATGACGAGGAAGTTGGGGTTGCCGGTTGCCACGTTGCGTTCTGCGTTCGCGTCTGAAACAGTGCAGCCGCCGGACACGGCGCCGAGTAAGGCGCCGGCGGAGGTTCTCAGGAAATCTCTTCGAGTGCTTGGCATGGGTTTCGCCTCTGCTGCAGGTCTGGTCACTTGTCATTTGTCACTGGTCACTGGTCACTTGTCACTTGTCATTTGTCACTCGTCACTTGTCACTGGTGACTTGTCACTGGTCACTCGAACTTGGGCGCGCCTTGCCAATGGAGCGCAGATACGCGTTGAGACGTGGGCCGAGTTCCGCCACCAACGGCCTGAGACTCGCTTCCTGCTTTGCGGTAAGAAGCCGCCGCCTGTGGGCCCTCCGCAGCCAATGGCGCGTCTCATTCAACGAGCCGCGGGCAATGCGCACAAACCGCCGGTTGTCCGGGTACGTTCCTCGGCCGCAACCCTCCGCGATATTGGCCCCAATGCTGTCGGCAGAACGCACCAACTGCCTTCCGAGCGTACCCTTCGCGAACGCATCCCACGACTTTACCGTGTTCCACACCTTGTCGGCAAGGTCCTCGGCAAGCCGGTACACCTCAAGATGCTCGAAGCCCTTTGTCGCCACCGCGTTTCCCCCCTTGAGCAAGTAACCAGTGACAAATGACCAATGACGAGTGACCGCTCGCAAAGCGAGCGCGGTCACTCACTTCCCGAGCGGCAAAAACATGATGTTCCGATACGCCACGGGTCCGTGGTCGCCCTGGAGCATCAGCGGGCCCAGGGGCTTCTCGTCGCCGAACGTGGCCCCGCGGGTCGGGCCGGTTACCTCGACGTTCGCGTGCACCACGACGCCGTTGTGGATCACCTTGACGAACCTGGCGTTGGCGATCTTCTTTCCGCCGGCGTCGAAGCGCGGCGCCTGGAAGATGACGTCGAATGCCTGCCACGCACCCGGCGGGCGCGAGGCGTTGACCCGCGGCGAGTGGCCCTCGAACCCCTGCTTCCCCTTGCCGCGCGACTCGTCCCACCGCTGGTAGATGCCGCCGCACTCGATGCCCGGGTACGCCCCCTTCTTGCCGAAACTGTCGAAGACCTGGATCTCGTAGCGTCCCTGGAAGTAGACGCCGGAGTTGGAGTCCTTCGGCACCACGAACTCCAGGTGGGCGGCCACGCCGGCGTGCTCCCACTCGCTCAGGAGGTTGCGCGTCCGTCCTTTGGGGCCGTTGTAGATGGCCCCGGCGCCGGGCTTGACGGCGAGACGTTTCTCATTGGCGGGGTCCTTGGCGACCTCGCCGACCATGGCCCACTCGCCCGTCGGCTTACGCCATCCCGCCATGTCGGGACCGGGCACGAGGTTCTTCCACTCCAGGATCTCAATATCCTTGAACAGGACCTCGCAGTCCTGGCCGCCGTGCACCTGGAGGGCGAAGCGGCCCTCGGTGCGGCCGGGATCGTTCACCAGCGCCGCCGACCGCACGCCGTTGACGTGGACGGTGACGTTGCGGCCGAGGGCGGTGACGGTCATCTCGTTCCACTCATTCGGCTTGTACCATGTCTTGATCTTTTCGGGCGGCGGCTTGACGACCCACGCCCGGCCGTTCGTCTCGTACAGGCCGCCGGCGTCCTGGTTCGGGTCGATCTCGGCCTGAAAGCCCGAGACGCCGCTCGCGCCCTTCTCCTCGATGCGGAAATACAGGCCGCTGTTGCCCTGGATGGCCTTGTACTTGAGGCGGACGGTGAAGTCCTTGAAGGTGCGGTCCGTCACGAGGTGGCCGAACTCCCCCTCGGTGCGCTCGTGCCGCGCGTGGATGGCGCCGTTTTCGACCTTCCACGAGCCCTTTCCGATCTCGTGCCATCCGGCCGGCGTCTTGCCGTCCCAGAGCGGCTTCCACGCGGCCATGGCGGCGACCTCGGCGGCGATGTCGGCGGGCTCGCCTGTGGCCGGCGGCGATTCGGCCGCCGAAGCGACGGCCACCGTCGCACAGCACACTGCGACCACCATCGAAACCAGGCATACATATGTATTGAGCGTCACGGTCGATCTCCTTCCACGTAACGCGCCGCGCAAGTTTACCCGCCGTGGCGGGCGCGGCGGCTGGCCAAGGCTACAGCGTCCACGGCGCGCGCATCGCGCGCGAGAGTTTCCGATTGGCCTCGGCATCATCGAGGAACTGCTCCGCGTCGGGGTCCCAACGCAGTTTCCGGCCCAGGTCCATCGCGATGTTGCCGAGGTGCGCCAGCGAGCAGCACCGGTGACAGATGTCGGCCGGGAAATACGGGTCGCCCCGGGTCTTGACACAGTCGAGGAAGTTCCGGTGTTCCCCCGCGCGGCACGTGAACAGGTGAACCTCGCCGGGGCCGATCACGCTGTCGCGTATCTTCGCCGAACTCGCCTGGAGCCCGGCGCCCCAACTGGCGCTGCCCACCCACCCGTCGGTTCCCTCGAACCGGATGCCCGTGCCGCTGCTGTCGATGAACAGTTCCACGCCGCTCGCGTATGTACACTTCACGTGGTACTCGTGGTACGTGTCGTACAGGCCGCTCGCGTGGCGCTTGCCGGCACCCTCGACCGCGACCGGGCCGGTCCGCTCGGTGTCGTTGGCCCACTGGGCGGTGTCCAGCAGATGGGCGCCCCAGTCGGTCAGTTGCCCGCCCGAGTAGTCGCGTATCCAGCGGAAGTTCCAGTGGATGCGCCCCGGGCAGTACGGCGTCCACGGCGCGGGGCCCAGCCACAGGTCGTAATCGAACCCCTCGGGCACGGGCTTCGGCGTCGGGTCGCCGGGTCCGCCCGGCCCGGCCGGCAGCGTCACGCGGATCCGCTCCAGCCGCCCGATGCGACCGTTGCGGACCAGTTCGGACATCCGGTGATACTTCGCAATCGAGCGGTCCTCGGTGGCCGTCTGGAACACCGCCCCGTACCGCCGGACCGTGTCGGCCAGCGTGCGGCCGTCGCGGACCGTCAGCGTCGGCTTTTCGCAGATGACGTCCTTGCCGGCCCTGACGGCCGCCACCGACATCGGCACGTGCCACTGGTCGGGCGTCGAGATGCAGACGGCGTCGATGTCGCGCCGCCCCACCACGTCGCGCCAATCGTTGTACGGGTCGCAGCCCTTGAACTCGCCCGTGCGGTTCTGCCGGCCGTAGTGCTGCTCGGCCGTCTCCTTGCCGCGATACCGATGGTTTCTGTCGACGTCGCAGGCGGCCACCGCCTGGCAATCGGGCTGGCTGAGGAACCCGCGCAGGTTCCGGCCGATGCCCTGGCCGCCCAGACCGATGAAACCGATCGTGATTCGGTCCGATGCGGCCGGCCGTCCCTTCGCGCCCAGGGCGCCCGACGTCACCACGTACGGCGCCGCCACGCCGGCCGCCACGCCCGCGAGAAACGCGCGGCGTGTCATGCCCATCTCTCGATCCATCGCTTCCCCTCTCCTTATCGCAGTTGCCCGCCCCGCACGCGGCCGCCAACTACTTTACTCCACCCACACCCGCTGACAAGAGAAACCGCCCGAATCTCCCGTCGCGGGTGTGACCACGGATTATGGCAGGCGTCGCGCCGTCAGGCAAAAAGGTTCCTGGAACCTTTTCCCTGAAGGCCCCGAAGGGTGCTACGCAGAAAAGGTTCCTGGAACCTTTTTGCCCCGCCGCCCGCCCGCTTTCACGCCGTTCGGTTATGCGTTGCACGTTCCACGTTCCTTGTGCGATGTTGGACGTTTGCCGTTCATTCCGCCTTCCGCGTTCCGCGTTCGAACGGGTCTTGCCGGAGCGCCGGTTTCCCCGTGCCGTCAGGCACGTTTGCACTCTAGCCACGCGGCGCAAGCCCGTGGTAGGGGAGCGCCCCCTCGTCCATGTAGCCCCGGAGGGGCGTTTGAATCTCAGTCGCCCCTAACGGGGCTCTCGACTCTTCTTCGCCTCCCCTACCACGGGCTCGCGCCACGTGGCTACATGGCATTGGCCCCTGACGGGGCCGAATGGCACAGCGCCCACCGCGCCCCGGCCCGCCCCTGCCCCGCCACCGCCGCCGATTTATCTTGACGGACATAACATCTCCCATTACTCTACACCCCTGACAGCCGTAGGCCGGGGCATGCCCCGGCAATCATGCTTCAACTCTTTGCGGAGATGGAGAGTGTGAAATGGAACTCACAAGCATCCGTATCCAAAACTTCCGTTCATTCAGCGATGAAACAATCGCGCTGGACCCCTACACCTGCATTGTGGGGCCAAACGGCGCGGGCAAGTCAACGGTCTTGACTGCACTTAACGTCTTCTTCCGGAATACGTCCGGCAGCGCCACTAACCTCCACCGTCTGGGCAGAGAGGATTTTCACAATAAAGACACTTCCGAGCCTATAAGAATTACCCTGACCTTTCAGGATCTGTCCCCCGAGGCGCAGCATGACTTCAAGCACTATTATCGACAAGGCATGTTGGTTGTGTTTGCGCAGGCGACGTGGAACCCGGACGAACAATCTGCTGAGGTGAAACAGCATGGGTCCAGGCTAGTCATGAGCGATTTTGCCCCCTTCTTCCAGGCTGTAAACGCCGGTGCCAGGGTGGCCGAACTGCGGGAGATCTACAAAGGGCTAAGGGCGAAGCGGAGCGATTTGGCGGAGGCATCAACCAAGGTGGCCATGACCGATGCGCTCCGCGCGTATGAGGAAGGTCATTCGGACCTCTGCGAGTTGGTTGATGACACAGAGTGGTTCTATGGGTGGAGCCAAGGTGCGAACCGTCTCGAAAGGTACGTTCAATGGGTGCACGTGCCGGCAGTCAAGGACGCCGCCTCAGAGCAGGAGGAGGGCAGCAGGACCGCCCTGGGGTATATCCTGCAAAGGACCATCCGGGCTGCTGTGGACTTCGATCCACAGCTTAAAGACATTCGCGATCTTCTTGAGCAAAAATACGGAGACCTAGTTGAGCGCAACAAGGGCGCGCTTGACGACCTGCAGGCGTCGATTGAGCGCCGACTAAAGCGATGGGCTGACCCCAGCGCGCGCCTTGCCCTGAATTGGCATTATGACGCGGACAAGACCTTCTCCGTCCACGAGCCGGTTGCGCGAGTCTCGATTGGCGACGAAGCCTTTATGGGGGAAGTTGCTCGCTTGGGTCACGGAATGCAGAGGGCCTTCCTGGTATCGCTGCTTCAGGAACTTGCCATGGTCGACTCAGAACACACGCCCAGGCTGATACTCGGGTTCGAGGAACCTGAGCTTTACCAGCACCCCCCACAGGCCCAGCACTTGGCTAATCTACTTGAGGGTATGTGCACAGACCCCAACAGGAACACACAGGTCATAGTGACGACTCATTGCCCGTACTTCGTCTCCGGAGAGAGCTTCGAGAGCGTGCGCATGACCAGGAAGCACACTGCGTCCGGTAAGACGGTCGTGAGAGGCACAACAATTGAGGCCATCGAGAAGAGGATTGCGGATGCGCTTGGCGAAGAGCCAAAGTCGCCATCAAGTCTAATGGCAAGGGTGCAGCAGATTCTCCAGCCCTCGCAGAATGAAATGTTCTTCGCGTCGCTGCCCATCCTGGTGGAGGGACTAGAGGACGTTGCCTACGTGGGCGCACATCTGCGTCTTGCGTCGCAATGGGATGAGTTCCGACGGCTCGGCTGCCATTTTGTGGTTGCAGCAGGCAAGACGAACCTGAGCAGGCTGCTGGCGATTGCTCAAGAGCTTCAGATCCCAACGTTTGTAGTGTTTGATTCTGACGCGCACAAGCAGAACGCCGCTGGTCGACAGCAAGATGAAAGAGACAACTCGTGTCTTCTGCGGCTAGCCGGGTTTGACAAGTACGATCCGATGCCGGATGAGACGCTGTGGCTTGAGAACATGGTCATGTGGGAATCCGAGATCGGGGTTGTCGTGAAGTCGGACCTAGGTGACCAGGTCTGGTTGGCGGCGAAGAATCGGGCAAAGCTGAGCCACGGCTACCAAGAAAAGTTGCCGAAGAAAAACATGATGCTCATAGCAGCCACACTGGAGCAACTGTGGGCTGAGGACGAGAAGTCGGCGATCCTGAAACGGCTCTGCCAAGCCATACTTGAGTATGCATCCGGCCTGCGCAAAACAACCTAAGGCTAAGCCTCAAGGCTAAGCCTTTATCCGAAAACAGGCACAGCCAACTCGTGAGTTCCGGCGACACCCATAGCCACCCTCGTGTCAAAGGGGCGAATTCACATCCCAAGACCACGGGTTCGGGGGACACGCGGGTTCTGGGGACACTAGGTTCTGGGAGGTTCTGGGCGGTTCTGGGGACACCGGGCGGTTCTGGGGACACCAAACTTAATTCATGGTTGACGGGGACGGACTTATGAGGCCCGTTTACGGGCCTTGGTGCCCGCGAAGCGGGTATAGGCCCGGCCCTTTGGGCCGGGTGCGCGAGGGCGCCCCCTTCTACTGCCCATCCCAGCCCGCTTCAGCGGGCTTACTCTCGGCACATTCCTCGGCCCCCGGGCCACGACCAGAAGCCCGCTGAAGCGGGCTCCTTGCAGATCCGGGATAATGGTATTGTGGCACCGCCGCCAGCCAGGGCTAAAAGCCCTGGCCTATACCCTTCGGGCCAAGGCCCGTGAACGGGCCTGGCAGGTTCAAGGCCGTTGCCGTTTTGCCCCGATTTTGTTAGAACTCTAACAAAATCCGGCGCCTCTCTCGATTTTGTTAGAGTTCTAACAACTTTTCGGGCCTGTGCGGCCGTCGGGTCGGCCTGCCATTTTGGCATGGGTGACTTACATCAATTTTGTCCCCCTGAAAACGCCTCAAAAAGGGATCCAAAAACAGCAAAAAGGACGAAAAACGATGAAAAAGGACAAAAAAGGACGAAAACGGCGAAAGTTTTGCGTTACCTATCTTAACAAAAAACGGCCCAATCGCCCCTGACGGCCCAAAAACGCCGATTCGGACTCCAAAAAGCGCGTTTTCGGGGGTTTCGGCGAAGGGTGATTTGACGTAAGTGTTATGGAGCAGGACGAATCTAAGCCAACGGCGAGACCCGTTCGAATGCGGAATTCGGAACGCGGAATGCGGAACGAACGGCCACGACAACGGCCAGACCCATTCGGCTGCGCTCAGGGTGACAGATGGCCGGCGGCATCTAAGCGAGCGGCGAGACCCAATCGAATGCGGAATTCGGAACGCGGAATGCGGAACGAACGGCCACGACAACGGCCAGACCCATTCGGCTGCGCTCAGGGTGACAGAGACAACGGCGAGACCCGTTCGACTCGTCCCGAGGCATCGGGACTCGCTCAGGGTGACAGATGGCAGGCGGAATGTTCCGGCAAGGCGGGGCACGCCGGGACCCCCAAAAGGCGAGGCGCGACGGGCCGAGGCCGCAAGGCTGCGAAGAGCGGCAACACCGGTTTGTCTTTCAGGACCAACGGTTTGTGCTTCTCCCGGTGGCGTTGCGCCTTGGCGTGGGAAGGGCGTTGGGGTTGGGACAATCAGGATGGCCCCGGCGAGGTCGCCGCTTCGGCCGCCAAAACCTTGTCTGGGCGGTTGCTCTTGGGCGGGGAACATGGTTAAATAGGGCCGCTGGCCGGGGCGTGCCCGGCGGCAGCGAATCTTGCGGGGTATCCATGACTCGGACCGACCGCGCCCGGTACGGGCAGGTATCGGCGAACGGCCCAGCCCGGCAGGGCCAGGACTCTGCCCGCCGAGGCGCGGTGGTGGCCGTTCGCGGCAGCGTTGTCGATGCGGCGTTTCCGCGTCCGCTGCCCGAGGTCTACAACCAACTGCGTGCGGGCCCCGACGGCGCGATCCGCATCGAAGTCCTCTCGCACCTCAACGACCGCACTGTCCGCGGCATCGCCCTGACGTCTACGCAGGGCCTTGCGCGCGGCGAGGCCGTCATCGACACGGGCGAACCGATCATGGTGCCCGTCGGCCGGGGGCTGCTCGGCCGCATGTTCAACGTCTTCGGCGAGCCGATCGACGATCTCGGCGAGGTCGAGGCGGCCGAGTACCGCTCCATCCACCGTCCGCCGGTGGCGCTGATGCGCCAATCGGCCAAACGCGAGGTCTTCGAGACGGGCATCAAGTCGATCGACGTTCTCGGGCCGCTGGAGCGCGGCGGGAAGGCGGGTCTCTTCGGCGGGGCAGGCGTCGGAAAGACCGTCCTGATCATGGAGATGATCCACAACATGGTGGGCCGGCACGAGGGCGTCAGCCTGTTCTGCGGCATCGGCGAACGCACACGCGAGGCCGAGGACCTGCGACGCGAAATCGAGCAGGCCAACGTCCTGGAAAACACCGTCATGGTGTTCGGCCAGATGAACGAGCAGCCGGGTGCACGTTTTCGCGTCGGCCACGCGGCGCTGACGATGGCGGAGTACTTCCGCGACGATGCGCGGCAGGACGTGCTGCTGCTGATTGACAACATCTTCCGGTTCATCCAGTCGGGGTCGGAGGTCTCGGGCCTGATGGGGCAACTGCCCAGCCGCCTGGGGTACCAGCCGACGCTCGGATCGGAACTGGCGGCGCTGGAGGAGCGGATCTCGAACACCGACACGGGTGCCATCTCGTCGATCCAGGCGGTGTACGTTCCGGCCGACGATTTCACCGACCCGGCGGTCGTCCACACGTTCGGGCACCTCTCGGCCTCGATCGTCCTTTCGCGCGACCGGGCGAGCCAGGGTCTGTATCCGGCCATCGACCCGCTGCGCTCGGAATCGAAGATGCTCGTGCCGGCCGTGGTCGGCCGCAAGCATTACGACGTGGCCCGCGAAGTCTGCCGCACGCTCCAGGAATACGGCGAACTCAAGGACATCATCGCCATGCTGGGCCTGGAGGAACTCTCGCGCGCGGACCAGGCCACGGTGAACCGGGCGCGGCGGCTCGAACGGTTCCTGACGCAGCCGTTCTTCGTGACGGAACAGTTCACCGGACACGAGGGCAAGATGGTCGGCCGCGACGACGCCGTCGACGGCTGCCGGCGCATCCTGGCCGACGAGTTCGCCGAGTACCCCGAGAGCGCGTTCTACATGATCGGCACGGTTGACGAGGCGAAAAAGGGATGAATCTGAAAGTTCTGATGCCCACGGGCGTACTGTTGGACGAGCAGGTCCGCAAGGTCAACGTCGAGGCCTGCGACGGGGAACTGACCCTCCTGCCGCGCCACGTCGATATGACCACGACCCTCGTGCCGGGCGTCCTCGTGTTCGAGACGGCCGGCGGACACGAGGAGTTCGCGGCCGTGGCCGAGGGGGTCCTCGTCAAGTGTGGCGGCCAGGTCCTGGTGTCCACGCGGCGCGGCACGCGCGGGACCGAACTTGGTGCGCTGCGGCGGAAGATTCAGGACGAGTTCCGAGAGCGGGACGAGCAGGAAGACGAAGCGCGGATGGCGCTTGCGAAGATCGAAGCCACGTTCGTACACCGTTTTCTCGAACTGGAACATGGCACGCACGGATAAAGCCGCCCAACGCGGACGCGACGAGCGGGCGCAGTTCGCCCGCGATGTCGGCACGAAGGAGAAACGTAAGATCAAGGGCCGACGCCAGCGGCGCCGGAGCCCCTTGTTCTACGCCGGCATGTTCGGCATCGTCGGCTGGTCGGTGGCCGTGCCGACCGTGCTGGGCATCCTCCTGGGATGGATGGTCGACCGGCGGTGGCCCGGCCCCGTCTCGTGGACGCTGACGCTGATGCTGATCGGCCTGGCGCTCGGCTGCGTGAACGCGTGGCTATGGGTGCGGCGCGAAAGCCGCCGCGAAGATTGACGGGCGCCTGCCCCCGGTGTATTCACCGGGGGCTAACTGGTGCGTGGCGTGCGTTGTAATTAGCCCCCCGTGAACACACGGGGGTGCATGGCCGAGGAGCCTCGAGGTGCAGGTTGCGATCTGGAAACTCGCACTGGCCGTGTCGGCGGGCGCAGCCGTCAGTGTGTTTTATTTCGGCGGCCTGTGGATGACGGTGCAGCGGCTGCCGACGGCGAAGCGGCCGCACCTCCTGATGGTCGGCTCGTTTGCCGCACGCACGGTCGTGACCGTGGCGGTCATCGTCCTGCTGGCGTGGCTCGACTGGCAGTTGCTTGCGGCGTGCATGGTGGGATTCATCGCGACGCGCATCGTGACGGTCCGCGTATGGGGTCTCGGGGGCGCGAAACCGAAGGACGGCGCCGAGGCCGAAACGCCCGCACAGGAAGGCAGCGAGGTCTAGATGCACGCGCTCGATACCGACATCCTGTGGCGATGGGGCGACTCGTTCGTCCTCGTGAACAAGACGATCCTCTTCACGTGGATCGTCATGGCGGTCCTGGTCGTGGGGTCGCTCATCATCACGTGGCGCCTCTCTTCCGGTCCGCGCATGGACCGGTGGCAGAACCTGCTGGAGATCGTGGTCGGGTTCCTTCGGCGCGAGATCCGGCAGGTCAGCCGCCAGAATCCCGACCCGTACCTGCCGTTCGTCGGGACGCTGTTCCTGTTCATTGCGGCGTCGGCGCTGGTGGATCTCGTGCCGTACTTTTCGTCGCCGGCGGGGTCGATTGCGACGACGGCGGCGCTGGCGGTGTGCGTGTTCTTCGCGGTGCCGATCTACGGCGTCGCCCGCGGCGGCGTCGCGGGGTACCTGAAGAACTACATCCGGCCGTCGGTCTTCATGCTGCCGTTCAACATCATCGGCGAGGCCTCGCGGACTCTGGCGTTGGCGGTCCGTCTGTTCGGCAACGTCATGAGCGGTGCGATGGTGGTGGGTATCCTGTTGTCGATCGTGCCGTTCATCGCGCCGGCCGTCATGCAGTTCATGGGCCTGATCTTCGGGATGATCCAGGCCTACATCTTCAGCGTTCTGGCGATGGTGTACATCTCGTCCGGCATCCAGGCCCGCGAGACGCAGATGCAGAAGGCCCGGCAGCGCGCCGAGGGGGCGGCGCGCGGACATGAAGCACCGCACCCGAGCCAACCCACTAGCCCGCAGCGTGAGCTGCGGGGCGCCCAACCGCGCGGCGAAACGCACGAGCGCGACGAAACTGGCGAGAAAGGAAGGACCAATGACTGACACGGCCCTGATCGGAATGGTCTCGATCATCATGGGAGGGCTGACGATTGCCATCGGCTCGATCGGCCCGGCGCTGGGCGAAGCGCGGGCGCTGGCCGAAGCGCTCGGCGCCATCGCCCGCCAACCCGACGAGGCCGGCACCATCACGCGGACACTGTTCGTCGGCATGGCGATGGTCGAATCGACCGCCATCTACTGCTTCGTCATCGCCATCATCCTGATCTTCACGAATCCGTTTTGGGATTTCGTGACGGCCTCGGCCGCCGGCGCGGGGAACTAAGCCATGCTTGCCGACCTCACACTCATGCTTGCGGAGCAGGCCGGGCCCGCTGCCGGGGGCGCCTCGTCGTGGGCCGACTTTCTCTGGACGTTCGGCGTTCAGGTCGCCAACTTCCTCCTGCTCGTTCTGTTCCTCTGGTTCGTCCTCTACAAGCGTGTCATCAAGGCGATGGACCAGCGCGAGAAGAAGATCGCCGCCCACTTCGAGGCGGCCGAGGAGAAGGAGCAGGCCGCACAAGCCGCCGCCGCCGACGCACAGCGCGACAAGCAGGAACTCGACGCCAAACGCGAGGCGCTGCTCAAGACGGCCGTGGACGACGCCGACGCACGCCGCAAGGAACTCACCGAACAGGCCCGCCGCCAGGTCGAAGACCACGCCCAGCGCTGGCGCCAGGACCTGGCGCGCGAGAAGGAGGCGTTCTTGGGCGAGATGCGCACCCGCGCGGGCGACCAGGTCTGTGCTGCCGCGCGGCGGGCTCTCGAGGACCTGGCCGACTCTTCGCTCGAAGCGCGGATGGTTGACGTGCTGATCCGCCGCCTCCAGGACCTCCCGGAGGAGGAGTGCCGCGAGTTCGCCGAGGCCGTCCAGGGCTCCGGCGGGCCGGTGATCGTCGCCACGGCCATGCCGCTCGATGAGAAGCACCAACAGAAGGCGGCCGCGGCCGTCCACGACCTTCTGGCGGCCGACGTGGCGGTCGAGTTCCAGACCTCGCCGGAGTTGATGTGCGGCGTGGAACTGCGGGCCGCAGGGCGCGAGATCTCCTGGACCATCGCCGGTTACGTCCAGGGCATCCACGACGCCCTGGCCTCCGGCATCGACGCGAAACTCAAGGCCCCGCCGCAGCCGGTCGAGGCCGATGAGCCGCCGCCCGACGAAGCGCCAAAGGCCGAATCCGATAGGCCGAAGCCCGACGAGGCCGGCACGAGTTAGCCGCCGCGCTGGCGCGGCGGGTCTCCCGACCCGCCGCGACAAAGGCGGCCGAGCGGAGGCTGGCACGAGTTAGCCGCCGCGCTTGCGCGGCGCGTCACTGCGAAGAGACACATGAGCGATGAATTGCCCAACCTGAAGGCCCTCGCCTCCGAAACGGCCGCCGCCTTCGACCACGCCCTGGCCGAGTACCGGCCCGTGCCGCGGGTCCGCGAGGTCGGCATCGTCACGAGCGTCGGGGCGGGCGTCGCGCGGGTCAGCGGTCTGCCGAACGTCCAGGCCGAGGAACTCGTGCGGTTTGAGAGCGGCCGCCTCGGCATGGCCTTCAACCTCGACCGCGACGAACTCGGCGTGGTGCTGATCGACGACGTCGAGGGCATCGCTGCCGGCGAAGAGGTTTCCCGCACGGGCCGCGTTATGGACGTGCCGGTCGGGGCCGGGCTTCTCGGCCGCGTGGTCGACGCCGCCGGCCGCCCCCTCGACGAGGCGGGTCCGATTGTGGCCGACGAGCGCCGCCCGGTCGAGCGTCCCGCGCCGCCCATCATCGACCGTGCGCCGGTGACGACGCCGCTCGAGACGGGTATCAAGGTGGTGGATGCCCTGATTCCGATCGGGCGCGGCCAGCGGGAACTCATCGTCGGGGACCGTCAGACGGGCAAGACGGCGATCGCGCTCGACGCCATCATCAACCAGCGCGACAAGGACGTGGTGTGCATCTACTGCGCCATCGGCCAACGCGGGTCGGCCGCCGCGCGGGTCATTGCCGAACTGCGCGACCACGAGGCGATGGAATACTCGACCGTCGTCGTGACGACGGGCGAGGACGCGGCGGGGCTTCAGTTCATCGCCCCCTACGCCGCCGCCACCATGGCCGAGCATTTTATGGAGCAGGGCCGCGACGTCCTCGTGGTTTACGATGACCTGGAACGCCACGCCATCGCGTATCGCGAGGTCAGCCTGCTGCTGCGGCGGCCGCCGGGACGGGAGGCGTATCCGGGCGACATCTTCTACATCCATTCGCGGCTGCTGGAGCGGGCGACGCACCTGCGGCAGGAGAAAGGCGGCGGGTCGATCACCGCGCTGCCCATCGTCGAGACACAGGCCCAGAACCTGGCGGCGTACATTCCGACGAACCTCATCTCGATTACCGACGGGCAGATCGCCCTCTCCCCCGACCTGTTCCAGAAGGGCGTCGTGCCGGCCGTGGACGTGGGCACGAGCGTCTCGCGCGTCGGCGGAAAGGCCCAACTGCCGGCGTACCGGGCGGTGGCGGGCGACCTGAAACTCGCCTACGCCCAGTTCGAGGAACTCGAACGGTTCTCGCGGTACGGCACGCGGCTAGAGGAGAGCGTGAAGAAGCGTTGAGCAGATCGCCGTCCTCTTTGCCGCCGCCGAGGGCCTGCTCGACGATCTGCCCGTCGAAGACGTCGCCGCTGCCGAGACTGCCATCCGCCAGGCCGTGACGCGCGACCTGCCGGACCTCTCGAAGCGCATCGCCGACGGCGAGAAGATTACCGACGCCGACCGCGAGTCCCTGCGAAAGATGATCGCCCAGGCCCTGCCCAAACCGAATGACGCCGAAGCCGACAACGCCGAAGCCGACAACGCCGAACCTGATAACGCCGAACCCGACAACGCCGAACCTGATAACGCCGAACCTGACAACGCCGAACCCGAAAACGCCGAACCTGATAACGCCGAACCCGATAACGCCGAAGCCGACAACGCCGAACCTGAAGCCGACGCGCCGGCCGACGAGGCCCCCGGCGACGAAGCCGACGTGCCCTCGGCCAACGCCGACGACCGTTAGCCGCCGCCCTCGCGCGGCGCCGACGACCGTTAGCCGCCGCGCTTGCGCGGCGCGTTCTCGACGAGGCGCAACCATGGCCACGCAGGCGTGGCCATGTCACCCTCAAATGAGGCACGGGTCATGCAGGCCCTCGAAGCCATCCGAAAGCGCATCACCACGGCGGAGGACCTTCAGTCGGTCGTCAAGACGATGAAGGGTGTGGCGGCGGCGAACATCCGCCGGTTCGAGCGGGCGGTCGAGTCGCTGGCCGATTACGCCCGCACGGTCGAACTCGGCCTCCAGGTGCTCCTGGCATCGCGGCCTCAGCGCGCCCGCGCACCGTCGCAGGACGAGCCCGCCGCGCTCGGGGCGGTCGTCTTCGGATCCGATCAGGGTCTGTGCGGCCGGTTCAACGTGCAGATTGCCGGGCACGCCGCCGCCGGCATCCGTGAAATGGCCGGCCCGGTGGCCGCGCGGCACATCCTGGCCGTCGGCACGCGCATCATCCCGCTCCTGGCGACGGACGACTTGACGGTTGACGAGCAGGTCGCACCGGCGACGTCGCTCGCGCAGATCGGGCCGCTCGTGCGAGACCTGCTGATGCGGATCGAGGCGTGGCGGGCCGGCGGCACGGTGGACCGCGTCGTCCTGTTCTTCAACGAGTCGCTCGGCGGCGCCCTCTACCGGCCGCGCACACAAAGGCTCCTGCCGGTCGATGCCGAATGGTTCGATGACCTGAGCGGGCGGGAGTGGCCGAGCCGGTGCCTGCCGATCTTCACGGTGAAGTGGGAAGGCCTGTTCTCGTCGCTCATCCGCGAGCATCTGTGGGTGTTGCTGTTCCGTGCGTCTGCCGAATCGCTCGCCGGCGAGAACGCCAGCCGCTTGGCCTCGATGCAGGCGGCCGAACGGAACATCGAGGAGCGTCTGGCCGAACTGGCCATGCACTATCGCCTGAACCGGCAGCATTCCATCACGGAGGAACTGCTGGACATCATCTCGGGCTTCGAGGCGCTTGCGGCCGATGAAAGGTGAGCCGCCGTGGGTCTCGAACGGCCCGCGCACCAGACGGAGGACCTCCCTCGCATGACGGGCACCCGGACGCTACGAATCGTGAGATCGGTCTGCCCGGCGGTCGCGGTGGCCGTCGTGCTGCCGCTTCTCTGGCACGGCGCGGACCCTGCCCGGGGCGAGGAGATGCACGTCGGGCGGGGCAGTCTGCAGACGGTCCGGCCGGCCGGGGCCAAGGGACCGTCGGATGCGCGCGGCGCTTGCGCCGTGCCGTGCGTCACGAAACGCGTCGCGGGCCCCGTGCCGACGAACGACTGGTGGTCGTCGCTCGTGTGGAAGCGGCGGCCTGAGAACCGGTACTCCGAGAACCTGTACGCCCATCCGCTCGCGTTTCGGGCGCGGGCCGAGGGGCTCGGCGTCGAGTATCCCACGCAGGCCGCCGTGGCGCCGAACGGACGTAACTATCACTTCAACTACGCCCTGGACCTGCTGGTCGGCGTCGAGGGACTCGCAGCGCCCGAGACGCGCGTCGATGGGTACTCCGACTGGACGGTCACCGTCCTGTGGGAAGGCGGCGGGCGGACGCTGCGGGCGACCATCGGCCACGGCCTGCCGTACGTCTACGGCGAGGCGACGGGCGGCGATGCGGTCGTAACGTTCAGCGGCGAACCGACGGTCTGGCATCGCGACGCCGGCGCGGTGGGGGCAACGGTCAACGGTCACCATTACGGCATCTTCGCGCCGAGCGGGGCGTCGTGGGAGGGAGAGCGGACACTGCGTTCGCCGTTGGCCGGCAAGGGCTGCTTCTCGGTGGCGGTCCTGCCGGAGCGAAGCGCCGCCGCGCTCGACCTCTTCCGCCGCCATGCGTTCGCCTTCGTCACCGATACGCGCGTCAGTTGGCGGTACGATGCGCCGCGGGCAAGACTGGTGACGAAGTTCACCGCGACGACGCAGCCGCGAGAGGGCACGGAGAAGCGGCCGATCCTGGTCCTGTACCGCCATCAGTGGCTGCACACGTCGGCCGGACTCTCCCCGCATGCGTACGTTTCGCCGCGCGGTGAGATGAAGCCGCTCGTCGCAGCGGAGTTCACGACCCAGATGCCGTTCGACGGCGTCCTTCCGGCCCTGCCCGACGCGGGAGGGTGCGACCGCGACCGGCTGCGCGGTTACGTGGCTGAGGCGTTGCGTGCGGCCAAGCCGATCGGCCGCAAGGACGTGTACTGGACGGGGAAGGAACTGGGGCGGCTGGCGTCGCTGGCGGCGGTGGCCGATCAAGCGGGCCATACGGGGGCGCGCGACCGGTTTCTCGCGCTCATCAAGCAAACGCTGGAAGATTGGTTCCGCGCGCCGGACGGCAAGACGGCCCCCCTGTTCCACTACGACCGGGCGTGGGGCACGCTCATCGCCTACCCCGCCGGGTACGGCAGCGACAGGGAACTGAACGACCACAATTTCCACTACGGCTACTTCATCATGGCGGCGGCGACGGTCGCGCGGTTCGACCGCGAGTGGGCGAGCGACGCGAATTGGGGCGGCATGGTCAAGTTGCTCATCAAGGACGTGGCGAACGCAGACCGGCGCGACAGGCGGTTCCCGTTCCTCCGGTGCTTCGACCCCTACGCGGGTCACTCGTGGGCGAGCGGGCCGGCGGCGTTTGCGGCGGGGAACAATCAGGAATCGTCGTCGGAGGCGCTGAACTTCGCCACGGCGCTGATCCTGTGGGGCGCCGCGACCGGCGACGCGACCGTCCGCGACCTCGGCATCTTTCTCTACGCAAACGAGGTGCGCGCCGTGGAGCAGTACTGGTTCGACGTCGACCGCGCGGTCTTCCCGAAGGGGTTCCGCCACTCGGCGCTCGGCATCCTGTGGTCCAACGGCGGCGCCTACGCCACGTGGTGGACGGGCAATCCGGAAGAGATCCACGGCATCAACTTCCTTCCCATGACGGGCGGGTCGCTGTACCTGGGGCGGCGTCCGGACTACGTCGCCCGCAACCACCGCGACCTCGTCGCGACGAACGCCGGGCCGGAGGCCGAGTGGCGCGACATCATCTGGATGTTCCGGGCGATGGCCGACCCCCAGGCGGCGCTCACGACGTTCGAGCAACACGCCGACTACCGGCCGACCAGCGGCCTGTCGAAGGCCCACACCTATCACTGGCTCGGCAACCTGGCGGCCATGGGCCGGCTCGACACAAAGGTGACGGCCGGCATCCCGACGGCTGCCGTCTTCACGAACGGCCGCACACGCACCTACACCGCATGGAACCCCGGGAAGCGGGCCGTCACCGTGTCGTTCTCCGACGGTGCGACGGTCGAGGCGCCCGCCGGTGCGCTGCTGTGCAAGAAGGGCGTACGGCCGGCTACCCCGTGAGGACGGCGGCGCGGGGGAACGTGCGCGCCGCGATTCGGCCTGTGTGCAATTCGCCCGCCCCCTATCCGTTTAGTTGAACGGAGGCGCTCTCATGGCAGCCCGAAACGCGTTGTGCGTGCTTATCGTACTCCTGGCCTGCGGGACGCTGCCGGCCGGCCGCGACCCGACCAACCCGCCGGTAAAGGCCGTGCAGCGTTTCTTCCATATCGAGTTCGACCTGACGAAGGTGCTCGGCCCGCAGGTTGTCCGTGCTGCGGGCCGGTGATCGTGCCCTCGGCCGAAATCCCAGCGCCCTTCATGGCCCGTCCGGGTTATACTCAGGGACAATGTCCGAGTGGAGAGTCTGGGAATGGATCGCGTCGTGAGGCTGAAGTTCAAGAGAAGCATCGGGCCGATCATTGCAGTGGCGCTTGTGGCGGCGGGCTGCTGCCTTTTGGTCGGGGCGTCTGTCGGCGGGTCGCCGCCGGCGAAGGCCGCGCCGAAGCCGCCGGCCAGGAAGCCGGGCGCGAAGCAGACCCTCTACAAGTCTCCCACGTGCATCGCCTTCTCGCCCGACGGCAAGTTCGCCTACGTGACGCTGCACACGGCCGGGGCGCTCGCCGTGATCGACACGGCCGCCGGCAAGGTCGTCGCCGAGATGAAGGTCGGCCGCGCACCGACCGGCGTGGCCGTCAGCCCCGACGGAGCCACTTGTTACGTTGCCAACACGCGCGACCACACGGTTTCGGTTCTCGACGCCAAGGCGCGGAAGGCGGTCGCGACGGTCAAGTGTGGCTACGAGCCGACGGGCCTGGCCCTCTCGCCGGACGGGAAGCGGCTGTACTCGGCCAACTACGTCTCCGATGACGTCTCGGTCATCGACACGGCGGCCCGCAAGGAGGTCCGGCGGATCAAGGTCGGCCGCGCGCCGACCTACCTGGCCGTCACGCCCGACGGCAAGCGCGTGCTGGTGAACAACTCGCTCTCGCGCGAGCCTGCCACCAACCCGAACCTCTCGGCCTTCGTCTCGGTGATCGACACCGCGGCCGGCAAGGTCGTTGCCGAGAAGCGGTCCCCCGGGACGATGCTCCTGGGCATGGGCATCGCGGTCACAGCGGACGGCAAGTTCGCGTTGGCGGTGCACTCGCGGCCGAACTTCAACATCACCCCGTCGCAACTGAACCAGGGATGGGCCCAGACGAACGCCCTTTCGATGATTCCGCTGGCCAACCCGGATGCGAAGGTCATGACGGTCCTCCTGGACAACGTGGGCGCCGGGGCGGCCAACCCGCACGGCGTGGCGGTCTCGAAGGACGGGCGGCTGCTGTTCGTGAGCCATCGCGGCACGCACGAGATCTCGATGGTGGACCTGCCGAAACTGCGTTACCTGCTGGAGCCGGGCCGCGTCAAATCGACGCCGCCTCACGTGGACCTCGGACTTCTGTGGCAGACCGGCGACGTGGTGCGGCGTGTCTCCTCGGGCGGGCTGGGGCCGAACGGCATCGCGGTCTCGCCGGCCGACGGGGCACTCTACGTGACCAACTACTTCTCCGACGAAGTGGCGGTGCTCGACCCGGCGACGGGCAAGGTCAGAAAGCGCATCAGCCTGGGTGGGCCGAAGGAGATGACGCTGGTGCGGCGAGGCGACTTTCTGTTCCGCGACGCCACCCACTGCTTCCAGCACTGGGTCAGTTGCACGTCGTGCCATCCGGGCGTGCGGGCCGACGGCGTCAACTGGGACCTGCTGAACGACGGCATGACGAACCCCAAGAACGCGAAGTCGCTGGTCGGCTCGCACCTGACGCCGCCGTCCATGGCACTGGGCGTGCGGGCGTCGATGGACGTGGCCGTGGAGAAGGGCTTCAAGTTTATCCAGTTCATCACGCCGCAGCCGGATGAACTGAAGGCCGTCGGGGCGTACCTGCGGTCCGTGCCGTTTATCCCCAGCCCGTGGCACCGGACGGCCGACGGCAAGATGGACGCCCGGGCCAAGCGCGGAGAAGCGGTGTTCAAGAAGGCAGGCTGCGCCGGGTGCCATCCCGCGCCGCTATACACCGACCTCCAGTTCTACGACGTCGGAACGTACGTCCCCAGAGACTACCCCGAGAACAAGCCGTTCGACACGCCGACGCTCAAGGAAATGTATCGCACGGGCCCGTACCTGCACGACGGACGGGCCGCGACGCTCAAGGAAGTGGTCACGAAGTTCAACCCCAAAGACCGGCACGGCGCAACGGGCAACCTCTCGGAGAACGAGATCGACGACCTCGTGGCGTTCCTGATGTCTCTGTAAGGCGGAAGCGAGGGCAGAACGGTGAAACCGACGCGATGGCTCATCACGGCGTTCCTGCTTGCGGCCGCAGCGTGCGCCCTTGCCGCGCCCGCGCCGAAGGGCAAGGCTGCCGCCGAAAAGAAAGCGGCGCCCGAGAAAAAGACCGCCGCTGCGAAGCGTCCGACCGCCGGGAAACCCGCGGCCAAGAAACCATCTGCCAGGAAACCGGCGCCGGCCAGGAAGGCGCCCGCCAAGACGGTCACGGGCATCACGATCGACGCGAGCGGTCTGCGGCCGGACTCCTCGCGCGTCTTTGCGGTGTACCAGGGGTCGCGGTGCGTCAAGTACGGCGCCCGCATCGGTCAGAGACTGCCGCTCGCGCCGGGCGAGTACGACGTCAAGGTCGGCTTCCCGTCCGGCTGGCTGACGCAGAAGGTGACGGTCAAGGCGGGGCAGACGGCGGCCGTGCCGACGGGCCTGTTCCGGTTCCGCCCTCTCATGCCGCCGGACCTTCCTTCAACCGTCCCGCAGAAACTGTACCACGGCGACACGTACCTCGTGACGGGCTACCGGGGGCAGACGGCGC
>Ga0307427_1000490_pt1 | contig 24860 bp, 20 predicted proteins | sample SalMarWE160190MG_FD_202162 | JGI IMG/M metagenome (GOLD analysis project Ga0307427, IMG submission 202162) | Salt marsh sediment microbial communities from the Plum Island Ecosystem LTER, Massachusetts, United States - WE1603-190 | ecosystem: Environmental > Aquatic > Marine > Intertidal zone >... | reverse complement strand
ATACTTTAATGTGACCTTAGCCAACAATCTGGACGTTTGTTCAATTCCTGCCAAGGCCTTTTCGCTAATGCTATCCGAAAACTGCCCCTTTCCTCTAAACTCACGCTCTAATAATCAATCCAGCCCGGCAATCATCCTTTTTACCTTGGTAATGTCTAGGGCATCGGTATTGCCATCCCGATTAGCATCAGCTCCAGGCGTTAACGGATCGAGTACGGCTATAATCCTCTTTACCTTGGTGATGTCCCGAGCATCGACAATACCATCTCCAGTGGCATCGCCTGGCAGCACCGAGGTGACCTCTACCGAATCACCCGTCCATGTTGCTGGTATTTCCTCAGCCTGATTATTGGCAAGCATACCGTTGGATAGACTTATAGTGCTACTATCACCTTGAGAACCAATGACATGAAAGTGTAGTTTTGTCAGATAGCCAGAACCAGTCACCCCAGTTGCTCCGACAATATTCTGGGCAACCCTCCACCTCCCTGAGCTAACCTCATCATAAATAGTAACCTCCATTGTAGTTGACCCTATGAGACCTGAGGTTACATCATCCAGCCGAAGCACTGAAGCATCAAAAGAGACTTCATAATAGCAATAATCAAGATCCACGACCTCACTAATATTGACGTTGGCCGTAAAGTTACTATCCGGGTATACTACATCGGGTGCATTGATGCTAACTGTAGCCGTAGCAATAGTGGTAAAGGTCCACGAATATTCTATTGCTAATGGATTGCCAGCAAAATTGGTAATTGCTGTGCTCAGGGTAGCAGTACAGGTCGTGCTGTAGCTCAAGTTACCGCTGGGAGCGAAGGTAGCAGTATAGGTGTCACTATCATAGGAAACACTACCGGATACTGGTGTGCTATTGGTTACCATGGTAAAACTACCGTCAGTTATAGTTGATGCATCCATAGCCTCATTGAAAGTAGCCGTTATCACTGTGTCAACCGCTACATTAGTAGCGTCAGCCTCAGGAGACATGCTGGTTACCCATGGTGCTGTGGCATCCGAAACGCCTGCCTTTATCAGCCAGACATCACTATATCCAGAACCGTAAGAGGATGTATGACCGGCAATAACATAGCCGCCATCTGAGGTCTCGACTACCGAGTAGCCATAGTCATTTTCTGAGCCGCCGAAGGTTTTGTCCCATTCCTTGTTTCCATTATCATCCGTCTTTATCAGCCAGACATCGCTGTATCCGGCACCGTAAGAGGATGTACGACCGGCAATAACATAGCCGCCATCTGAGGTCTCGATTACCGAGTAGCCATAGTCGTTTTCTGAGCCGCCGAAGGTTTTATCCCATTCCTCGTTTCCATCACTATCAGTCTTTATCAGCCAGACATCGCTGTATCCGGCACCGTAAGAGGATGTACGACCGGCAATAACATAGCCGCTATCTGAGGTCTCGACTACCGAATGACTATAGTCCCTATCTGAGCCGCCGAAGGTTTTATCCCATTCCTCGTTTCCATCACTATCAGTCTTTATCAGCCAGACATCGCTGTATCCGGCACCGTAAGAGGATGTACGACCGGCAATAACATAACCGCCATCTGAGGTCTCGACTACCGAGTAGCCATAGTCGTCAGCTGAGCCGCCGAAGGTTTTATCCCATTCCTTGTTTCCATCACTATCAGTCTTTATCAACCAGACATCACCCAACGGGTAGCTGGTATTAGAGAATGTGATGCCGACAATAACATAGCCTCCACCCGACGTCTCGACTACTGATTGGCCATGGTCCTGATGTGAGCCGCCGAAGGTTTTATCCCATTCCTTGTTTCCATTATCATCCGTCTTTATCAACCAAACATCAGCAAAACCAGAACCGTAAGTTCTTGTAGTGCCAACGATAACATAGCCACCATCTGAGGTCTCGGCTACCGAGTAGCCATAATCGTCTTCTGAGCCGCCGAAGGTTTTATCCCATTCCTTGTTTCCATTATCATCCGTCTTTATCAGCCAGACATCGCTGTATCCGGCACCGTAAGAGGATGTACGACCGGCAATAATATAGCCGCCATCTGAGGTCTCGGCTACCGAGTAGCTATAATCGTCTTCTGAGCCGCCGACGGTTCTATCCCATTCCTTCTCAGGGATGTGGAGGGTAGTTTCAGCGATATTCTGCTTCTCGGTGGTAGCCAGCGCCCCACTGCCACCCAGAGCAAGCATTGCCAACAGGGCACCAATAATTGTTACCGCCAGTATTCTTTGTGTTTCCTTCATGATACCCCTGCATAATTTAACTATTAACCGCTCAACATTTTATCCGCTTATCTGCCTACGATCATTAAGGCAGAGATTACTACGATTATGAGCACTCTAACAAGAGACTTTTTAAATAGCTTTTCGTGGGCTCCTTATAATTTTTCTTTTAAATAGTGTACGTCGCAAATATGCTTGAATACATTAGGCAACATATGTCCACATTATAGCACATATAATGACTATAGTCAATAATGTGAATTGCCTCATAATTATTACCGCCCTACTAAAAATGTGCAATCAAAGAGGAGAGGAATTTTGGATGAGTGCATCTAGTTCATAGGCCATCATCGTAGGGCAGCGACCAAATTATTCCACTAAGGAATCATTGCGGAGGACTACCAATCTGGATAAGCTTATTGCCGCTAACACACCTTCAGATATGCGCAGCTTGGAGACCCGGTAAACAGGCAATCCTGAAACGCCATTTAGCAACCTAATAAGCTTTTAAGTCATCTCACATATGTCAAAGAGACGGAGGGTTGTATACCCGATTGCCTATTGACATTTGCCATTTGGCGAACTATTATGTTAATCAAACAATTTGAACTTCAATGATACTCCGTGGCGGTAGAGGCCGTAACATGGGCGATGCTTGATTTAACTAAAGGAGAAAGAAATGCGAAAATTACTGAAACTTTTTAGCTCAGTAGCAATAATATCAATGCTGATGGTAGCACTGCTTATGCCAAGCTACCTGGTTCAGGCAGACACCTATCCTCTCTGCGAAGTTGTGGATGTCGACTTTAATGACGATGGGGTGGTCAATGATTCAGATTTCTGGATACTTGACGACGCCTACTACCTGCATGGAGATGCGAATGGTGATGGAAGCATCAACATCTTAGACGTCACTAAGACGCAGCGGATAATCGCTGAACTTGATGAGAAGACCCCAGGCGCTGATGCTGATGTCGATCATGATATCGATAGCGTAGATGTAACTAAGATCCAGAGGATAATAGCAGAGCTGGATGAACCTGAATATGGCACCTATAGCAGAGAATGTGACTTAGATTTCGATGACGATGTGGATTACACCGATTTCGAATATTTTGACAAGGTCAACGGTGATAGCCTTAGCACAATTCGGGCTGCTGTCAAGACAGGTAGTTATGAAACTTTAACACCTATGATTAGCTTCTGTGACGAAATTGGTAACTGGGGTGGTGGTGGAAAAGCTGTAGAATTGGATACCGTAACTAAGTATGCCGGGACAGGCAGTATTAAGCAGGACGTTACTAACCCTGTGCAGAACTACTGTTATGCTATGGTATGGACCGACACGGAGACTCAAAACCTGATGGCGAGCTCCTGGGATTATTTAAAGTTCTGGCATCGCTGTTCTATAGCATCAAGTAGCTTCTTACAAAACCGGGTCTTCCTTTGTGAGGATACGAGTAAGTACTACAGGTGGGACTATACTTACACCGCTAATACTTGGGAACTTATTAGCCTGGATATGAGTAGCCCTGATTATATTACCGATCCAGCACCAGACCTAGACGAAATAACCTTTATCAGTATAGAGCATACACCAGACAGCCCCCCAGTAGCCTTTACCGCATGGGTTGATAACCTTACGCCGGGTCAGATGGCTCTTCTATCCTCTTGTGATTCAACCAACGTATCCGACTTCATAGGTAGTGATACCGGAGGGGGTGACGGCTGGATAAGTTCTCATTTGCACCCTTATAGCGAAGAGTCCCCTGTTTATATATGCGGCCACTTTGCGATGGAGACCGAGCGTGCTTCGTATCGAACGTTAGGATACGGTTGTTTGTTGTACGCCAAGAGTAACTCTCATGCATTCAACGTTATCTGGACAGGTGGGGATTGGACAGATCTCTCTAACTGGGCAGTTATTGAGCCAGATGACGGGACGGTGTATGCGGATGCCTCTGATGTTCCCGACGAGGGCTATAATATTGTGGAGATATACCTTCCCGATTACACAAGCAACGGTGAAGTCTACTGTCATACCTTAGCGGTTAATTACGGAGCGGCAACTGTAGCCTATGGACATCTGAATCTGAAATACATATATTCTAGTGGTTGTGAAGAGTCTCCTCCATCTGTTTATGACAAAGACTTGGGTTACGGCGACGACTAGCAAATCGGTGGTTAAAAGCGCGGACGACCTTGGCGATATGATTGCTACTGCGAATACTGCCGAAAGAGCGTAAGAAATACTTCAGTGGCTGAGGAAGGTGATTGGCTTCACAGTGCATTTGATGTTCTATCTGTTGCTCGCTCTGGTTTGGGCCCAAGTTGATCGGCAGACCACGCAAGGATGACTATTTTCTCCTTAATACTAGCCTGTATCACTAGTTGAACAAACCGCTATTAAGTAACGTCTGACGAATTCTCCTGCGATGTTAGGGCCAGCCTCTCCATTTCGGGAGGTGTTTCTTTTTGCTTTTTCATTTCCTTCCCCGCCCCGGGGAGATTACCGACATAATAGCTAGTTCTTGAAATTTCACCTTATGACTAATTGTTAAATAATGAAGCTGAAAACATATTTTTCAGCACCTTAAAAATTGAATAACGAAGCTCTGAACTGAACGCTTGCCCTCTTGGGAAAGGGGGTAAGTATGAGTTCAAGCGTAATCGCTCCAGCATCACCAGACGGCGGTAACGGCAAACCTCAAGGTCATTGTAGCCGATGTCATCGTGTCTGGACACTAAACGAGAGGCAGGGCGTTTGTCAGTGGTGCGGTCATCTGGCAATATGCCAGTCATCACCAACAAAGCCCCGCAGTATCAAGTCTAGGTCAAATGGAAAACGAAAGCAAGCTCCAGTCCACAGCAACGGCTATGACCATCTGGAAGGCGAATGGCTAACCTATTGTAAGGTAGCTTCCCGATTTAGCCACAAGGCAAAGGTAGAGGACACAGAGGACTTACTCCACACGATAATCTTGACCTTAGCCGTAGCCGAGCGGAATAACGGACACAAGCCCTTTACGGAAGGTACTATGTATCGGATAGCCAGCCGAGCCGTAGCCGACTACTGGAGAGCTTACTACAAGGCTAACAACGGATTAGATTGCCACACCTGTAGCAAGGCACAACGGCAAAAGTGTAAAGGGAATGACCTCTATTCCGAGTGCCCGAAAGCTATCAAGCTGGAATACCTGAACAAGCCCATTTTGGATAGTCAAGGCAACATAACCGAACTTGGAGAGCTGATAGCCGACCCTGAAAGCCTAGACCTTGACGCTTGGTCAAACGACACCAGTCTGTGGGAGATAGGCTATAAGCCTAGACTGGTAGAAATAGCCTACAGGTTACATAGTGGGGAAGCCCTTACTAATGCCGACAAGATTTACCTTTGCCGATTTAGAAAACAAGAGCAAAAAAGCCTGTTTCAATGAAACCTTTTAAGCCCATTCTGACGACTTATATAGTGGAAGCCCGATAATGCCAGCGAGTTGCGGGTTATCGGTAGCTTACTACTAGGTGAAGCCGATAGCCTTGCCCACTATCGGATAGCCAAAAGGGGGTTAGTCAAATAGAACAATTGAATATCGTGGGCAAGCGTTCAGGTTCAGGACTGGTAGCTCATAAGGCTACGCTGGTCAATGCCTTAAGTCGGGCACTATCCGAGAGGGTAATGCTACTGGACTATACCATTGGGCGGAAAGGCTTACTCGGTTATCTGAAAGCACTGGCGGGGAGTAACATCGTTAAGATAGTCCCTGCCGTTGGAAGTGCCAGCGAGGTGCGGGCTTCCGATAAACGGCTGAAAGTAACCTGTGGCTCAAATACCAGCTATCTTGAGGACTTGGCTTGGGTGGGTGAGAAAACGCCAATGACCCTGTGTGAAGTCAGGATAAGCCCTAACCGAACAGTCAAGCCGAACATCGGTGGACTGGAGCTATCGGAAGCCCTTAACAGGGTATTGCCCTTTACCGCTAAAGAGGATAACCGACCTGTCTTACAATGTGTCCTCTTCAAAGCGGGTGAGGGTAAGCTCACACTGGTGAGCGCCGATGGTTTCAGACTGGCGGTGGTAACTCTTGACTATGACGGAGAGGGTGAAGCCCTGATACTGCGTGATGACCTGCGGGGAATAGCCAATGCCCTACGGAAAGCCCATCGGGTCAACCTGAGCTTTGAAAAGAGCGGGCATAGTCTTGACGGGGTAAGCCTTGTCATAGACACCGAGATAACTCGGTATAAGTGGCGGGGTGCTGATGGGACATTCCCCGACTATAAGAAGCTCATCCCTTCCGATACCACCATAACCGCTCACCTTGACACTGTTGAGGCGGGCAAGGCGATTGCCTCACTGAAAGTCCTAGCCGATAGCAAGTCTTACCCGATAGACCTTCACCTTAACGGCGGTGTGGTGCTCTCCAGTCCCGATGACAAAGGGGAAGTTACTATGCCAGCCGATATTGAGGGCGGGGAAGTAAAGGTAAGAATTGACGGCTTATACCTGAGTGAGGCTTTTAGAGCTTGCGGGGGTATGGTGGACTTCAAGGTTACCGATGGCAAGTCGCCAGTCCTCTTTGCCGTTGATGGCTATCAACTGGTGGTAATGCCGATGTTGACTGCCGACAGCCAGAAGCCAGAGCCACAAGCCGAGAATACCGAACCACAAACGGAAGCCGAGCCAGAGCCAGAGGTAGAAGCCGAAACAACCGATAAGGCGGAAGCTGTAGCCGAAGCGGAAGCGGTTGTCAAAGCCGAGAAGCCGAAGCGTAGCCGAAAGAAAGAACCAGTAGCCGTAGCCTAGAACGCTTGACCGAACAGAAGCCACGCAGAGAAGGGCGAGGGTAACTCGCCCTTTTTTGCTTTTTTCAAGGGGTGTTCCTGCCCTGATTGCGAGGGTGGGAATGCCCCTTTTTTGTGGCTAAAAGGGGCAGGGTTCATCCTGAAGGCTCACCCTGAAGGGAGTGCCGACGCCCGATGGCAGAGGCAGGCCTGGAGCAGACGTAAGACCTCGATGGCAGGGATATTACTGGCGGTTGCGTGCTCAATGGAAGTCCAATGGGACAGTTGTATAGCACGAGCCACAACTAAAGAGAGTAGGCACACCTATACCTGTCCTGACGACAGGTCAGGAATCTAAAGGGCTACCCATGCCTAAAAAGGAGGGGATATGTCCGTCAAGGACGAACTAGCTGGCTGGATAGATACCGATGTCATAGCCGAGCACATACTCGGCGAGCTGGAAGACCAGGATGTCCCAGCCACATTCGAGAACGCCAAGACGGTATGGCTGGACGTGCTGGAGACCGAGCTATGCGACGCTATCAGTTCCAGCGTAAAGGCAAAATTCAATGTCGTATAGCGAAGCAAGTAAATAGCAGGCTGAGAGGGGCTTCCGCCCCTTAGTAGACAAGGGGGTTGGGAAGTCTAAACCGACCCCCTCTCTTTTTGTCAAATTTGGAAGGAAGGAGGTGATAGAAATGGAGAAACGCAAAGAGTATGCCGAAGGTGAAATCATCGACTGTCCCAGGTGTGGTGGTGATGACCTCGACTGCGAGGAAGCACCCGACAAGGCAAAATGCCTTATTTGCGGGCTAGAGTTCACCATCAGGCAGGTAGCTGTTTGGGAAGAGTAAGCAAGCCCTAATCAGAATAGAAAGGAGGAAGCCGTCTATGGCGGATAAGGACACTATCTTTGTCCTTACCAGGAAAGATGTCATCGAGTGTGCCAGAGAGATGGGGATACCCGAGGAAACTATAACCGATGATGTCCTTCACCAGGTAAGGAAAGGTGTGGAATGGGGACTGGAGTGCTGGTCTGAAGTCGTTAAGACAACCATCAATATGGCTCTCAAGAGCTAACCAAGCTTATTCAGACTCATTTCTGAAGGGATTACTATGCCCGAAAACTGAATGAAAGGAGGTAAAGCTATGCCAGTCAAGTGGAGCGCTCTCAGGGTTAATGAGGCGATGGATATGGTCGAGGAATTTGTCGGTCAGGCGGTTGAACCGCTAGAGCAGGCCAGGATTGTTGCTCAAGAAGCCAGGAATATCCCGAATCTGCCCCAATATGTCGACCAGTATCTTGTCCGGATTATCGGCGAGATAGACCGGGCAATTGGCGGTAGCCAGTGGGAAGCAGAAGGCCGGCTCAAGGCAGGGATACAGTCAGTCCGCGAGTCCCTGCCTGATGGAGCGGTAGACGAAGAGAAAAAGAAGCTGGAAAGCGGCAGCCAGCTGAGCCTCGTGGCTTAAGAGAATAGTGTCGGAAACTGAAGGGGTTATTGTGCCCAAAATCTGAAAGGAAGGAGGCAAAAGTATGACAGGTCAGCTTGGTTTGTTCGAAGGAGTGAAGCTTGCTGAGCCTGAACCGACCACGACAGTGAGACTGGGGAGACGGACTGTCCAGATACCACTCCGAAAGAGACGGCGGGAAGCCATCAACCGCCTGATGAAAATACTGGAAGAGCTTGAAGGTAAGGATGTCCATATCGGCTCTTATGATGCCGGTGGTAGACACTTCTGGCTTGATAATCTCAAGCTGCCCAGGCTTCAGCTGGAGTGGCACCCCATCAGGCTCAAGAGTGACCAGACCTATATTCCCAGCGTCATCGTGCTCTGGGGAAGCAGGTCGGCCCAGGTGAGGATATTCACCGATTACTTGGTTGCCGTTCGGGAGCAGGAGTACCAGGGATACTTTCACTACCTGTTGGATTTCCGCAATGGCTTCTGGCAAAGCCCGATAGATAACTTCCGGTCGCACTACGCCTGTCTGCACATAACCAGGTTTAAAGACTAAGGAAAGGAGATTAACCACAATTGAATAAGACAGTGGAGAAAGGCATCACCGATATTGTGGGATGTCTTACCGACCCCATTATTGTCTTTCCGGGCGGTTGGGGAGACACCTTACCGGACTGGCTTAAGACAGCCATTACCCTGGAAAGGATGATGGGGGACATGAAAGCGCTGAAAGGAGAAGAACCGACAGGTACGGATGCTGAAGCCTGTGCCTATCTGATGACGCTATCTCTGACTCAGCCGATGGACAGCGACTGGACCCAAATTTACCTATATATCGCTGGTCAGAGCTACAAGCGATGGAACAAGGGTGAAATGCCATCGGATATTGCCATAGACTCAATCAGCGACTACCAGATAGGAGAGCTAAACAGGCTTAAATCGTGGCTCTATCATCAGAGGGCTAAAGCGAGGCAAGAGAAGGACAGAGCGGAGCGGAGGCAAGAAAAAGAGGGAGCTAAAGCACAGCGAGAAGAGGAGCAGCCAGCATTGTTTAAGTTCTAAAGCTCTATATATCCTCAAAGGGGGAACTGGGGTACATCCCAGTTCCCCTTTTTTGTTTGCGGTCGACATATCATCCTTAACAGATATATCAAGAAATGATTGACATTTATCATAAAGAGTGAATATACTTAGGCAATTACTAGAAAGGTATAGGGATTGAATGCATTACGAACGCAGCCGAAAAATTGAAGAGCGGTTTCAAAAGACTATTGCCCTAATTCAGGACAGGCGATTAAATGCGGGGCAATTGGCGTTAGAGCTAGGAGTCTCAAGACCAACTGCACATCGAATTATTAACGAACTGAAGCGGCGTGGCTATTCTATCCGCTCAGTACACGAAGAACATGGCTGGAGCTATGAGCTCAATAAGAAACCTAACTCGACGAATTATAAATCTATAAAGTGAGATTATTATAATGCCGAGAATATTTGACAACATAGAACAGGATCTTTTACCAGCGCTTAGGGAAACTCTAGAAGTTTCCGAACGGGCTGACTTTTGTGTTGGCTACTTCAATCTCAGAGGGTGGGGAAAGCTCTGCCAGTTTGTAGATAAATGGAGCGGAGGTACTGGCAGTTGCTGTCGCCTGTTAGTTGGAATGCAAAAGCCACCTCAGGATCAAATACGAGAAGCAATGAGCCTTCTGGACGATTCGACAACGATTGATGCTAAGAAAATTGTTCAATTACGAAAACAGTTGGCAGATGATTTCCGGAAGCAACTTATGATAGGCGCCCCCACTAACGAAGATGAAACTACTCTACGGCGTTTGGCTGCACAGATTAAGGAAAAGAAGGTAGTAGTTAAGCTCTTTCTGCGGCACACACTTCATGCCAAGTTGTATCTCCTTTATAGACAGGATTATAACAATCCGATTTCTGGATATTTGGGAAGTAGCAATCTTACCCTAGCAGGTCTGTCAAAACAAGGTGAATTAAACGTTGATGTTCTTGAATATGATGCATGTCGTAAGCTCGAGGGCTGGTTTAATGACCGTTGGAATGATAAATGGTGCCTGGATATTTCAGAAGAACTGGTCAATATTATTGATGAAAGCTGGGCACGAGAAGACTTACTACCCCCTTACCACATATATCTTAAAATGGCTTACCACCTAGCCCAAGAAGCACGAGCCGGCCTAACCGAATTTAAGCTTCCTAGTGACTTGCAAAACAGACTACTAGAATTCCAGGTAGCTGCGGTTAAGATTGCTGCTCATCATCTCAATAAACGAGGCGGTGTTTTAATTGGCGATGTTGTCGGGTTAGGTAAGACCCTAATGGCAACGGCTGTAGCTAGAATCTTCGAGGACGATTTTGGTCTTGAAACCTTAATAGTTTGTCCTAAGAACTTGGTGAAGATGTGGGAAGGATATGCTCACCGATATCGACTTAGAGGCAGAGTCTTATCGATAAGTCGGGTCTTAAACGAGTTACCAGACCTCAGAAGGTATCGAGTCTTGGTAATTGATGAAAGCCAAAATCTAAGAAACCGGGAAGGGAAGAGATATCGGGCTATTCAAGAATATATTAAAGAGAATGAAAGCAAGTGTATTCTGTTATCTGCTACGCCCTACAATAAAAACTACCTCGATTTGTCTTCCCAGCTAAGGCTTTTTGTCCCTGATGACCTCGACCTTGGTATAAGACCAGAGTATCTCATACGTGAAATTGGTGAAACAGAATTTATACGCAGACATCAAGCATTAATCCGTTCATTGGCTGCTTTTGAGAAGAGTGAATATCCTGATGATTGGCGTGACCTTATGCGACTTTACCTCGTGAGACGCACCCGTACTTTCATTAAAGAAAACTACGCATTTTCTGATGATAGCAACGGTCGAAAATATTTAGCCTTTGAAGATGGAACACGCTCTTATTTTCCTGAACGCGTTCCAAAGAGCCTAAGATTCAATCTGAATGAGAAGGATACTCACGACCAGTATGCAAGGCTGTATTCTGACCGAGTAGTCGATATAGTTAATGATCTATCTCTCCCGAGATACGGATTAGGTAACTACATACGGAAAGATGCCGAACAAGAAGCTACTGCTGAAGAGAAGAGGCAGTTAGACAATTTGTCGCGAGCCGGTAAGAGATTGATGGGATTTTGTAGAACGAATCTATTTAAGCGATTAGAGAGTAGCGGCCAATCATTCTTGCTCTCAGTGGACCGGCACATATTGCGGAACTTTGTCTATATCCACGCTATTGATAACGGACTTCCTATTCCCATTGGCGTTCAGAGCGCAGAACTCCTCGACATTGGTGCCAACGATGAGGATTCAGACACCGCCGAACCTATCCAGGCTGTTATGGATTACGAAGAGGATACTGATGAAAACGCTACCGACCAAGTTGTAAATCAATTAGTTCACCAATATAGCCAGGACTGGTACGCTAATTACGCTCGACAGCTATACGAAATTTACAGTACGAGGCAGAAGAAGCGGTTTAGATGGCTACGCCCAAAACTATTTAATAAGTCTCTCAGGGCTGCTTTAATGGAAGACGCTAATAGCTTATCTGAACTGCTTGAGGAATTCGGCAAATGGAATCCAAAGGGTGATACCAAACTCGAAGCATTACAGCAGTTACTAACTCAAAAGTATCCCAAAGAAAAAGTACTTGTGTTTACGCAATTTGCAGATACAGTCAGGTACCTTGCCGGCGAGCTAAAAGCACGAGGCATAAGTAAGCTTGAGGGAGTTACCGGGCAATCCGAGGATCCAACAAGCCTTGCTTGGAGATTTAGTCCGGTAAGCAATGAGAGAGCAACCTCACCTGAAGATGAACTTCGGGTTCTTGTAGCAACCGATGTTCTAAGCGAAGGTCAGAATCTTCAAGACTGCTCGATTGTTGTCAATTATGATTTACCGTGGGCTTTGATTAGGTTAGTTCAGCGTGTCGGCCGTGTTGACCGTATAGGGCAGAAAGCAGAAAGTATAAATTGTTATTCTTTCTTACCGGCCGAGGGTTTGGAGAGAATAATCCGCTTACGCTCGAGAGTCAAGCAACGCATTTTAGAAAGTGGTGAAGTATTAGGTTCAGATGAACAATTCTTTGAGGATGATCTAAATAATGAAGCATTGAAAGACTTATATACAGAGAAGTCAGGTATCCTTGAAGGTGATTTTGACAGTGAAGTCGATCTTGCTTCATATGCCTATCAAATCTGGCACAATGCTACCAAGGATGACCCTTCTCTAGCGAAACAGATAGCAGAGCTTCCTGATGTAGTCTATTCCAGCAGAGAACACAAGCCAGCAGACAAGGAGCCTGAGGGCGTACTGCTATATATGAAGACTGCCGAAGGAAACGATTCCTTGGCGTGGATGAACAAAAAAGGTGAAAGTGTTACCCAGTCTCAATTAGCAGTGCTGCGAGCGGCCGAATGCTCGCCCGAGACACCACCGATAGCTAAGAACCTGCGGCATCATGATTTGGTGCGTCAAGGTATCCAGCATATTGTCCAGCAAGAAAAGACGGTCGGAGGTCAGTTAGGTCGCCCCTCCGGAGCTAGATACCGCTCATATGACCGTTTGAAGCGTTACTATGATGACCTAAAAGAGCATGAGCCACTACTAGCTGCCAGAGAGGACCTGGTTAAGGCTATTGACGACATTTATAGATATCCCCTTCGTCAATCGGCGACTGATGTCCTTAATCGCCAGATGAGAGCCGGTGTCTCTGATGAAGATCTTGCAGAACTGGTGATATCACTTAGAAATGATGACCGTTTAAGTCTAAGGGAAGATGAAGCCGAACAGAAGGAACCCCGAATAATTTGCTCCGTTGGTTTGTTTACAAAGGGAGATGAGTAAAGAATGAACGTAAATGCGGGGCGGGTACGCCAGTGCTTAAGAGCTTTCGATTTCAAGAATCTCTTCATTCAAGAACTGAACTGGTCGCACTGCAGCAACCGACCGATTGACCTTGAACTGGATGGTAATATCGCTCGACTCTCTCCCTTCGCCGAATTAGGCGGTGTAGTCGTTTACCAAGTGGAACTTCTCAGTTCTGGTGAAATCCCACCTTCCTCGTTACGCCGTCAGATTGAGAATAAAGTCAAGCAAATTACTCATGAGCATATAATTATCTTTATCGATGCTGACAGAACTAAGTCGGTTTGGCAGTGGATAAGACGTGGCGGGGGCCAACAAACGGCAACCCGGGAGTACCCATATTATAAGGGGCAACAAGGCGATTTTCTTTTACAGAAGCTGGATGGGATCGCATTGGACATTGAAGAGCTCGATAGTGAGGGGAAAATCGCTGTTATTAAAGTTCTCGAACGAGTAACCAAGGCTTTTGACGTTGAGAAGGTAACCAAACGCTTCTATGACGAATTTAAAACTGAGCACGGTAGCTTCTGTAAATTACTGAAAGGTCTCGAAGTAGAGGATGAACTCGCCTGGTATGCCTCAGTTATGCTCAACCGTCTTATGTTCATCTACTTCATCCAGAAAAAAGGCTTTCTAAACGGCGATGTTAATTATCTTGCCAATAAGCTTAGAGAGTCAAAGAGCAAAGGAGCAAATCAGTTCTACCGTCAATTTCTGATCCCTCTATTCTTTCAGGGGTTTGCTCAAGAAGAAAAGGAACGCTCCTCAGAAGTAAACACCCTGCTGGGTAGGGTGCCTTATCTAAATGGCGGATTGTTTCTACCCCATCAGTTGGAGGTCTCTCATGGCGAAAACATAAACGTAAGCGATACTGCTTTTGAGAGGTTATTTACTTTCTTCAATCGCTATAACTGGCATTTGGATTACCGTCCTACGCGGGCCGACAATGAAATTAATCCTGATGTATTGGGATACATCTTTGAGAAGTACATTAACCAGAAGCAGATGGGCGCCTACTATACAAAGGAAGACATCACAGATTATATTTGCAAGCACACTATCATACCCTTTCTACTAGATAAGCTCGAAAACACACGCTTTGATGAGCTACATCCCTTCCCTATGGAAGATATTGAACCATATATCTATGATGCAGTTAAGCAGGAAGGGTACCTACCTACAGAAACTGAACGTGAATATATAGCGAGACAGAAGCGTTACCAACAGATGAAAGATAACTTCACCGCTGGCAAGATTTCTAGTATCAATGACTTGATTACCTATAACTTAGACATTCGTCAGTTCGCTGAAGATTGGGCAAACGGAATTGAAGACCCGGTTACGCTACGTGCTTTCTATTTTCAATGTTTGACCAAAGTAAAAGTATTAGATCCGGCAGTAGGAAGTGGCGCCTTCCTTTTTGCTGCACTTAATTTACTTGAGCCGTTATATGAAATTTGTCTGGACAAGATGACAGAACTGGGCGGACCGAAATACCAAGATTTTGCTCAGGAACTAGAACGTGTTAATCAGCATCCAAACCGAGAGTATTTTGTCCTGAAAAGCATTATCGTTAACAATCTTTTTGGTGTGGACATTATGGAGGAGGCGGTGGAAATCTGCAAACTACGCCTCTTCCTGAAGCTGGTAGCCCAGGTAGACGATGTGGAGAAGATTGAGCCATTACCTGATATCGATTTCAACATCCGTGCCGGGAATAGCCTTGTAGGATATGCAACTTATGAGCAGACGTGTAAGGCGGTACTCGGTGAAGTCCAAGGTAAGATGGATATGGAAGGCAATATGGAACGCATTGACCGGAGCGCTCAAGCAGTTGATCGTGCTTTCCAAAACTTCCGTTCACTACAGACACGAATTAGAGTGGACTCAAGAGAACTAGCTAAGGCGAAAGAGGGGCTCAGTAAAGACCTGGGTAAACTTGAAGATGAACTTAATAGCTATTTAGCAGGAGAATACGGCATCAACTCCAGTAAAACAAGTGCCCGCGAGAGGTGGCTAACTACCCACCAGCCTTTCCATTGGTTTGTAGAGTTCTACGGCATCATGAAGGACGGTGGATTCGATGTCATTATTGGGAATCCGCCATATGTGGAATACAGCAAGATTAGGAAGGAATATACCATTCAAGATTATGAAACTGAGAGTTGTGGCAACACCTATGCATTTTTTACAGAAAGGGCTATCGCATTGATGCGAGAAGGAGGACGCTTCGGGATGATTGTGCAGCTGCCAATTGTCTGCACTGATCGTATGAAACCTCTTCAAAAGACTTGTCTTGATAATAGCCAAGTAACCTGGTTTGCTAACTTTGATGACCGTCCGGCAAGGTTGTTTGATGGCCTGGAACACATTCGTGCTTGTATCTTTACCTTTCAGAAAAGCGAAGCCTCGCCAGATTGTAAAGTGTTCACTACTGCTTATAACCGCTGGTATACAGAAAATAGGAATTCCCTATTCAGTCTTCTCACTTTTGAGGAAAGCACACGCTACTTGATGGATGGTGCTATTCCTAAAATAGGGAACCCGATAGCAAAAGCAGTACGCCAGCGACTCAATTCTTTCTCACTTTTAGGAAAAGAGCTCAGAAATTATTCTCCGCATGCTGTGTATTTTCATAATGCTCCACAATATTGGATTCGGGCTATGAACTTCGTCCCATACTTCTGGAATGAGCGGGGTGGGGAACAGATATCAAGTCATGTAAAATCACTCTACTTGGCAGACAAAGCAGATGCCTCTATTGCCGCCTCCGTGTTGAATAGCTCTCTCTTTTATTGGTGGTTTATCCTTTTGTCTAACTGCCGTGACCTAGTCATGCGTGAAATCGAACGATTTCCTTTGGGACTCGAAAAAATGACAGACGCTACAAAACAAAGGCTTACTGAGCTCAACAATGAATTAATGCAGGACTTAAAAGCCCATTCACAGCGTAAAGAGGCTGATTACAAGGCCACAGGTCAGGTAGCTTACGATGAGTTTTATCCAAAATATTCTAAATCTATCATAGACGAAATTGACCGTATCCTGGCAAAACACTACGGCTTTGCCCCCGAAGAGCTAGATTTTGTCATTAACTATGATATCAAGTACCGCATGGGTAAGGATAATGAGGAAGAAGAGTAAGGGGATTACCATAAAAGGAGGCCTTCTATGAGTAAATTACTTTGCCCCGTATGTAATAGTAGTGTCATCTCAAGCCCTTTAAAGTCGTGGAAGTTTAAGGGATATGAAGTAAAGCGTTATGAATGTCAGGGTTGTAAATTAAAATTTAACCTTTATCAAAGCCCTAAACAGACTTATACCATTCCCAAGCCCAAATAAAGGATTTTACTAAACCACTTAAACTTAAATAGGTAGGTGGCACATGAAAACCGATAAAATCACGGTATTTGACTTGTTTGAAAAACAGAGACGCTACTTGGTGCCTATCTTCCAGCGCGGTTACGTATGGAACAGGGAAAGGCAATGGGCACCTCTCTGGGAAGACATATCCGAGCAAGCTGAGTTGGTACAACAGCACGATGGATCTTCCAAGAATACCATCCGGAAACACTTTCTTGGGACCATCGTGTTGAGTCATGTGCCAACCGTAATAAAACAGGTGCCAACCTCTGAAATAATCGATGGTCAACAACGTTTACTCACCCTTCAGGTGTTTCTTGCTGCCTTCAGAGATGCAATTTCAGATTTAGATGATGAACGCTTGAAGATGCAGCTAGGTCTGTTGACCAGTAACCTTGGCCCTTTCCGTGACAATAACGAGCAGTTTAAAGTATGGCCAACAAACGCCTACCAACAAGACGTCGTAAACGTCATGAATGCCGGCTCAGCTCAAAAATTAGCCGCTATGTACCCTCAAAAGCTATACCGAAGAAAGCTGGTGCCCCCACTCCCGGCTATAGTGGAATCCTATTTCTACTTCTATGGTGAAATCGGCAAATTCCTGAATGAGAGAGATGAGGAGCATGACACGTCATTAGACCAGGAAACAATAAAAGAACGGGCTAACGTACTTTTTGAAGCGGTGATGCGATATGTACAGTTAGTAGAGATTCAACTTGATACAGAGGATGACCCGCAGGTTATATTTGAAACACTTAACTATGGGGGTGTACCCCTCGAACCTTCTGACCTAATACGTAACTTCATCTTCCTCTATGCAAATAGACAAGATAAAGATGTTAATGCCCTTTACAACCATTGGTGGAAAGATTATGACGAAGCAAGCGGTACGGTGGGTAAGTTCTGGAAGGAGAAAGAGCGACAGGGGCGATTTAACCGTAGCCGTCTTGACTTGTTCTTTTTCCAGTATCTGACATACAGGATCGGCCACGAAATTAAAATAGGCCACCTCTACCAAGAGTTCAAGGATTGGTGGGGCGATTCTGGAGAGCGTTCTGTGGAAGCTGAACTGGAAGAGGCCAATCGCTCCAGTTCGGTTTTCCGTTCGTTTCTGGTAGCAGATGACACAAATCGACTAGGTGTGTTTGCTCAGAGACTACGGATACTCGATATGACCACTGCATATCCCTTTATGCTTTGGCTTTGTGAGCACCGGAATAAGATATCGGAAGATGAGTTTGAAGGCATTCTTGCGGATTTAGAATCATATATCGTCCGACGCGCCGTATGTAGGTTAACACCCAAGAACTACAACCGCGTCTTCCTTGCTCTGTTAACAAAGCTCAGTAAAGAAGGCCTACCAAACCGGTTATCTCTACGCCGTGAATTACTTTCACTCGAAGGTGATAGTGCTGTCTGGCCAAATGATGAAGATTTCATGGGAAGTATCATCTTTGATCCATTATATGACTCTATCGGACCAAGAAGAGTGCGTCTGGTTCTGACTGCTTTGGAATTGGCTAGCCGGACATCTCGACAAGAAACACTTCCACTATCTATTAACAATTCGCTCACTATTGAACACGTGATGCCTCGTGGATTCAAACCAGAAGAATGGCCTTATCCAGAACAAGAAACAGCTGAAGAACAGGAGCAGGAATCAAGGCGCCGGACTTCTTTGCATACCTTAGGTAACTTAACAATGTTAACCCAACCGCTTAATTCCGAGGTCAGTAATGGGCCCTTCAATTTAAAACGCCCAGAAATAACCAAGCAAAGCCTGTTGGTTCTAAATTCATATTTCCAAGGATTTTCTGATGATGATGTTTGGAATGAAAAAACGATATTATCCCGGGGTTTTCATCTTGCTGACCAAGCGGTAAAAGTATGGCAATATCCGAAACTCTGACTAAGTTCGTTAAAAAGGTGATTGAGTTAAAGCGGGACTATTAACTCCGGACATTAGGAGGATGATGTGAGAAGCGAAGCAGAACGCATGTATAGTGATGTCGAGAAAAGACTCGAGCGTGGGGGGTGGCTGAATAGGTACGAGAGGGCTGAACAACGTGCGTGGGAACTGCTTCCTCATTGGGTAGAGCATGAAGGTGCATCAAACGAGGATATAGATTCTTTCAAGAGTCTGCTCAAAAGAGCTACTAAAGAAGAGGAATTGCAGAGATTCCTGAAAGAGCACCCCACTCTGTTACTTAATGCTCTAATTGGCTACAGAGGGTGCGTGTGTATACCTAAACAGAAACTCGGCCTCAGCTATGTGACAGATTTTCTGGTTGCTTGGCGCGATTCCATGGGTTTCTGGTGGTTGGGAGTCGAATTGGAGAGTCCTAGGGCACAAATGTTTAATGCACTCGGCGACCAGAGTAAAGAGCTAACTCATGCCATAAATCAGATTCAGAAATGGAGGATATGGTTGACGAATCAAGGAAATTCAGCCAGAAATCCAAAAGAAGAAGGCGGACACAGTCTGATAGACATAGATGAACTACTTCCGTCCTTTGTCTTAATCGGTAGACGGCATGAACAGAAGCACGATAATCCACTGCTGAGGCGCCAGATTTACAAGGACCTCAAAATAGCTGTCCATCCTTATAACTGGATGTTGGACCAAGTGAGGCCATCTCTTCGTCCCAAACGAAAAACAACAAAACCTGACCCGGACTCAATAATGTTGTAAGATTCCTAGTTCTTACATCTATGCTGGTTCAGGGTGAGAATGACAAGCCATCCCATTCGTCTATGCTATCACTTGGAAAGTATCCAAGAAGACATCTGAGTCTTTTTTATCGATATACTCAAGCAACTTCTTGCTTACCTCTCCAATCTTCAGCTGATTACCATGGCGATCTAGCTGGTGTATGCCAATAATTCCACAATGGTGACCTCCCGAGGTAAGTACAAGATTGGATAAGTCACTAAAGTCGTTTAGATTGTGTGTGATAAGGACAGAACTTTTCTCAATACAGAATGTAAGCTGCACTGCGTCACTTTTTCCGCTTTTTCCCGCCTGGATAGTGGTAACAGCAGAAAATTCCTCTTTCTCCAGCAGTTGAACATATACCGGTGGTACATCTTCATCTAAATAAAACGAGGGTTTCATTCTAACTGCGTCCGTTACCCACCGCGTATTGCTGGGCTACATTATCATCGGCGGTGACATAAGAATCTATTTCATCTTTATGGTCTCGGTAGTAGATGAGAGCAGCATCTATCTGCCCAAGCTGAAGATGGGGCAATGCAGCTAGAACCTCTTCTCGAGAGGGGAGAATGTTAGAATAAGCGATTATAGTCCTAACCGTGGTACGAGTACCTTCAATTACTGGCTCGCCATTCACTATGGACTTATCGCGGGTAATTTGCCAGTGAGTTGGAAGATAGGGGACCTTTAGATGAGGTCTGTATTCATAGTGGTTTGCCTCGACCAATAATATCTCTTCTGGCGTAAGATCGTACAGCCAGAAAACTAGCTTATCAATTTCTTCCTGCAAGGCTTTTAATGAATCAGTGGATGAGTCTCTTGATTGTTCCATGACTTTAGTAGCTTCCTTAACAGAACTTACTATCCTTTCGACCCATGATTCCTTTCCAACCAAATCCCGCGGTTTCAAAACAGGAAGAAAGTCCACCAATTCCTTTGAATATTCGTAATATCCGCCTCGTTTAGGGCTACTCATACCCTGGAGATACCAATTCAGCAACTTGCTATTCAGCAATCCTAATAGGAAATAAGCATTGTTTGGTTCCATCAGCTCTATTACGTTCCCACACCCTGCTCGGCCGGGGACTTGATAACGCTGGTCACTCACAAGGCAGTAACTAGCATGTTGCGCAGAATGCGGAGCTACCAAAGCCGGTACACGCAGGTAGCGCACTAGAGTTGGACGAGAAAAGCCATACCAGGCATCGGGTGACTTTATGCTCATCCTACGGTCCAATATATCCTTACAATCGTTCAAGTATTCCCAAGTGCGACGGTAGTCATTAGCCATTATCATCGGCAACACAAGTCGCCCATTAGCATCATAAGGGCAAAGACACACTTTGGAAGTCTGGCGTGGAGCGTAGGGTTGGACATCTTTGCGGTCCAGAAACGGACGAAGCATTGATGCTTCTAAGTTATAGTTCTTATTCAGACACCTTGAGTAAACCTGTATTAGCCCATCATGTTGGCCTATTTTGTCAAGAACAAAGACTTTTTCTGCGCCAGTATTTGGTCCCTGATGAATGCCAGCGACTTGTTTCAGAAGAGTCCCTCGCTTTTCTAATTTCTTACGAAGGTCGTTTTCCCGATTTGTTCTGAAAAACCAAAGATATGACGCAGACTCAGTCGGATGTGGGGCATCAACTACAGTTGCTTCTGCAGTAAGAACTTCCGTAGACTTATCCACCTTAGCGAGTTGGTATTCCAAAATAGGTTCAAGCCTACGAATAGTCGCGGACCGAACCGTCGACGACGGTTTGTGCTTGAGAAATAGTAATCGAGGATACACCATCACGCCTTTGAAAATTTCTTCCCCTGTGAAGTCGGCTACCCTGTACACAGATTGATTCCTAACTAGGATATTACGTAGCGCTTGGCCAGCAGCACTGTGGAGCAAGCCGTCAGGAACCACCATACCCAATAGTCCGTCCTGATGCAGCAAGCGAAAAGCTTGTTCTACAAACACGGCAGCTTGATCAAAGTTACCTCTAGCGGACGAATATTCCGCACGGAGGTATGGGATATCCTCAGTACGCTCTCGACGTAAACTCCCGATGTTCGCGTAAGGTGGATTTCCCACAACTATGTCGAAACCACCGCGCGCCACTATATCCTGAAATCGCTCTGCCCAGATGACTGGCCTCTTTGCTTGCCAGTTCGTCCCGAAATAACTACTTAAGTTAGCCTTCTCCTTAGCTGGTTCACCGGGTCCTCCCAGAATGGAATTACCACAGATTATGTTTTTGCTGAGCTGCGGTAATTCATGAGCCTCGATATTATCTGAGGCCGGCTGGGCTCGAAGCCATAATACTAACTGAGTATTCTGAACCGCCCCTTCATTTTCATCGATGCCGAAGACTGACTTCTCGAGAATCTCCCGGCGTTCGCGATAGCCGAACTCGCGTCCTTTTGCTTCCCACTCATTCTTGAAATAGTTTACTAGTACCTCATAGACCCGTTGCAGAAAGGCACCGGAGCCGCAAGCCAAGTCAAGCACCTTCACATTATCCCAGGTAGCCGGTCGCTTTACCCTGAGCCATTCCTCCACTGTGTGTTGAACTACGTAGTCAACAAGCCATCTTGGGGTGTAATATGGACCTTGAGTGCGAAGTGCAGGTAGAATTGCGATAGTCGGTTTAGGCTCAAGCAATGTTTCTTCCAAGGGTTGAGTAGGTCTGCTAATTCGGCTTCTAAGATGCTGCTCATAGAGTTTCCCCAACATGTCTGGGTCTATGAGACTGAAGTCAAACTTTATTGGTACTAAAGCGGGTTCGTAAAATCTATTGACCCTGCCACGGAGTGTATTCTCGTCCAAGAGTAATTGGTCCACAAACGAGTCAGCAAATAACTCTGAGTCAAAGTGTTGTCGAAAATGGGTAAAGAGTTGATGTAGCACATTTAGACTCTGCCCTGGTGGAGCTTGTATCACTTCTTGAAGAGAGTGTTGCCGGTCAAGCCCCCGGTCCTCAACAGACCGCATGAAAATCAGCCGGTGGAATAAGCGGTTAATAGCAAGATTATTTTTTTGTTCATCTCCGGGTATTGTCTCCAGCAATTCGTATTGCCATTCTCTTAGCAATTTAAGCATCATCTGAGTCAAAGCATCACGCCATCGCCGCTGCTGTTGCCTAGCAATTTCTTCACCTAGCGCGTCAGTGTATCCCCTCACAAATGCCCAAGGTGACAGCGTATTGACAAGACTCCTTGGCTCGTCAGCTTTAATGTAATCTTGGAATCCATATTGAAGAACTGGTGGTCCAGCCGGTTTTTCCTCTCCACCTCGGGCTACTTGAAGAGTGTGGTATAGCGAAGTTGTCCCGAAATTTGTAACCACGGCCCAGTCAATTTCCTGGTTGTAAGCAGTTTCGACTGCTACGTCAGCTGCAAGTCCAAGGCTTGTTTGTACTTGTTCTCCACAGGCGAATACAAGAGCTTTGACCCGGTGGCCTAATTCAAGACCGAAATACGGTAAGTCCTGTCGCTTGCCTCGGACTGTAATCTGAGCGTTGGTGTCCCCGTTCAGCCACCCAATGCTCTCGAATAATGGTGGGACAAATACATTAGCAATGATATCAGGGTCAATAACATGACGACCTGAATATTGCGCATCAAAGAGGCTAATCAAATCCTGTAGCCTCTTGGCATCTATTTGCCAATTTGGTTCTAGAATCTGGTTTTGCAACTTACTTCCTTTTCCTCAATTCGTCCTCTATTAACGCACTTATTTGGCTAAGATTGTAGCCTTCTATCCGTTTCTTATTTATGATCGAACGACGATACTCAACATCTTCCCTACAATAAAGGTCTTTGTTTCCCCGCTTATCTGCGATTTTTATTAGGCCTAATCTTTTATAGTCCCTGACAGTGTAGATAGAGGCACGCAGGATTTTAGCAACTTCCTGGCCATCTATCAAATCGTTATCGTCTTGTTCCATTGCATTTTGCTTCCTTATCACACCAATATCTTGCACATTTGTTCTTATAATATAACGTGGTATTACATACTGTCAAGTACTATATCATTGGGACACTAGGTACAAGAAACTCAGCATCATGTGTGGAAAGAGAACATAAGGTACTAGTGTGCGCTGTATCCCCAGGTCCTTCTTTAAGGGAGCCACGTAAAAGTTGTTGAGAAGACTCTTTCTGAAAACAGACGGTGACGATTGCGAAAGGTTCTAGGTATCGTCCCCCTAAGTGGACCTGAGATCTGGGAATTTGATAAGAATAACAAAAAAAGAAAAAACTGATAAAATTGAAATCGGTGCAATTCGTAATAGTTAACTAGAATTGGAGAAAAAGCAATGGATAGAGTCGAGAAGCAAGAATCCCCGATAGTACGGTTGACCCGATGGTCAATGATATTGTCTTTGCCAGAGAAGGGAATCAATGATCCTAAGAAGGACGGTGATACGACGATATATGGAGTAGATGCAGAAGGGAACGAGAAGGTTTACGCGCAGGTACCATCTGAGCAGTGGGAAGAATGGTCGAAAACAGACCCATTGTGGAACCAAGCTCAAAAGGCGATGTTCCAACATCTATTGTCCGATCCAAAGACTAGAGATATTGTGATCAAGATTAATGTGCAAGAAGCTTTGGAAAAAGGTGATGAGGAGACGGCGATTAAGCTCTGGAATGCCTTATCTGAATCTGCCAAAGCAGAACTCATGGCTAAACCAGAAACTTAACCAATGGTAGCGTTAATAATCAAATGCTCAGGTTAACAATCAGGTCGAAGTACTTGTCAGTACTACCTATTGATACTCAGCTCCAGCTGTGGGGACTCGAACCGGGCTTCATGCTGTTTGGTTAAACGTTGGTATTGAGGAGTTGCTGCAGCATAGGAATGAACGATTTCTTGTGAAATAGTCGGTGCTTCCAAAGTGGCTGATCACCCAGAATTCGAACGTAGTACTTCTGGAGACCTTTAGAAGAAGTGCCTCAATCTGTTTAACAATTAATTAGGAAATCTTAAAGTAAAATCCTCATTTCTGTAAGAGAACCAAAAATAAGCCTCTGCTCGTGCTCAAAACAAGGCTAGGGTTTGCTACTAATTTGCTACTAAATTCCTGCGAACATAGTTGGACATAATGGACATTTACGTATAAAATGGACACTAGCAAAACAGGTGTTTAGCTTTGGAAGCATAGTTTCTGCAAATCCGGTATGCGCTACCATTTTTATTATGGTAAACCTCTTTTATTATGGTAAACCTCGCTTATTTCCCGCTGTTGGACGTTATGGAATTTTAGAAGGCTTGGCTATGACCAGGGTTGCGCTAAAAAGAGTGGGGTGGAATAATGGTGGTAAGGGGTCTAAGCCCGGATGAGCGTATTGTATGATTGCTAACTCCGGACTTTTCTAATAAACTATCATTATAATAATTTCGTGGGGGAGTAATATCATGT
>Ga0307427_1000488_pt1 | contig 24913 bp, 15 predicted proteins | sample SalMarWE160190MG_FD_202162 | JGI IMG/M metagenome (GOLD analysis project Ga0307427, IMG submission 202162) | Salt marsh sediment microbial communities from the Plum Island Ecosystem LTER, Massachusetts, United States - WE1603-190 | ecosystem: Environmental > Aquatic > Marine > Intertidal zone >... | reverse complement strand
CGTGTCGGCCAAGGCTCGGATAGCCGCATCCCGTATCGCGGCATCGGTGTCGCGGACGCCGACCCTGATCGCCCCCAGCGCCTCGGACCCGCCCGTCTGCGCGAGGACGCGCAACAGGACGCAGCGGTCAGCGACACTCGCCCCCTTCATGGTCGCCAGGACGGGCGCGGCCAACGTCTCGGGCTGCGTGCTGCGGTTGCAGACAGCGGCCAGTGCCGTCTCGACCGCCTCGCGGACGGCCTCGGCCTTCGCCTGTGCGAGGAGACCCAGGAGTTCGGGCAGGGTCTCTCTGTCCGCCAGGAGCCCCAGCGCCCGAATGGAGGCCACCCGCACGGATTCGTCGGGCGCCTCGGCCATCTTCAGAAGGCCCGCCGCGGCCGACGCGTCGCGCCGGTCACCCAATGCCCGTGCCAGCGCGAACTGGACGGCGGGGCGCGCCTTCGCGAGATGCGCGAGGATGGTCTGGGTCACGTTGCCGCGGTGCAGACGGCTGAGTGCCTCCCGCGCCGCCTTTTGTTCGGCACCGTGGCCCGAGACCGCCGCCTCGCCAAGCAACGGCACCGCGGAACCATCGCCCAGCGCCCCCAGCGCGTTGATCGCCGCAAGGCGAACCGCCGGGTCGGGGCGTTTCGCCGCCGCCACCACAGCCGGCAGAGCCGCAACGTCGCCGCGTTGGGTCAGCCCTTCGATGAGAGCCACCTGAACCGGCGGCGAAACCTTTCCCAAAAGGGCGGCGAACGCCTCGGTTGCCTCCCGGCCTCCGATCTCGCGGACCAGTTGGAGCGCAGCAAGCCGGCCCGCCTTGTCGTTGCCCGCAAGCGCCGCCGTCACCAGAGCGACCGCGCGGTCGCCGGCTGCCAGGACAAGGCCGCGGTAGGCGGCCGTCCGAACGTGTTCGGACCGCTTCGGGTCGTACATCTCGCGGTAGACGGCCGAGGCCCCGGCCCTGTCGCCGCCGGCCAGCAGCCAGTCGGCACAAGAGAGCAGGCCGTCGGCGACGGCGTGTTGCACGTCGGCCGGGGCCGTGGACGGCGCCGCCCGAAGCGACCGGAGGGCCTCGGCGCCGCCGATCCTGCCGAGCGCTGTGGCGGCCGCCGAGGCGACCATCGCGTCCGCGTCGGCGAGCCGTCCCGCCAACGCGGGCACCGCCTTCCGTTCGGCGCGGACGCCGAGCGAGTCGATGATGCCGGCGCGGGTCTCGCTCGTCGTCTTCGTTAGCGCGGTGCACAGCGCCTCGGCGGCCTGGGGATACGGCATGGACTCCAACGCGTAACGGGCCGAGTGCGAGAGGTCCTGATCCGTGAGCAGAGACGCGAGCGCGGGAACGGAAGCGGCGGTGCCGATCTCTTTCAGCCGGACGCAGGCCGCATCCTTCTCTGCCGGCGACGCGTTCGATTCGAGGATGCCCACCAGCCGGGCCTCTTCGTTGCTCTCGGCCGCGCAAAGCAGCATCGCGGGCACCATCGCCACAAGGGCGCCCATCGTGACGGCACATGCGGTGAGGCGGTTCATCGTCAGCCTCCTTGCCCGGCGGGGCCTCAGATTCGCCAGGGCGACCGTTTGGCGACGGACATCAGCCGATTGGCCTTGTCGTCTTCCGGGAAGTACTCCTTCCGGGGATCCCACGTCAGCGACCGCTTCAGCCGCTGGGCGATGCCGCCCAAAAGATGGACGCTGATGGCGCGGTGGGCCGTCTCGGCGTCGCAGATGGGGCGTTTGCGCGTCCGGACGCAGTCCAGGAAGTTGCCGGAATGGCTGTTGCTGTAGTAGAGCCGGACATCGTCGGGTCCGAGCGGCCGTTTGAGGATGGTCGAGGGATACGCCACCAGGTTCTCGCGGTCGACGGCGATTCGCCCTTCCGTACCCACAAAGGTGGCGCCGCCCGATCCGCCCACCCTTTCGCCCGGGTACCCCCAGGCGTTGACGACGACCCCGCCGGCGTAGTGGTAGGAGAGTCTGCCCTCGTCGATGCGGATCTCGACGGGGCCAGTGCGGTCGGCGTCAATCGCCCACTGGACGATGTCATAGTGGTGCTGGCCCCAGTTGATGCCGCCGAAGCCGAACAGGTGCGCGTCGTGACGCCCCTCATACGGCGACCAGGGGGCCGGGCCAAGCCAGAGGTCCCAGTCGAGTCCGTCGGGCACGGGGCGTCCTTTGCCGAAACTCTTGCGCCACGTGATGCCGCCGCCGCCCTTGTTCACGTAGACGGTCTTCAGTTGGCCGATGCGTCCGCTGCGGACGTACTCGCAAGCCCTGCGGAACTTGCCCCCGTACTCCGACCGCTGCTGGGTCCCGGCCTGAAAGACCCGGCCGTACCGGCGCAGGGCGTCGCGTGCGGCCTGGCTCTCGCGGATCGTGACGGCCGTTGGCTTCTCGCAGTAAATGTCTTTGCCGGCCTTGGCGGCCATAATGGTCATCAGGGCGTGCCAGTGAATCGGCGTGCCGATGAGGACGGCGTCGATGTCGCGGCGCGCCAGGATCTGGCGGAAATCGTTGTACGCCTTGCAGGCCTTGTAGGCGCCCTTGGCGAATTGGGTGGCGTAGTAGCCGTTGACGCGCTGTTCGGCCTTCTGGCACCGCGACCGCCACACGTCGCACACGGCGAGCACGTGGATGTCGCCGCGGCCGAGGTATCCGCCGGGCAGGTACGTCCAGGCCCCGCCCGTCAGGTGGCCGCCGCCCTGGCCGCCGATGCCGATGAACCCCATCGTGATACGCTCGCTCGGCGCCGTGGCCCCGTCTTTGCCGAGCGCGGATGAGGCGAGCACGCAGGGCGCAGCAAGGACGGCGGCAGCCCGCTTGAGGGCGTCTCGGCGCGTCAAACGGCCGGGGCCGATGGGCATGGTTGTCTCCCTCTTCCTGGAGACGGTTCTGCATCCTTCAGGTGGCGGTCGGGAGACCGGCCGCGCACACGCCGCCCCAATAGTCTAACCCCGGCAGAGGCTTGGGAGTCCGAAGGTTCCTGAGATCCCTCGCTCTGCCGACGGCCGGCACAGCCCCGCTCCCCGGCGTTCGGCCGTTGCCAACCGGGGGCCGGCAGCGCAGGATACGATAAGGCCTGCTTGCCGCCCTTCATCGTCCGAAGTCTAAGCGGACTTACGTAAGTCTTGCGCGGCGGCCTTCCCAGGCCGCCGCGAACGCAGTTTATGCCTGTTCCTGGTGGCCTGGGAAGGCCACCAGGCGGACAAAAAGGCGAAGGAGCGTTGTAGGATTAGGACCGACCCATCCGCGTGCAAGCAGATTATCCGCACGCCCCGTTACGCGGCCGTTACCGACGCAGCGGCCCCCTGCGAGTCTATAAGCAGGTAGGAACGTGGTCTGGAACGAACCGCACGAAAGGAGGTGTCTGATGAGAGGCTCACATGGAAGATGCCGGCTGAAGCATCCGGCAACCGTCGCGCTTGCCGTGTGGCTGGTGTTCGTTGCCGCCGCATGCGCGGCCGCGCCCGCACGCGCTGCTGCGCCACCCGCGGGGGCCGGCGCGGCGGCGGACGGGGACGAGAACCCGTATCTCTGGGAACCGCGTGTGACGAGCGTCGCGGTCTTCAAGAACGGCCTGGGGTTCTTCGTCCGGGAAGGGGAGGTAGGCCTGCGCGACGGCTGGTGCGTCGCACGTGAGGTTCCGCCCGCAACGTTCGGCACGCTGGCCATCTACTCGCACTCGCTCCAGGAGACGGTGGACGTTGTCGGTTCCGGGCCGGGCGAAGTCGTCGAGTTCGACGGCATCGACGCCCCGAAGGACCTGGAAACCAAGCGGGCGCGCCTGAGATCCTGCCTGCACCTGAAGGTTCAACTGACCTACACCCACAAAGGCGGCGAGCGGACGGCCGCAGGACGGCTCGTGTCGGTCGAACGCGATTTCGCCGCACTCGAAACCGACACCAACACCTTCGCCGTCCCGGTCGAAGGGGTCAAGCGGCTGGGAGTTCTCGAACTGCCGGTCCGCGTCCACCTCACGGGCCGCGACGAGGAGCCGCCGAAACGGGCGAAGATCGGCATGGCGTACCTCAGGAAGGGCATCACGTGGATCCCCGAATACACGCTCAAGGTAATCGACGAGGAGACGGCGGAACTCGTGTTGCGCGGCACGCTCGTCAACATGGCCGAGGACCTGATCCACGCCGACGTCAACTTCGTCGTCGGCGTGCCGCACTTCGTCCACACCGATTATCTGGCGCCCGTCGCGGTGGGTCAGATCATCCGGACGATCGGCGCCGCGGTCGCACCGGCGCAGGTTCGGACACAGATCGCCAGCCGCGCCGCCATCACGTCGAACCTCCAGCGGGCGAACCAGTTCGGCATGCCGCCGAACGTCGTCGATCGGCCCGTGGCAGGCGGCGGCGACGTCAAGGCGGCCGTCGGAAACCTGCCGCAAATGGCAACCGTCGCCGGCACCGATTTCACCGTCTACACGAAGAAGAACCTGACGGTCCGCCGGGGCGAGAAGGCCATCGTCACGCTTTTCACGAAGCGGATCAAATACGCCCACCTGTACCGCTGGTCGCCGCCCGAGCGGATGAAACACTTCCTCGTCCTGCACAACGCGACCGACACCGCCTGGACGACCGGCCCGTGCCTGGCCGTCAGCGGCACGAGCCCTCTGAGCGAGGACCTCTTGAAGTACACGCCGCGCGGCGGCAAGGTCGAGATCCCCGTGACGGCGGCCGTCAACGTCGCCCACGACCAGACCGAGAAGGAGACCGACCGCAAACTCCGGGCGTACTCGCCGTCGCACGACTACTGGCTCGACCTCGTGACGATCGACGGCCGCCTCAAGGTCCGCAACTACGAGAAGAAAACCGTGGACATCATCATCGAGGCCGGCATCACCGGCAAACCGACCGACGCGTCCGACCGCGGAGCCATCTGGCTCGATACATCGAAACTCAAACTGCTGGAGCGGCGCGGCCGTGTGCGGTGGCAGATCTCGCTCGAACCACGCGAGACCAGGGAGTTGACGTACACCTACGAGCGCTACGTCCCGTCGCGCTGACGTTAGCCGCGGGGCTTGCCCCGCGGGTTCGAAGCAGAGAACAGGGAGCAAGTCGATGCGCGGTGGGCAGTCTTGCCCACCGCGCCCGGCCGTCAGATCGTTACAAAGTCGTTACCCGCGCAAGGGGTATCGTGTACGATACTACCTGTAGCGGGTCATGCTCCGGCTACCGGTGCGCGCAACATTGTGTTGTGTGGCCCACGAGGTAGAATGATTGCACGCGGGCGCACAGCGGCCCGTGCGACATGGTTTCGAGGGAAGCACGAACATGCAGCAGCGGACCGTCCTGGTTGTTGAAGACGACGATGCCATCCGGGCCGGCATCGTCGATGCCCTCTCGTACGTCGGGTACACGCCGCTCGAGGCCGCAGACGGCGATGACGGTCTGCGGCTGGCACGCCAGGCCGAGTGCGACCTCATTCTGCTCGACCTGGTGCTGCCCGGCCCGGACGGCCTCGAGATTCTGAGAGCCGTCCGGACGGAGCGGCCGACGCTTCCGGTCATCATCCTGACGGCCCTCGGCTCGGAGGACGACCGCGTCCAGGGCCTGCGCCTGGGCGCCGACGATTACGTCATCAAACCGTTCAGCGTGAAGGAACTGCTGGCGCGGGTCGAGGCCGTCCTTCGCCGCAGCCCCGAGCGGCCGGACGACGTTGCGGTGGTCAAGGTTCCGGGCGGGGAGGCGGACCTGGCGCGCCGCGAGGTGCGTTTCGACGCCGGCGGACGCGAGGAACTCTCTCAGCGCGAGGCCTCGCTCCTCAAGTATCTGGCCGCCAACGCCGGCAGGGCCATCTCACGCGACGAGATCCTCACGCGGGTCTGGCGGCTTGACCCGCGGGGTGTGGCGACCCGCACCATCGACATGCACGTGGCTCGCCTGCGCGAAAAACTTCACGACGATCCTTCGGACCCGTCGGTGATCCTGACCGTCCGCGGCACGGGGTACATGTTCGCAGCGCGGAGTGCGAGCGGATGAAACGCCCGTGGCAAATCGCCGTCCTCTTCGCCGTCGCGCTGGCGGTGCTCCTGGCCGCCATGGCGTGGATCAGCCGCGAGGTCCTGCGCCTGGATCGGGCCCAGGCCGAGGCGAAGCGTCTCGCGCTTCGGGAAGAGAACGTGCGGCTGGCGTTGTGGCGAATGGAGTCGGCGCTGGCGCTGCTGATCGCTCAGGAAAGCGCCCGGCCGCCCGCCGACTACACCGCCTTCCGGCCGGTGGACGTGGGGCAATTCCGGGCGTGGGCGGGGCCCCTGCCGCAGGTGCCGTCGCCGATCCTCGTCCAGACGTCGCCGTACGTCCGGCTCCACTTCCAGATCGACCCGAAGGGCCGTCTCACCTCGCCGCAGGCTCCGTCGCTGTCGAAGGACGTGGAAGGCCACGCCCTGCCGAAGCAGGTGAGCGCGAAGAGCACGGCTGCGGCCGAGTCTCGGCTCGAACGGCTCCGGACGTTTGTCAGCCGCGACGTGTTAGAGACAGCGCTCGCCGTGCGGCCCGAGCCGATGCCGTCAATGACGGACGTCGCGATGGCGGACCCGCAGCAGGAGATCCAGGACGGGCCGCAGGCCCCGCAGCAGAAGCGCCCCCAACCCCAGGCCCCGCCGCAGCAGGCGCAGGGCCAGGCCCAGCCGCCGCCTCAACAGCAGGTGGCCCAGGCCTGGCGAAACGTCAAGGAGTGGCAGGCCCGGCGGCAGCAGATGGACGCCCTCAGCCGCGACATCAATATCCAGATCACCGGCAACCTCGATGCCTCCGGCGCCGGCGTGACCGTGATGCGGCCCCTGTGGATGGGCGGCGAACTGCTCCTGGTGCGGTGGGCGCGGATCGAGGACGCCGACTACCTCCAGGGCGTGTGGCTCGACTGGCCGGCCATTCGCGCGTGGCTCCTCGATGGCGTGCTCGACCTCGTGCCCCTGGCCGATCTGATGCCCGTCACGGGCGATCCCGACAAGGACCGGACGCGGCGGCTGGCCGCCATTCCCGTCCGGCTCATCCCCGGCAAGGTGCCCGTTGGCGAAGCCGACGGCCTCTCGCCCGTGGCCCTGTCGCTCCTGGTGGCATGGGTGTGCGTGCTCGGGGGCGCGGTAGCGGTCGGGCTGCTTCTGACGGGGGCCGTCCGTCTGAGCGAGAGGCGGGGCGATTTCGTCTCCGCCGTCACACACGAACTGCGCACCCCTCTGACCACCTTCCGCATGTACTCCGAGATGCTTGCCAACGGCATGGTCACCGACGAGGACAAGCGGCGCCGGTACCTTACAACGCTGCGCGCCGAGGCCGAGCGCCTGACGCACATGGTCGAGAATGTCCTGGCGTATGCGCGCCTGGAGCGGGGCCGGACGAGCGGCGAGACCGAGCGCGTGACGGCCGCAGACCTGGCAGGCCGGGTTCGCGATCGTCTCGAACGGCGCGCCCGCGGGGCGGGCATGGAACTCGTCGTCGAGGTGCCCGAAGCGGTCGGAACCGCCGCCGTATGGGCGCGCGTCTCAGCCGTCGAGCAAATCCTGTTCAACCTGGTGGACAATGCGTGCAAGTATGCCGCCTCGGCCTCGGACCGGCGCATCCACCTGACGGCGTCTCTCGCGGACGGCCGCGCCGTCCTCACGGTCCGCGACCACGGGCCGGGGATTTCGCGCGCCGAGGCCCGGCGTCTGTTCCGGCCGTTCTCGAAATCGGCCCGCGACGCGGCGGCCAGCGCCCCGGGCGTCGGGCTGGGACTGGCGCTGGCGCGGCGGCTGGCACGGGACATGGGCGGCGACCTGACCCTTGAACGCGCGGGCGCCGAGGGCGCGTGTTTTGCCCTGACCCTTCTGAGAACCGCATCCGGGCGTCAAGTGGCTGTGACTTGAGCGGCCCTTGATAGCCAATCACTCGTTCGTCAGGGCCAGATTGTCCAGGTGGAACGTCGTCTTTGAATCGGCCGTGCTCGAGAAGCCCAGCCAGTCCAGACGTTTCCAGTCCTTGTGGATGATCGGAAGTTTCTCGAAGCGCCGGGCCTTGCCGTCGGGAAGCGTGACGGCCAGGTCCCACGTGCCGGTCGAATCCGGTCCGACGCCGCAGGTAATCGCCAGGCGAGTCCACTGGCCGGCGGGCAGCGTCATCACCTGCTTGTGGGCGGCCGACAGTTTGCCTTTGTCGATGGCCAGGGTGGGTCCGACCTTGTAGGGGTGCCCGGGCCCGCGCCATTCGTGAGACATCTTCGTATCGTCGGCCGTCCGGATGTCGAACGCGAACGTCGTGGCGCCCTTCGCGTGGCCGGGGCCGTAGTAGAAGTGCGGGTTGAACGCGTGCTCCTGCCCCGGTGCGTCGCGGACGGCCAGGCAGCGTTTGCCTGCGGCGGCGACCTTGTCGGTCACGGCGACGGCGTCGCCCTTTCCGCCCAGGTGGACGCGGCAGAGTTCCGGCCCGCCGCCGACGGGCGTGTGCTCGAAGCCGTCTCGAAACGTGAGCGGCGGGGCCCGGGGCGCCGGCGGGGGCTGCTCGAACTCCGGCATTTTCAGGGTCCTCGCCCGTGCGACCCACTTGGGATCGCCGTACACGCCGGCCTGCGTGTAATCGAACGGTTCGAAGCCGATCTTGCCCGCCGGCGAATCGGGCCGCAGGCGGAAGTCGAACCTCTCGGCGTCCACGAACTTCGGGTCGGCGATGACCGACGCGCGGTCGTGGCCCTTCGCCTGCCAATCCTTCAGGCTGAGGCCGTCGAACGTGACCTCCGCTCCGCCGGCCTCCCAATACAGGTTGCTGTCCATCTCGAAGTGTCCATCCTTCCACTGCCGCGTCAGCAGCGGCCCGCCCTTCCAGTAGACGATGTTGTTCGTGAAGATGAAGGAGCGGTGCGGCTCGACGCGGCTTCTCTGAATCTGGCCGTCGGTGCTGAACGCCAGGATGCAGTTGCGGATGATGTTGTCCTTGCCATAGTGCTGATGGAAGCCGCCGGTCTTGACGTTGTACACCAGGTTCCGCTCCCACAGGATGTTGCTGGAGCCCTCGTCGGTGTACATCCCCCAGCCGCCATAACTGTAACTGTAGCCGTCGTGCATCACGTTGTCGCTGATGACGGTGCCCTCCGACGGGCCCAGGGTATAGACGGCGCCCATGTCGCTCAGCACGTACTGGCCGTAATGGTGCAGATGGTTAAACCGGACGATATTCCGCTTGGCCACGCTGTGGGCGTAGCCCCAGCGCCAGCCCACCGAAACGGTCGTGTAGAAGAAGTCGCTGATGTCGTTGTGGGTCACCTGGTTGTCGCCCGAGTGTCCGATCCAGACGCCGATGGCCCCGCGGAACAGCCTGGCGCCCCGGTTGATGATGCAGTTGTCCACCACGCAGTGGCTGGTCAATTCGCCGGCGTCGGGCTTGTTGTTGTCCCACCCGTGGCCGATCTTGACGCCGCCGGCGCCCATGTCGTGGATGAGGGTCTTCTCGATGCGGCAGTTGCGGCAACCGCGATGGAACCACACGGCGTACGGGCCGATGCACGAGATCTCGCAGTCGCGCAGCGTGACGTCGCGCGCGGCGTCGGCCTCGACAGCCGCACCGACGCGCACGGCGGCCTGCCCGTCGGCGTGTCCCTGCGGCGGAATGTGGAACCCCGCGTGGCGGAACGTCAGCCCCTGGAGCGTGATGTGCCGCACGTGCAGCCCCGCCGCCGGACCTCCCGCGAACCGCACGCACCGCTCCAGCACCGGCGCGAACACCTTCGTGTTCGCCGGAGTTTGACCCGGCAGCGGCTTATACAGCAGCACGCCGTCGCGGCCGCAGAAGCACTCGCCGGGCGCGTCGAGGGCCCCGCGGAAGTTCTCCAGGTGGTACCGCTGCTGCTTCTGCCAGCGGAACAGCGGCCAGCGGGCGGCGCCGGTCAGCACGACGCGGCCCGTGTCGGTGTCAACGTGGCCGACACGGAGCACGCCGACGGCCCACGAGTGATACGCCACCAGGACGACGTCCGAGAGGCGATCCTTCGGCAGGGCCAACAGCGGCTTGACGTCGGCCGCGCGGGCGATGAACGCCCGGCTCTCGAGGTTGGCCGGCTTGCCCGTCAGCGGGTCGGTGCCGTGCCCGACGCGCCGCAGCATGTAGTGGTAGAGCGTGTTCGGCGACCGGGCCCGCGTTGCCCAGCGGTTGTTCACGTAGAGTTGCTCGAAGGTCCACTTGCCGGACGCAACGTCGGGCAGGCGGACGGACCAGGTGCCGTCCTCCCCGACCGCAAACCCGGTGATCTCGCGCCCGGCGGTAAAGACGGGCCGCGCACCCTCGGCGGCCTCGTAGAGGATGGGCGCGCGTTCCGTGCCGCTGTCGCGCGGGGTGAACGTCACCACCTTGTCCAGCGTGTAGATGCCGTCGGCGATGATGACCCGAATCGGTTCCTTGAGCCGCGTCGCGGCCTTCAGCCCTCGAATGGCGTCCCGCGCGCCGATAAGCGACGCCAGCGGACCGTCCGTCCGGTCGGCATTCGGACGCGCCAGGCGACCCGACCACGCATCGCTTCCGTCGCGCGCGACGTGGAAGGTGGCCGCCGGCGCGCGGGCGGCGGAGAGCAGGCACAGGGCGAGAGGGAGAAGGCGTATCCAGGGCAAGCCGTTCGCGTTCATTGTGTTCTCCGAGCCATTGCGGCAACCATAGATAACCGAAGACCGCCTCGGTTTTCCAGGTTTCTTCCCGGACAGGGCTAGAGTCGAGGTCCGGCGGGATTGCCGAACCTTGATACCGCGACCGTGCGGACGTATGATCCGTGGAGCGACCGGTGGGCCGAGCGGATTGATTTCGGGCAGCAATAGAGAGGAGCGCGCTGACGTGGACGAACGGATGATCTTCTCGGGCTTCGGCGGCCAGGGACTGATGACACTCGGCAAGTTCACCGCCGAACTCCTCATGCACGACCACGAGGTTACCTACTTTCCGTCGTACGGCACGGAGGTGCGCGGCGGGACGGCGTACTGTCACGTGTGCGTCAGCGACCGGCCCATCGCGTCGCCCGTCGTCGAGGAGGCGACGACCCTGGTGGTGATGAACCAGATGTCGTACGACCGGTTCGCGCCGATCGTGCAGCCGGGCGGCCTCGTCCTCTCGAACGCCGGCATGGTCGAACCGACCGACGCGCACGGCAGTGCGCGGCTGCTGGGAATCGACGCCTCGGGCCTGGCGAACGAACTCGGCAACGTCCGTGTGGCCAACATGGTCATGCTCGGGGCCCTGGCGAAACTCAAGAACCTGGCCGACGAGAAAGACCTCGTGGCCCTGCTCGAGAAAAAACTCGGCGCCGATCCCGGGAAACGCAAAATCCTCGGCCTGAACAGGCAGGCGCTGAAGGTCGGCGCCGCCGAGGCCGACCGCCTCGCTTCCGGCGAAGCGTGACCGTGACTCTTTTTACTGGCGGGCGGCGGGGCAAAAAGGTTCCAGGATCCTTTTCTGCGTAGCACCCTTCGGGCCCTTCAGGGAAAAGGTTCCTGGAACCTTTTTGCCTGACGGCGCGACGCCTGCCATAATCCGTGGTCACACCCCGAAGCGTGGCCGTCTCGGAAAATCCCCCCAGCGCAGCCGCCCTGGTCGTATAATAGAACGCTGGATCCGTGGGCTGCGCCGTGGAGGGGATACCATGAGACGCCCGGTGTCGGTGTGCCTGGTCCTTGCCGTCTTGGCGCTCGCCGCGTGCGCGGCCGCAGCCGCTGAGAGCAAGGAGAGCGCCGACGCCGCCTACACCGGTTGGCTCAAGAAGATCCGCCTGATCGAGATTCGCCACCTGCGCGCCAACACCGCCGGCGAGTTCCAGAAGGGGCGCCGGAAGATCCTCGCCATCGAGGACGAGGCCGCCGTCGGACCCATGATCAGCGTCCTGTACGGTCCGAACGCGCGGTATCGCGGCCTGTTGATCGAGGCGCTGACGCAACTGGCCTCGGCCGACTCCGACGTGGCCCAGGCGTACCTCCAGGAGATCGCCGTCGGCGACGGCAGCGCGCCCCATCGCCGCCGCGCGGTCAACGCCTTGAAGGCCTACAGCGGCGAGAAGCCGACCGGCCGGCTTATGGCCCACCTCGCGCTGGACGAAGTGCCGGTCATTCGCGGCCGGGCCGCCACCGCGCTGGCCACGCTGGAGGAGCGGCAGGCCGTCTGGCTCCTGGTCGAGCGGCTGGTCACCGAAGACGTCCGGATGGTGGGCGGCGAGATCTGGAGCGGCACGATGCAACTCGACATCCGGGCACAAATGGTCGGCACGCCCAGGTTCCGACAGTCGGTCGTCACGGCCGCCGTCCCCGGCGGGGGCATCGCGACGGCCACCATCGACCTGCCCCAGGTCGACATCGTGGACGTTGCCACGACCATCGCCATGACCCAGCACGGGGACGTGATACCCAAATACCAGCGCGTCCGGACCGAGCACCCCCAGGTCCTGGCGGCGCTCAAGAAACTGACCGGCAAAGACTTCGGCTACAACCAGGCGGCCTGGCGAAAATGGCTCCAGTCCGAAGAGGCCGCCAGGAAGATCCCGCCCTGGAAACCACTTCGCCTCAAAACCCGCTGAGCAGACTTACGTAAGTCTGCTATGATCCGGAACCAGGCGGCAGGCACATCGACCCGAAAGACGTGTTCGACATCACCAATCCCCGGAAGTGACCCCCCCGAGCCGCCGGGGGCAAAAACACTTACGTCAAATGGCCCTTCGCCGGAACCCTCGCCTCAGTCGCCGGAGGTCACGTCCTGGACGACGCGTTTGAACTGGTCGGGATCGATCGGTTTTTCGACGTAGGCGTCGGGCTGGCGGCCGAGGAAATTGCCCATGTCGTCGGCGGAGAACCGCATCCCGAGTTTGTCGGCCACGCCCGTCAGCATCACGATCTTGGTGCCCGCGGTCTCGGGCAGTTTGATGAGTTCCGTAAAGACCTGGAAGCCGTTCACGTTGGGCATTTCGACGTCCAGGATCACGAGGTCGGGCTGGGTTTCCTTGGCTTTCTCGATACCGGCGGCGCCGTCCTCGGCCTCGAGGACTTCCCAGCCATCGGGTTCAAGGATGGCCCGGACGAACTCCCTCGCGTCGCTTTCATCGTCCACTACAAGCGCTTTTCTCATCGGTTGCTCCTTGTTGTTCCCCGCCTCCATGGGGTGGGCGGTAGACCGTGTGGTTAGCGGCTCGCCTCGCCGGCGGGTCTTACCAGCAGGACGAGGGCAAACTCGGTGCCCTCGCCGCGTACCGACTCGACACGGATCTCGCCGCCGTGTTCCTCGACGATCTTCTTCGTGACGGCCAGGCCCAGCCCCGTACCCTTGCCCCCCTTGGTCGAGAAGAACGCATCGAAGATTTTCTCTCGCGCCTCCGGTTCCATGCCGCAGCCGTTATCGCGGACGCGGATGACGAACCGCTCGTCCGTCTCGGCGACGGCGTCGACTTTTACCAGACCGCCGCTGTCGCTGCAAGCGTCGATCGCGTTTCCGACCAGATTGATCAGACATCGGCGGATGCCGGACGCGTCCACGCTCACCTTGTCCAGGTCGCTGCTCGTCGTGAGCGTCACGCCCTTCTCGGCGGCCTGTTGCTGGAGGAGGCCGACGACGTCTTCGCAGAGGTCCCCTACGCGGCACGGCTGGTAGAGCGGCCGGCGCTGCTTCGAGTAACTGAGCATGTCCATCACGATGTTGCTGAGGAGCATCATGTTCTTCCTGACGATCTTCCAGCCTCGCGCCATCTTCGAGTCGGCCTCGTCGGTCATCTGCTGGTCGATGATGTAGGACCCGGCCCTCAGACCGTTCAGGATGTTCTTGACGCAGTGGGCCATGCCGGCGATGGTCTGGCCGATCGTGGCCAACCGCTCGGCCTTGATCCGCGCCTCGTGTTCCTCGGCGTTGCGGATGGCGACCGCGATGAGGCCGGCCACGGCCTGCGAGAGGACCAGGTCGTATCCGTCGAACGACTCGCCGTCGCGGCGGTTCAGGATCTGCATGACGCCAACCTGACGGTCCTGCGAAATGAGCGGCGCGCAGACGATCGACTTCGTCCGGAAACCCGTCTTCACGTCCCAGTCGCAGTTGAACCGCGCGTCGCGGTACGCGTCGGGAATCAGGACGGGCTCCTGATGCTTGGCCACCCAACCGGCGATGCTGTGGTCGTCGATCGGCACCGCCGCGCTGGTCAGGCCGCGCGTTTGCGGACCGTCCACGATGTGGAACCGCAGGGCGTCGGCCTCGGCGTCCTTCAGGAGAATGGAGCAGGCCTCGGCGTTCATGGCTTCGGCCGCCGCGTGGATCGAAGACCGCAACACGTCGGCCAGATCGAGGCTGCCGGCGACCATCTGGCTGACCTGGACGAGCGCCCGCAAGGCCCGATGGTCGTCGGGAACCGCAGCCTCAGGCCCCGTGACCCGGTCTCGGCCGGTCCGGACCGCTTTGCGTTGCTTCGGAGTCATTCCGTGCAACTTTCCCCTTCTCGCCCGGCCGGGCACGGACGCAGGTAGCGTAGTAGTGCTAACCCTGGCCGGTCGTGAGCGGCACCCGCACGATCTAGAATAGCGATATGAGGCCACTTGTCAAACCGTTTTCCGGTCTGGGGGGGCCGAAACGGCCATTTTGGACGCTCAGGCGGCCCGGCAGATGCAGTTTCTGGCCGCTTACGCGGGTTTCTTCAATGTGGGCGCCCCTGCGGCCCCCGGCCGGTCGTGCAAGATGTCAGTTCTCCCGCACTGGAAAGCCCTTCAGGCAGCCCGTACGGGCCGCGCGAAGGGGCGTCGTAGGATTAGACGCTGAAATGCGGTCGCCTCGCGGGTATAATGCCTGGGCCGCACGCCGGCAGGGGCTGGCGCCACGGCGACGGAAGAGGCCGTCGCGACCATCGCGGAGAACGCCGACCGCACCTCGTGGGGATGAGTGTGTCTCAGGAACCTCAACCTGTTTCGCTCAGGGTTTCGGTCACGGACCGGTGCGACCTGCGATGCATCTACTGCCTGCCGCCCGGCGGCGCGACGCTTGCAGCGCACGACGACGTCCTGCGCCTGGAAGAGATCGTCGAGTTCGTCGGCATCATCCAGCGCCGGTTCGGCCTGACGAAGGTGCACCTGACGGGCGGCGAGCCGCTCGTGCGGCGCGGCATCGTGGACCTGGTCCGCATGTTGGCCGACGCCGGCGCACCCGACCTGGCGATGACGACCAATGGGCTGAGCCTTCGCGAGATGGCACTGCCGCTTCGGCAGGCCGGCCTCGGCCGGATCAACGTCAGCCTCGATTCGCTCCAGGCCGAGACGTACCGGGCGCTGACGCGCGGCGGCGACCTGGGCCGCGTCCTCGACGGGATCGCGGCGGCCGGCCTCGTCGGGTTTGAACCCGTCAAGTTCAACACGGTGGTCCTGCGGGGGATCAACGACCGCGAGGTGGTCCCGATTGCGCAGTTCGGCATCGAGCGCGGCTGCGCGGTCCGGTTCCTGGAACTGATGCCGATCGGCGTGGCGCAGGCCGGGTATAAGGACCGGTTCGTCTCGTCGGCGGAGGTCCGGGCACAGGTGGCGTCGGCGTTTGAACTTCGCGCCCTGCCGCCCGTCCCGGGAGGCTCGAGCCGCAACTATCGGGCCATAGACGCTGACGGCCGCCAGGGCGTCGTCGGGTTCATCTCGCCGTGCACGGAACCGTTTTGCGCGGGCTGCCGGCGTCTGCGCCTGACCGCCACGGGCCGCCTGCTCGGGTGCCTCGCTCAGGCGGAGGGTCCGCAGGTGCGGCGGCTCCTGCCGGCCCGGACGCCGGAAGATGAAGCGCACCTGGCCGAGGCCGTCGAGCAGGCGCTTCGCCTCAAACGGAACGCCCGCCGCTTCGACGAGCAGCGCCTCATGGGCCGCGTCGGCGGGTAGGGCTCTGTCGCACGTGAAACGGTGGGTGCCACTGGCGGCTTGTCCGCCAGTGTGCCGTGAAACCGAATAAGCACTGGCTGACAAGCAGCCAGTGGCACCCTGCAAATCAGCAGCGACAGAACACTAGGCCCAGCGCTTCGTTAGCCGCGGGGCTTGCCCTCGGCGCTTCGTTAGCCGACGGCAGCCCAGCGCTTCGTTAGCCGCCGGGCTTGCCCTCGGCGCTTCGTTAGCCGACGGCAGCCCAGCGCTTCGTTAGCCGCCGGGCTTGCCCCTGGCGCTTCGTTAGCCGCGGGGCTTGCCCCGCGCGTTGAGGGTTTTCGCATGGCCGATGAGCCGAACTTGAGCCACGTCGCACCCGACGGCAGGTCGCGGATGGTGAACGTCGGCGCCAAAGGCGTCACACGCCGCCGCGCCGCCGCCGAAGCGTGGGTGACCGTCGGCCCGGAGGTCGCCGAGCGCCTCCGCCGCGACGGGGGCATCGCAAAGGGCAACGTCTTCGAGACCGCCCGGCTCGCCGGCATCGCGGCCGCCAAACAGACGCCCACGCTGATTCCACTGTGCCATCCGCTGCCGCTCGACCACGTGGACGTGGACGTGCGGCTTGACGGCGAGCGGGTCCGCATCCGCAGCCAAGCGTCGGCCGAGGCCAAGACGGGCGTCGAGATGGAGGCCATGACCGCCGCCGCCGTCGCCGCGCTCACCGTCTACGACATGGTCAAGTCGGCCGGCAAGGGCGCCGAGATCGGCCCCGTGCGGCTGCTCGAGAAAGAAGGCGGTAAGTCCGGACGCTGGACGCGCCAGGAGGAAACCGGTGCCCAAGATTGAGGCCCTCTGCACAAGCAACAAAAGGGGTGAGCCGAAGCGCCCGGGCGACTCGGCGGTCTTCCTCGCCGACCGCGGCATCGAGGGCGACGCACACGCCGGACCGTGGCATCGGCAGGTCAGCCTGCTGGCGGCCGAGGACATCGACACGGTCCAACGGACGCTGCCCGACGTGGGGCCAGGGGCGTTTGCCGAGAACGTGGTCGCATCGGGCATCGACCTGGCGGAACTCGGCCTCGGGTCGCGACTGCGGCTAGGCGCGGAGGTGGTCCTGGCGATCACGCAGATCGGGAAGGCGTGTCCGCCGGACGAGATGGCCGGTTTGCCGGGCGGCGGGCTTGTGGCGCGGGCGGGCCTGTTCGCCCGCGTCCTGGAGGGCGGCCGGGTCCGCGTCGGCGATGCGGCCGAGGTCGTCGCCCTCGTGCCGCGACGGCGCCTCCAGGCGGTCGTCGTGACGGTCAGCGACCGCTGCGCGCGCGGGCTGACGGAGGATACCGCCGGCCCGGCGGTCGCGCGGGTGCTGGAAGACGAACTCGACTTTCACATCTACCGCTACGCGGTCGTCCCGGACGAGCAGGACGAGATCGCCGAGCGCCTCAGGCATTACGCCGACGGCCACTCGATCGACCTCGTCGTGACGGTCGGCGGGACGGGCCTCGCGCCGCGCGACGTCACGCCCGAGGCAACGCGGGCGGTCGTCCAGCGTCCGACGCCGGGTCTCGACGAGGCGATGCGGGCGGCGTCGCTCGCCAAGACGCCGCACGCCATGCTCTCACGCGGCGCGTCGGGCATCCGGGGCGCGACGCTCATCGTGAACCTGCCGGGGTCGAAGCGCGGGGCCACCGAGAACCTGGAGGCGATCCTGCCCGCCCTGCCCCACGGTCTCAAGAAACTGCGCGGCGATCCGGCCGACTGCGGCCGGCCGACGGACGAAGGCGCTTCAGCCGGGCGAGCGCCGGGGGACGCCGGTGCGTGACGCGCTTCCCATCTTCGGCATCTTCGGGCACCACGAGTCCGGAAAGACCACGCTCATCGAACAACTTCTGCCGCGACTCTTTGCCAAGGGCATCTCGGTCGTCGTCGCCAAGGTTCACGGGTCGCACCTGGAGGTGGACACGCCCGGCAAAGACAGCCACCGGCTCTTTGAGGCGGGGGCCGATGTCTTCATGCAGGGCAAGACGCAGGGCTTTCTTCGCAAGCATACCGATGGGACCGTCGCGCTTGCGTCGGGCCTGGCGAACCTGGCGCGCCGGTACGACCTGGTCCTGGTCGAGGGACGTCGGCGCGCCCGGTGCGAGAGAATCTGGCTCCTCGGAGAGGGCGAGAACGGCCCGCCGCCCGAAGCCGACGATGTCCTGAACGTGCTGCCACGCAACGCCGGCCGCGCCGAGGCCGCGTGGCACATCCTGGACGGCTGGCTCACCCGCCGCTGGCTCCGCGTGCCCGTCTATGGTTGCGTGCCCATCGGTGGCGACAGCAGCCGCATGGGAACACCCAAGCACCTGATGGAAACCGGCGGCGTGACGTGGCTTGCGCGGACCGCCGAGTTGCTCGGCGCCGGGACCGAGCGGGTGGTCATCGCGGGCGAAGGGCGCGTGCCGGAAGCGCTCTCGGACGCGGTACACCTTTCTGACGTGCCGGATGCCGCCGGTCCGATGGCGGGGATTCTGGCGGCCATGCGCTGGGCGCCGCACGTCTCGTGGCTGGTGGCGGCGTGCGATCTGCCGAACCTCTCGGAAGGCGCGCTTCGGTGGCTGCTTTCGACCCGCGCCCCCGGCCTCTGGGCGACGCTGCCGCGACTGCCGGCCGATAAGGGCGTGGAGCCGCTTCTTGCGCACTACGATTTGCGTGCTCGCGGCGTGCTTGAAGACCTGGCGGCCCAGGGCCGATTCTCGCCGTCGCTTCTGGCGGAGCATCCCAAGGTGGCGACGCCCACCCCCCCGCCCCACCTGCTCAGCGCCTGGGCCAACGCCAACTCGCCTGCCGATGTGTAAAAAAGGTACCATGTGTAAAAAAGGTACCAGGTACCTTTTCGGCAAAAACGGCCTTCTTGCCATCAAAAACGCCGAATGACAGAAAAGGTACCTGGTACCTTTTTTGGTCAGAGTTCGAGCGGCACGGCTTGGACGGTGGCGCCGGCGTCGTATGTCCCCGGGTCGAGGATGGCAAGGGCGTCGGCGCGGCAGAAACCGACCAGGTCGGCCGAGCCGCGCGTCGCGACCGGTTCGACGGTCCATCCGGAGCGGTCGCTCCGAAGGCGGGTCGGCATGAAGAAGGTCCGCTTGCCGCCGACCGTTACCGGGGCGGTCAACCTGCCGTGAACCGGCGGCGGCGCGGGGTCCGGGTGGCCCATCATCTTCCGAATCGCCGGCCAGACGAACAGGCGCCACGCCACAAGCGTCGAGACGGGGTTGCCCGGCAGGCCGAAGATGATCCGGCCGCCTTGTGTGGCGAAGACGGTCGGTTTGCCGGGTTTCATCCGGATGGTGGCGAAGTGGACCGCCACGCCGAGTTCATCGAACACTTTGGGCACGAGGTCCCACTCGCCCATGCTGACGCCGCCGGAGACGAGGAGGACATCGCGCTGAAGGCCAGCGGCGATTTTCTCGCGCAGGTCGTCCTCGTTGTCGCGCGCCACACCCAGGCAATCCGCCTCGACCCCCGCGCGCAGGCAACATGCCTGGAGGCTCCAGGAGTTGGCGTCGCGGATCTCGCCGGGGCCGGGCGTCTCCGTGATGGGCACCAGTTCGTTGCCGGTGGCCAGGACGGCGACGCGCGGGCGGCGATAGATGTTTACGCCCTCGCGTCCGACCGAGGCCAGCAGCCCCACCTCCAACGGGCGCACGGCGTGGCCGGCGTCCAGGACGGTCCGGCCCTTGCGGATGTCCTCGCCGCAGGCGCAGATGTTGCGGCTGTCGGGATGGGCGGCGAGGATTCGCACGCGGTCGTCGCCGGCCGGCTCGGTGTCCTCGACGATGACGACCATGTCCGCGCCGGCGGGGACGGGCGCCCCGGTCATGATCTTGGCGCACGTGCCAGGTGTGATCGTTTTGGTCGGTGCGACGCCGGCGGGGAGTTCTTCGATGATTTCAAGTTCGACGGGCGCAGCCGCCACGTCGGCCGCGCGCACGGCATATCCGTCCATCGCGCTCTTGTCGAACGGCGGCAGGTCGATGTCGCTTGCGACCGGTTGGGCCAGGCACGCGCCCACCGCATCGAGCAGCGGCGCCTCAACGGTCTCGAGGCGCGGCGTCTTCTCGAGAACGATCCTCAGTGCCTCATTTGGTGTGATCATTGCGTGTCGTCTCCCTCAAGCCGCGGACGGGGCCTTCGCGGTTCTCGGAGCCGGTCATGACTTGGCGGCCGGACAGGGCTCGATGCGGACGGCGCAGACCTTCAGTTCGGGGATCTTGGCGATGGGGTCGAGTGCGGCGATCGTGAGGCGGTTGGCCGGCGCCTCGCTGAAATGGAACGCGAGGAACGTCGTGCCGGGCGCGACGCGATCGGTCACGCGGGCCGGCAGTTGAATCTGCCCCCGCCGCGAGGCGACGCGGACGGTGTCGGAATCGGCGATGCCGAGGCGTGCGGCGTCGGCCGGGTGAATCTCAATCGTCCCGGTCGGAACGAGTGTGTCGAGCACGTCCGACCGCCGCGACATCGTGCCCGTGTGGAAATGCTGGAGGACGCGTCCGGTCGAGAGCACGAACGGGTACTCATCGTCGGGCGGCTCTTTGGGCGGCAGAAAAGAGACGGCGTGGAACTTGCCCAGGCCGCGCGCGAACTTGCCCTTGTGCAGGTACGGCGTGCCGGGGTGCTCGCGGTCGGGGCAGGGCCACTGGAGGCCGCCCTCTTCGAGGCGGTCGTACGTGATGCCGCCGTAGGAGGGCGTGAGCGACGCGATCTCGTCCTGGATGGCGGACGGGTGGTCGTAGTGCATCTCGTAGCCCATGCGGCTGGCCAGATCGCACAGGATCTGCCAATCGGGCCGCGCCTGTCCCGGCGCGTCGAGGGCCTTGCGGACGCGCTGGACCCGTCGCTCGGTGTTCGTGAAGGCGCCGTCCTTCTCGGCGAAGGAGGCGGCGGGCAGGACGACGTCGGCGAGTTGGGCGGTCTCGGAGAGGAAGATGTCCTGGACGACGAGCAGGTCGAGGTTCTTGAGGGCCTCCTCGACATGATTGAGGTCGGGGTCGCTGAGCATGGGGTTCTCGCCCACGACGTAGAGGGCGTTGAGCCGTCCGTCGGCGGCGGCGTCAATCATCTCGACGACGGTCAGGCCGACGTTGGGACTGAGTTTGGCGCCCCAGGCCTTCTCGAACTTGGCCCGGCTCGCGGGGTCGTCCACCTTCCGGTAGCCGGGGTACACGTTGGGCAGGGCGCCGACGTCGCAGGCGCCCTGGACGTTGTTCTGGCCGCGGAGCGGGTTGACGCCCGTGCCGGGGCGTCCGACGTTGCCCGTCAGCATGGCCAGGTTCGCGAGCGACAGGACGTTGTCGGTGCCGGTCGTGTGCTGTGTGATGCCCATCGAGAAGATGATGGAGGCGGCCTCGGCCTTGGCGTAGATGCGGGCGGACTCGACGATGAGCGCAGCGGGGACGCCGGTGATCTTTGCGGCCATCTCGGGCGTGTAGGGTTCGACGGCTTTCCTGAGGTCCTCGAAGCCTTCGGTCCGCTCGGCGATGAACTCTTTGTCCTGGAGTCCCTCGGCCAGGATGACGTGCATCATGGCGTTCGCGAGCGCCACGTCGGTGCCGTGCTTCTGTTGCATGTGGACGGCGGCGAACTCCGTGAGTTCGATGGCCCGCGGGTCGGCCACGATGAGCGTCGTCTTGCCGGACATCACCGCCCGCTTGATCGCGGCGCCGATGATGGGGTGGCACTCGGTGGTGTTGGAGCCGATGACGAAGATGGCGTCGGCCAGTTCGAACTCGTCCATGGAGTTGGTCATGGCGCCGGAGCCGAAGGCCCGGGCCAAGCCCGCCACGGTCGAGGCGTGGCACAGCCGCGCGCAGTGGTCCACGTTGTTCGTACCGACGACGGCCCGCATGAACTTCTGCATGAGGTAGTTTTCTTCGTTGGTGGTCTTGGCGGAGGAGAGTCCGGCGATGGCGTCGGGGCCGTGGGCGTCGCGGATTTCCGTGAGGCGCTCCGCGACCAGGCCGAGTGCCTCGTCCCACGTGGCGGGCACGAGTTCGCCGCCGGCGCGGATGAGTGACTCGGTCAGGCGCTGCTCGTGGCCGACGAAGTCGGCGCCGAACCGTCCCTTGACGCACAGCAGGCCGCCCGAGGCGCCCAGGCCGGGCTCGCCCGTGATGTGGACGATGCGGCCGTCGTGGATGTTCAAAACCAGCGTGCACCCGCATCCGCAGTACGGGCAGATGGTGCGTACCTGCTCGAATTCCCAGGCGCGTCCGCCACCCTCGGCCCCGGCGTAGGCGAGGGCGCCGGTGGGGCAGACGTCGATGCAGTTGCCACACTCGGCGCAGGTCGATTCGGCGCGGGTCTGCCCCGGCGGCAGGGAGATGCAGGTGTCGAAGCCGCGGCCGAGAAAATCGATGGCCCCGCTGGCCTGGACCTGCTGGCACACCTGGACGCACCGACCGCACAGGATGCACTTGGACCGGTCGTACACGATGGCCGGCCCGTCCTGGACGGGCGCGACGGCCACCTGCTCGCCGGCAAAGCGCGACTCTCTGACGCCGTACTCGTAGGCGTATTTCTGGAGGTCGCAGGCGCCGTTCCTCTCGCACGTCAGGCAGTCGTGCGGATGGTCCGAAAGGAGCAGTTCGATAATCAGCCGCCGCGTCCGGCGAAGGTGCGGCGTGTCGGTCTGCACGACCATGCCGGGCGCCACCGGATGCGAGCACGACGGCACCGGGCCGCGCCCCCCGTCCACTTCCACGAGGCACAGGCGGCAGGAACTGGTCGGTGCAAGGCCCAGCGCAGGGTCGTAGCAGAGGTGCGGGATGTCGATGCCGAGGCGGCGGGCGGCGTTGAAAACGGTGGTGCCGGGCGGCACCGCGACTTCGCGGTCGTCGATGGTGAGCGTGACGTCGTCGGTCATAAAACAATCCTCGATACGTCGATTGCCGGGGCGCGCCCCGGCCTACGTTATTCCAGGTCGCAGCGGAGGCAGCGGCGTGCCTCGGCGCAGGCGGCCTTGATGGAGTATCCCTTGGTGACCTCCTCGAAATCGCCACGGCGTTTCTTGGGCGATCGCGTACGGATGGGCATTCGCGGGGCGGCGGCCTCGTCTTCCGGTTCCGCCGGCTTGCCGGGCGAGGCGAAACCGTGATCGGGCGGCAGTTCGCCCGCCCCGCCGAGGAACACGTCGATGGCCTGGGCCGCACGCTGACCCGCCGCGATGGCCTCAACGATAGTCGCGGGCCCGGTGACGGCGTCGCCGCCCACGAAGATCCCGCCGCCGGCGTGCTGGGTGACCGGGTCGGCCACCGCCCGGCCTCGCGCCACGACGAGGTGCCCGTCGTCTGCGGCGAACTTCAGTTCCGGCTGCTGCCCGACGGCGACGATCACGAAGTCGGTCTCGAACGTCCGCTCGGCGCCGGGTTTGGGGATAGGCCGCCGGCGGCCGCTTTCGTCGGCGTCGCCGAGTTCCATCTCGGCGCAGCGGATGGCACGGACCCGTCCGCCGTCGGTCAAGATTTCAATCGGCGTGACGAGCAAGTGGAGATCGACGCCCTCGATGACGGCCTCCTCGATTTCCTCGCGGATGGCGGGCATCTCGTCTCGCGTGCGGCGGTAAAGAATCGTCACGGATTGGGCGCCGAGGCGAAGCGCCGTGCGCGCCGCGTCGATGGCTGCGTTGCCGCCGCCGATAACGACGACCCGTCCGGGCGTCTCATCGAGTTTGCCTAAAGCGGCCCTTCGGAGGAAGGCGATGGCGTCGTGCACGCCCAGGCTGTCTTCGCCTGGAATGTCCAGGCGATAACTGCTGTGTGCCCCTGCCGCAACGAACACCGCGTCGAAGCCATCGTCGCGGAGTCCCTGGATAGAGTCAACCCGGCGGCCGGTCTCGATTTCGACGCCCGCGCGGCGGATGTACTCGATATCGCGCTCCAGGACGTTGCGCGGCAGGCGATACTCGGGAACGCCGACCGCCAACATGCCGCCGATGACGTCGAGCGCCTCAAAGACCTTGACCTCGCGGCCCATGATGGCGAGGAAGTAGGCGGCCGTCAGCCCGGCGGGGCCGGAGCCGATGACGGCCACACGCCCGCGCCGAGGGCCCTGCCACTGCGGGGGCGTGCCGATCTCCTTGACACGGTCGGTCACGAAGCGTTTGAGGTGGCGGATCGAGACGGGTTCGTCCAGGTCGCCGCGGCGGCAGAACATCTCGCACGGGTGGTGGCACGCCCGGCCGCAGACCGAGGCAAAGGGGTTGCGCCGGCGGATGAGGTCCAGGGCGTCGGCGAAGCGGCCCTCGGCGATCATGGCGACGTATTCCGGCACGTTCACGTGGGCCGGGCACGCACTGGAGCACGAGACCGGGGCGAGCGCTTCACACGCGTGAGCCGGGCACCGCTTTTCCTTGATGTGGGCTTCATACTCGTGGCGGAAGTGACGGATGGTCGAGAGGACGGGGTTCGGCGCGGTCTGTCCGAGGCCGCAGAGCGACGCCTCTTTGATCATTTCGCCGAGTTCTTCGAGGCGGTCGATGTCGGCCATCTCGCCTTCGCCGCGGCAGATGCGTTCGAGGATTTCGAGCATCCGCTTGGTGCCCACGCGGCACGGCGTGCACTTGCCGCACGATTCCTTCTGGCAGAAGTCCGTGAAGAACCGTGCGATGTCCACCATGCAGGTGGCCTCGTCCATGACAACCAGGCCGCCGGAGCCCATGATGGCGCCGATTCCCTTGACGGAGTCGTAGTCGATGGGCAGGTCGAGGTAGCGCGGGGGGACGCATCCGCCGGACGGTCCGCCCATCTGTGCGGCCTTGAACTTGCGTCCGCGCGGGATGCCGCCGCCGATGTCGTACACGATCTCGCGCAGCGTTGCGCCCATGGGCACTTCGACGAGCCCCGTGTTGTTGACCTTGCCGGCCAGGGCAAATATCTTGGTGCCTTTCGAGCCTTCGGTGCCGACGCGGGCGAAGGCTTCGGCGCCGTCGGCGAGGATGCGCGGCACGTTGGCCCAGGTCTCGACGTTGTTGATGTTGGTGGGTTTGGCGTACAGACCGCTCGTGGCCGGAAAGGGCGGCCGCGGCCGCGGCACGCCGCGCTCGCCTTCGACCGATGCGATCAGGGCCGTCTCTTCGCCGCAGACACA
>Ga0307427_1000486_pt1 | contig 25024 bp, 18 predicted proteins | sample SalMarWE160190MG_FD_202162 | JGI IMG/M metagenome (GOLD analysis project Ga0307427, IMG submission 202162) | Salt marsh sediment microbial communities from the Plum Island Ecosystem LTER, Massachusetts, United States - WE1603-190 | ecosystem: Environmental > Aquatic > Marine > Intertidal zone >... | reverse complement strand
CTTCTCGATGTCGAAGTAGCCGCTGACCTGATTGCCCCCTCGCATCCGCGCGGTAAGGTCGCCAAGGGACCGGTTGGCGCACGCTTGGTATCGGTACTCGGCGCCGACCTTGGCGGCCGTCACGGGTCGGGTGTAGATGACGGGCCGGGGGGCGGTTGCGTAGTCGGACGGCCCGCTGCGCTTGCCCCGGCCGTCGGCCGCCACGACGCGGTAGTAGGTCTTGTTGGCAGCGGGCGCGTCGACGCCGCAGCCCAGGACCGCCAGTTCCGTGGCTGTCGTCTCGGCGATGAAGTTCGCCGGGAACCACGGGTTCCAGGCGGCCATCTCCGTTTTCGTGACACCTACCGTGCTCTGATACCGTTCGTCGGCAATCGTGAAGCCCTTCTCGTCGCTGCCGTAGACCCGGTATCGGGCCGGCGGGCGACCCGCGGCGTTGGCCTTCCAGCGTAGTACGCCCGCGCCCTTGGCCGGGTCGAAATCGGCGGTGACGTCCAGTGGATACGCCGGGCCGCGAGGCGTGAATCTCCAGGTCGCGCTCCAAGGCCCCCAGACGCCCTGGTCGTCCATCGCCCTTACGTGCCAGTAATGCCGCTGATCGGGCGACAGCAGGCCCGGCTGAAGCAGCGTGTACTGGGGCTTGACGGCGACCTTCTCCTTGCCGGTGTCCGGGTCCTTCTCCTTGATGGCATCACGCGTCCGGGAGATGAGTTTGTAGAAACTCATCGAGAGAGGGTACTTCATGTCGGGGCGGCGCGACAACTCGAAGTGGTAGTCGCCGATGGCGTCGCCGTCCGGGTCCCGGGCCGCCGCCCACTGGAAGACAATGTCGGTGCCATCGGCCTCGCCGCCGTCGGGCGGGTAGACCGGCGCCGCCGGCGCCTCCGGCGGCCTCGTCGCCGAGCGTTCGACCCACGTGTGCGTGATGCGGACCTTGCGGCCCCCGGGCGACCGGTCGGAGTACGTGAAGGCGTTCCGGCCGACAGCCATCTCGGGCATTGCCAGGGGGGCCATCTGCACGTCGCTGGCGATCGCCAGGCGGCGAAGCCTCGCGGCACCCTCCAACTCGCACTTGAGATGGTACGCGTAACGGGCCGGACCGACGGTCGGGAAGAACTTGTCCAGGTTGTTCTTCACGGGCTGCCACGCCTTGCCGTCGGCGGAGATGAAGAACCTGGCGTCTGCGCCCTCCGCTTCGATCCGGCCTCCCACGAAGACGTACGGGCTTCGCATCCGCCAGACGATGACGCCCTTCTTTCCCCCCTCGGCCTTGAGGCCGTCGGGGCCGGAGGCGACGTTCTCCGCGCCGGCCGCTCCTTGGCGCCACGTGTCGTTTGAGAAGTCCGGGCGGTACTCCCAGAGCCCGTTGTAGATCGCCTGCGGGTACGTGGGCATCGTATGGAGCGCCCCGTGATACTTGACCGGATCGCATTGCCCCCATCGCCAGACGATCGCCTCGCCGGGGCGCAGGACCATGTTCATCGTTGTGTCGCCTTTGCCGCCTCGCTCCCCCGCGACCTCCCCCTCATAGAAGTACATGGCGCACATTTCCGGGCCGGCCCACCAGGTGTCGGGGAAGAGGATTCCCTTGGAGTGGGTTCGCTTGATGAGGTCGTGGTCCCGTACGATGTCCTGCTCGCCGGCCACGGTCTCGTTGTCCCGCAGGAGATAGACAGAGTGCATGTCGCCGTCGAAGAAGTGCCATCGCCCGTCGTAGAACGCCTGGGAGATGCAGTGCCCGAGGGCCCGGGCCGGCGCCACCTTGAGGCCGGCCGCGCGCCACAGCGTCGCCAGGCTGATCGAATCGTTGCCGCACGTGTTATATCCGTAGATGTTGAACACCATCACGGGGTCGCCGAGTTCGCTGTTGTCGCCGGGGGAATGGTGGCGATGCCGGATCTCCTGGAACCAGAGCGCAAAGGCCTTCTCGGCGTCGGTCATGCCGGGCGAGACGGCGGCGGAGACGATCTCCCCGACGGTTCGAAAGTTGTTCCGACCGTTGGAGAGCCACGGGTCGACGACATCCGTTTCGCCCACGTTCTCCATCCGCACCGACCGGCTGGATTCCCACGTCTGGACGAAGGCTCCCTCCCGGTTGATGCCGCATCCCATGGGCGACCGGCAGTTCCGGCCGTCCATGGTGCCGCCCTGGACAACCTTGTAGACGTGCGGCCCCGCGGTGATCTCCTCAAGGTGGGACTTCGCCACGTCGGTGGGATGCGTGTCCGCCAGCCGAAACATCCCGGCGCCGTCCGCCCCGGCTGCCAGGAAGCAGATCATGGCCATAAACACGAGGGATTTATGCATTGCCGTTGCCCCCGCTGCGTGTCTCGTCCGCCGGCGAATCCTGCGCCGGGGCTGCGCGCCCAGGATAGCCGTTCTCCGGTCGGTGGCCAATGAGATTCGGCAGCGGGGCGGCCTGGCGCCGGCCCCGCCCGAACGGCCCGGCTGTTGCCTCGGGACAGGCGGCGCGGTAGAAGCGTGCGGCCGGGACGTGGCGGGTTCCCGGAGGACCACTCGGGACCGGGGGCCCCGCTGCGGCCGCGGCCGAGCCCGGAGAATGGGGGATCGATCACCGCGTGCCCGTGGAAGGACCGCTGACGCAAGTGGACGCGGCTCGCAGACGCCCCGGCGGCGTGACTTTTTGATGACACGAGTGGCCCTTGGGCGTATAAACTACTGACGTGTTTGTGAAACGGGGCCGGGGGCGTACCCGAAAGGATAGAGGATGTGGAAGGCTATCTCACTGGGCCTGGTCGCGGCGCTGCTCGTGGGCGCAACGTGGCAGGCGGCCCTGGCGCTGACCGACGAGCAGGTCGTCAAGGCCGTCGAGAGGGCCCAGAGGTACATCATGAGCCAGCAGGGCCCGGACGGGTCCTGGCCCGAGGCAAAGCACAACGCGTCCCCGACGCCGTGCGGCCATACCGAGATGGCCGTCTTCACCCTGGTGTACACGGGCGTCCATCCGAACCGCGACGCCGTCTCCAGGGGGGTCAACACGCTGCTGACGCGGAACCTCGATTACACCTACGCCGTTGCCATTCGGACGATGGCCTACGCCCATCTTCAGCGTAAACTCGCCGACAAGCGGCGCGACATGATCCGCAAGGCCCTGATTACGGACACCATGTGGCTGGTCCAGGCCCAGGGGGTGCACGGCGGCTGGGACTACACGAGCCTTGGGGGCTCCAACGGGCGGCACGACCTCTCGAACACGCAGTTGGCGGTCCTGGCCTTGCGTGAGGCGGCCTTGGCGGGCGTCGAGATACCCCGCACCGTCTGGGAACGCAACTACGCCCTCTACAACAAGGAACAAAAGAGCGACGGGTCGTGGAACTACGGCACCCCGCCCGTCGGGGAGAACAACCAACTCGGCGTCAACACGCCCGGGTACGGGACCATGACGGCGGCCGGCCTGGCCAGCATCTTCATCGACATGGACAACCTGGACCTGGCCAGCGGCTGTCCCTGCCGAGGCGGGCGAAGCGCCCGTATGAGCGGCGATTTCGACCGGCGCGTGGACTCGGCGCTGGGATGGCTCGAGAAGCACTTCAAGGCCGACAAGAGCCCCAAGCATCCTCACAACGAGAACGCCTGGCAACGCTACTGGCTCTACAGCGTCGAGCGGGTCGGCATCGCCGCCGGGTACAAGTACTTCGGCACCCACAACTGGTACAAGGAGGGGGCCGAGTATCTGGTCAGGATCCAGGGGGGAGACGGGGGCTGGGGCGGCCTTTCCCAGACCTGCTTCGCCCTGCTCTTCCTCTACAAGGGTCGTGCCCCCATCCTCTACAACAAACTCGAGTACGAGGGCGAGTGGAACAACCACCGCCGCGACATCGCCAACCTGACCTCTTACATCGAAAAGGTCAAAGAGCAACCGTTCCACTGGCAGATCGTCAGCCTGAGGGCCCCCGCCGACGAACTCCACGATGCGCCCGTCCTCTACATCACCGCCGAGAAGGAGCCTGTCTTCTCGGACGGGCACAAGAAGAAACTCCGCGAGTTCACCGACACCGGCGGCACGATTCTGCTGGAGGCGTCGTGCGGCAACCCGAAGGTGCGCAGGTGGGCCCAGACGTTCGTCAAGGAACTATGGCCCGAGTGGGACCTCAAACCCCTTGGACCCGACCACGGGTCGTTCAAGCACCCGAACCTGCTGAAGCAGCGGCCCGAGATCCTCGGCCTCCACGACGGGGTCAGGACCTTCCTGTTCTACTCCATGGACGACATCTCCTGCCCGTGGCAGACCAAGGCCTACGCCCGCCGGGGCTACCTGTTCCAGTGGGGCATCAACCTGTTCACCTACGCCACCGACCAGAGCCCCCTCAGGGCCAAACTCCAGGCCCGACTGCCGGTCGAGAAAGACCGGTACCCCGGCGCGGTCAAGGCCGGCAGCCGCCCGAGCCTGCGCCTGGCCCGTGTCACGTACGACGGACCCGGATGGCTGACCGGACGCAACTACAAGGTGTTCCCGCGGCTTCAGAAGGCGCTCTCCGAGAAGGCGTCGGTTAACCTGGCTGTCACCGAGGGTGGCGTCGAGGCGAGCGGCCTCCGCGGGCACGACATCGCCTACCTCACCGGCCCCGGCGAGATCAAGATGGCCGAGACCCAGAAACAGGCCCTCAAGGCCTACCTTGCCAACGGCGGGTTCCTCTGGGCGGAGCCGGCCTGCGGGTCGCCCGACTTCAACGGCGCGTTCCGCAAACTCTGCGCCGAGACCGGCCTGACGCTGAAACTCATCCCGCAGACCCATCCGCTGATGACCGGCCGCCTGCCGAACGGCAAGGGCTACAGCCTGATCTCGGGCGTCCAGTTCAGCCGGTCGCTGCGGGTCCCGCGGCTCGGCCGCCCCCACGCCGACCTCACCGGCATCTACCTCGGCGACAAACTCGTCGGCGTCTACAGCCCGCTCGACATCATGTTCTCGATGACCGGCTACGACGCGTGCGGCCGTCGGGGCTACAAGATGCAGGATGCCCGGGCGGTCGCCATGAACATTATCCTGTTCTTGACCGACCGGCCGGCAACCTGATAATGGCCCCGGCGCCGGTTCGGCGGGGCGGATGCCTGCCCGGGTCGCGATGGGGCGAGGCACCCCGGAACGCATACCCCCGGTTGCCGGGAAACGAGACGGGCAGGCGGCGCCTTTGCCGCGCGACGCTCCGGGCCGCCCGCCCATGCCTCCATCCCAATGCGAAAGGATTTCCCGATGACACGCGGGTTGGTTGTCGTGGTGCTCGCGGCCGTAGCGGCCGCTTTTCTGATGGTTCCTGCCGCCCGGGCCGAGTCCGCGCCGCCCACCACCAAGCCCGCGGCGGGCCTGACCGACGAACACGTCCGCAGCGCCATCGAGCGGGGACGCCAGTTTCTCATCCAGCAGGCCAAAGCCGACGGCTCCATGGCGACCGGAGGTATGAGCGGCGGTCTCAGCGCGCTGGTCTTCATGACGCTCGCCTACATGGGCGAGCACCCCAACCGCGCCCACATGGACAACGGACTCCAGTACCTGATGGACCTGGGAGTCGAGAGCGGCTTCAACCGCAGGCAGGGCTACGCCGTTCCCATCCGCATCATGGGCTTCTCCTACATCTACAAGAAACTCCTCGGCGACCGAAAGAAGCACGTGGCCCTCAAGGCCAAGGAAGACATCATGCGCCTGCAAATGGGCCAGGCGGTGAACGGCGGGTGGCGGTACGAACTCAAAGGGGGACACGATTACGACTTCAGTGTCACCCAGTGGCCGATCCTGGCCATGCGCGACGCCCAGCGGGCCGGCATCGAGTTCCCCGACCCGACCGCGCACCTCCAGAAGGCCCTCTCGCTTTACCTCAACACGCAGCAGGACAGCGGGGGGTGGTACTACCAAGGCCGCAACGAGAAGCCCTCCGGGTCGATGACGGCGGCGGGGCTCGCCTCCCTCTTCATTATCGCCGACTTCCTTGAACCCGGCAGCGGCTGCCCGTGCAAGCGCGGCGGGAGCCCGAGGGCTACCACCAAGACCGAACGCGCCATGGACGCCGCCCTCGGATGGCTCGGCAAGTACTTCGATGTCAAGACCAACCCCCAGGCGTTCAAGGTCGGCAAGGGGAACGTCTTGTACTGGCTGTACTGCGTCGAGCGCGTCGGCATCGCCGCCGGATACAAGTACTTCGGTACGCACAATTGGTACAAGGAAGGGGCGGCCGAGGTCATCCGCAGACAGATGAGGGACGGCTCCTGGGGCACCCTGGACAAGACCTGCTTCGCCCTGCTGTTCCTCTACAAGGGCCGCGCGCCGATCCTCTTCAACAAACTCAAGTTCGACGACGCCGACGGGCAGCCCGGTACCTGGAACGCCCACCGCCGCGACATCGCCAACCTCACGCACTTCGTCGAGCAGCGAAAAGAGCAGATGTTCCACTGGCAGATCGTGGAACTGAGGGCGCCCCTCGAGGAACTCCACGACGCCCCCATCCTGTACATCACGGCCGAGAGCATCCCCGGCTTTACGCCCGAACAGACGAAGAAACTCCGCGACTTCACCGACACCGGCGGCACGATCCTGTTTGAGGCGTCGTGCGGCAACGCGGACGTACGCCGGTGGTTCTTGAAATTTGCCGCCGACGTCTGGCCCGAATCGAAAACACGCCCACGCGGACCCGAGTGGAAACTGATCAAACTGGCCAAGGACCACGGTGTCTGGGATGCCGTCCAGAAACTCAAGACCCGGCCCGAGATCATGGGCATCCACGACGGTGTCCGCACCTGCGTCTTCTACAGCCCCGACGACATCTCATGCCCCTGGCAGACCAAGGCCTTCACGCAGAAACTCTACCTCTTTGACTGGGGTATCAACCTGTACACCTACGCGACCGACGCGGCGCCGCTTCGGGCAAAACTCGCCGGACGCGAACCCTCAACGGCCGACAGGTTCGCCGGACCCGTCAAGGCCGGCCCCGGGAAAACACTCCGGATCGCCCGCGTCAAGCACGGCGGCAACTGGGAAGCCGGCGCCAACTACCGCGGGTTCGCTTCGCTGGCCGGCCACGTCAAGGCCGCCGCCGGCATCACCGTCCAGGTGACCGAACCGACTGAAGCACCGTTCAGCGAGGGCGGCGTGGACATCAAGGACCTCGCGCCGGACCAGGTCGCTTACCTCGGCGGGTCGCGGCCCTTCGCACTGACGCCTGCCGAGAACGCTGCCCTCAAGAAGTACCTGGCCGCCGGCGGGTTCCTCTGGATCGAGGCGGTCACCGGCACCCTGACGTTCGACCAGTCGGTCCGCAAGTTGGCCGCCGAAATGGGGTGGACGCTGAAGGCGCTCACCGGCAGCCACCCGCTGCTCCACGGTCGCATGGAAGGCGCCGAAGGGCACAACCTGACCTCCGGTGTCGAGTACCGCAAGACCCTTGTCAAGGCCGGCAGACTCGGACGCCAGACCCCCCGGTTCTCCGGCATCTACGACGGCGAGAAGATGATCGGCCTCTACTCGCCCTTTGACGTGGTCTTCGCCACCACCGGCTACCAGGCCCACGGATGCCGCGGTTACAAGACGGCCGATGCCCGAGCGGTCGCCACCAACCTCGCCATCTACCTCTCGACGCTGAAATAGAGTCCCGCGGATGCGATGGCCGGGCCTGAGCCTGTTCGGCGCCGGGATTCCGGCACGTTACGAGGGATGCTATTGATATGCTGAGGCTTCCATCTGCGCGCCTCGCCACATGCCTTCTTGTCCTCGGCGCTACGCCGACGGCGGCGCCCGCAGCCGAGGTCGGCCGCGGCGCCGTCTTCGCCGTTCTGGAGATCCCCTTCGAGGGGCCTGCGTGCAAGGCGGCCGACGCGCCCACGCGCGATATCGAGTTCCGGGTCCGCTTCCGGCACGAAAGCGGCAAGCCGGAACACACGGTCCACGGCTTCTACGACGGCGACGGCCGGGGCGGCCGCGAGGGCGACGTCTTCAACGTCCGCTTCTGCCCCACCAGGCCCGGCACGTGGACGCTTGCCGAGGTCCACTCAAGCGACAAGCGGCTGGCCGGCAAGCACCGCGGCGACGTCGTGGTCGCCACCGCCTCCGACCATCCGGGCTTCTGGCTCGTGGACCCCGACACGCCCGGCGGACGGTGGTACAAACGGTCCGACGGATCGCACCCGTACATCTTCGGCAACACGCATTACTCATTCCTCAGCCAGATGGCGGGCAAGGTCGCACGCCCCGGCAACATCGCCGCCGACGTGGCCGCCGGCGCGGCCTACCTCAACAAGGTCCGGTTCTCCATCCACCCCTGCCGCTACCCCAACCCGAAGGCCAAGCCGTTTCTTGACGATGCCGGCAAGCCGACCGACGACGGCAACTTCTCGCACCGTCCCAATCCCGAGTGGTTCCACAAGCGGGTGGACGTGGCCGTTCGCACGGCCTGGCAGGAGGACATCATCGCCGACCTCATCCTGTGCGGTCCCGACACGCGCGAGGCGCGGTCCATCCTCCGCGCCGAGAAGAACCAGGGCGACGCGACGCCCATCCTCCGATACGCCGCCGCCCGATACGGCAGTTACCCGAACGTGTGGATGTGCCTCGCGAACGAATGGAACATCAAGAACCCGAAATACACGGCCGACGAGATCAAGCGATTCGGTGCGACCCTCCGCAAACACCTTCCCTATCCCACGCCGGTCAGCGTGCACGCCGGCGGCGGCCCGTGGGACAAGCGGCTCAACTCCAAGCCGCCGTGGAACGACCACGTCATCATCCAGAGCAAAATCCGCACGCTGGCCCGCTCAGCCGACGCCATTGCGAAGAGCCACACCCTCGGCGGCGACCGGCCCGTCATCAACGACGAACTGGGCTACGAGGGCAAGGGCGACAAGTTCACCCGCGATGACGTCATCGAGGGACACCTCGGCGCCTTCCTCGGCGGGGGATACGGCACCACCGGTCACAAACCCGCCTCCAAGAAGGGCCACTACTTCTGGGGCGGATTCAAGAGCGGCGAGCACACCGCCGCAGGTCACCTCGCGTGGCTTCGCAAGCAGATCGATTCCCGCATCACCTTCTGGAAAATGGCGCCGATCGACCCGGCGGACGTCTTCTCCGGCGCCGGCAAGAACGGCCGCGCCATGGCCTGGCCCGGCAACGAATATGTTCTCGGCACGAGCGAGCGGCAGAAGGGTCTCGCCGCCAAACTGCCGTCCGGCACGTGGGAGGTGAGGCGGTTCGACGTCATCGCCATGAAAGAGAAGGTGCTTGCGCGCGAGGCGCGAGGCCGTTTTGCCTTCGACGCGCCGGCCTCGCGGGCCGTGCTGTTCCACTTCCGCCGTGCGAGACCCTACGATTAGCGCCGCGGTTGCGGTTGCATTCGTGGAATCACCGCCGTGGTGCGGAGCGCTGCCTTGCCACCGCCCGCCCCTTCCCGCGTGTCGGCTTTTGGTTGGACCGCCACGTGCCCCGCCCCTACAATGGGGCGTCGGTCGTACGAAAAACCGGGCAACCGCTGTGGGAGCGCACACATGACCACCGAGTCGCGGCAACTGGCTCTGCGAGAGGATCTCGTGTCCGATTGTGGACTCCTCCGTGATCAACGGCCTTATGTCGCGATTCTAGCCCCTCGTGACGCTAGAGAGGCCATCGCCCTCAGTCCACGCGCGAAGGTCATGATGCTCGATCCCTGGTACAACAAGGGAGTTGGAGGCACACGCCAGGATTACAAAGAATGGCTATGTGACATTGTTCGCTTGGCCGGACAGCACGCGGACCATGTCTTCGTCTGGGGCTTCCCGGACATCGTGTGGTGTGTGCTCGCTGACATGCCGTCGGAGTTGAAAATGGTAGCGTGGCTGACGTGGTATTTCAAGAACTGCCCGTCCGTCATCCGAGGATGGCGGTCCGCTCAAATGACTTGCCTGCATCTGGCACGCCCGGGCACCAAGCTGTACCCGGAGCACTTCCTGAATGGTCGGCAGTTGGAGAAACAGCGCGAGGGCAAACTGCGCTACATACCTGGCCCGCCAAGCGTCATCGAGGTGCCACTGAACATCGGATTCGTGGGCAAGCGTGAACAGACCGGTCACCCGGCGCAGAAGCCGGAGAAGGTGCTTGAGCCTCTCATCCTGATGACCACAAAGCCGGGTGACCTAGTGTGCGATCCGTTCTGTGGCTCGGGAACAACGGGTGCGGTTTGCGCCAAACTGGGCCGCTACGCTCTCCTCAGCGACGAAAGCCACGAGTATACGGCTATGGCTGAGAAACGCCTCGCGGTCAAGCGTCGCCGAAGTATTCCTGCAAAAATCGGTAGACTTCGCGTTTGACCTCCCGGGGCGCAGCCTGAACGATAGCATAGGCGTTCAGTTTGCCGGTCGTGTTATCCCAATAGTTCTTCTTCACCACTTGATGGCGTCCGCACAGCGCTTGCCACACACCGGGGTCGCCGGGGTGGGCTTTGGGATTCATGGCGTGCGGTCGCTTGTGATCCGGGGTCAGGTGGACAGTGCCGCCGCCAACCGGGTCGACGTCGCCCTCTCTGAGTCCGCAGCGCTGCCCGCCTTCGTCCCATTCGCACGCGTGATCAGCCCGCTCCAGAACCGCCTCCCAGGCTTGGGGCGTGATAACCACTCGTTTGGCGGCATCGGCCCGCTGCTCTGCCGTGGGCATCAGGTACTCGGAGACCTTGAGGGTTTGCCGATCGCGATGCGTCAAGATTGTGTAACCGTAGTCGGTCCGCAATTCCGAAAGCCTCTGATGCCAGTTCTCCGGAACGCGACCTGTTTGTGGGTCCGTCGCCACCTTGATGATCTGCTCACGGGTAGCCACCCGGCCCACGTTGTCCAAGAAGAACGCCTCGATCCGCGCACGGATGGAGCGCTGGCGATACGTTCTCCTGATCCTTGCCCGCAGCAACTTCCCCATACGAGTAGCATCGGCAAGCGCGAAGCGACGCAATCAGAGAAACCGAAGGCCGAAGCACCAAGACCGTCTTGGCAGACGGAGCCTCCCGCCCGTTCGTCTTGGACGCGCCGGCCTCGCGGGCCGTGCTGTTCCACTTCAAGAAGGCGGCCGGTAACTGAGCCCGTAGGGTGGGTGCTCCGCACCCACCATCTCCGCCAAGACCGCGTGGGTGCGGAGCACCCACGCTACCTGTCCCGGCCGGATACCGGCCTAACTGTCGTAGTACAGGTTGAACTCGTACGGATGCGGCCGCAGTGCCATCTCGGCCAGTTCGTTCTTGCGTTTCCACTCGATCCAGCCTTGGACGAGGTCGTCGGTGAAGACGTCGCCCTTGGTCAGGAAGGCGTGGTCGGCTTCGAGGGCGTTGATGGCCTCTTCGAGCGACGCGGGCGTCTTGGGGTACTTGGCGAGTTCCTCGGGTTTCATCTCGTAGATGTCGCGATCGAGCGGTTCGCCGGGGTCGATTTTGTTTTCAATGCCGTCGAGGGCGGCCATGAGCATGGCCGTCCAGGTCACGTAGCCGTTGCACGTCGGGTCGGGGCAGCGGAACTCGAGCCGCTTGGCCTTCGGATTGGACGAGTACATGGGGATGCGGATGCCCGCCGACCGGTTCCGGGCGGACATGACGAGGTTCACGGGCGCCTCGAAGCCGGGGACAAGACGGCGGTAGGAGTTCGTCGTCGGGGCCGCGAAGGCCAGGATCGCCGGCGCGTGCGCGAGGATGCCGCCGATTGAGTGCAGGCCGAGGTCGCTCAGCCCGGCGTACCCGTCGCCGGCGAAGAGCGGCTCGCCGCCCTTCCAGAGCGAGAAGTGCGTGTGCATGCCGGAACCGTTGTCCTCGAAGACCGGTTTCGGCATGAAGGTGACGGTCTTGCCGTTGCGGCGTGCAATGTTCTTAATCACGTATTTGTACCACATGAAGTGGTCGGCCATCTTCAGCAGGGGCCCGAACTTCATGTCGATCTCGGCCTGTCCGGCCGTGGCAACCTCGTGATGGTGCGCTTCGATGGCGATGCCGAGTTTGCGCATCGCGTACACCATCTCGCCGCGCAGATCGTGGTACGTGTCGGTCGGGCTGACGGGGAAGTAACCGCCCTTGAAACTCGGTTTGTACCCGAGGTTCGGCTCTTCGAAGCGGGCGGTGTTCCAGGCGCCCTCGACCGAGTCGATCCGGTACATGCCGGTGTGTTGGTTCTGCTCGTAGCGGACCTCGTCGAAAATGAAGAACTCCGGTTCCGGGCCGATGTGACACGTGTCGGCGATGCCCGTGCCCTTGAGGTATTCCTCGCCTTTGCGGGCCACGTGACGCGGGTCGCGCGTGTAGTCCTCGCGGGTGATCGGGTCCACGATGTTCGCGATGACGCTGACGGTGGGCTCGGCGAAGAACGGGTCGATGCAGGCCGTGGAGGCATCGGGCACGGCCATCATGTCCGAGACGTGGATGCTCTGCCAGCCGCGGATGGAGGACCCGTCGAAGCCCACGCCCTCCTCGAACGTGTCCTCGTCCCACGTATCGACGGGAAACGAGCAGTGTTGCCACGTGCCCAGGAGGTCGGTGAACTTCAGGTCGACCATCTCGGCGCGGTTCTTCTTGGCGAACTCGAAGAACGCTTTCCGGGTCATGTCCCAACTCCTTTCCGGCAGAGGGTTCAGACCACTTGCGTGATGGCTCGGCCCGTTTATCGCAACCACCATGCCAGTCTTGCGAAAGAGATTCAAGGCCTTTCCATCCAGGGGCTTAGGCCTACAGCGCCACTTCGCCATTTCGCGCGGTGGGTCTCCGGACCCACCGCGCTCGAAAGCCCATTTTCGCCGTTGCGCGGCGGGTCGGGAGACCCGCCGCGCGGTAAGTGGCGCTGTAGTGTTAGTACTACGACGATACCTTCCGCGCGGCGGCCTTCCGAGGCCGCCGCGAACGCCGTTCATGCCTGTTCCTGGTGGCCTGGGAAGGCCACCAGGCGGACAAAAAGGCGAAGTAGCGTTGTAGGATGAGGGGCATTCCGTAGGATTCAGCACCGGCACGAAGTCCTGCGAGTCTTATGGGATCACCCGAGCGCAACAAGCCGTCTGCTGCCTCGAACGGGAGGCGCAAGAGGCCGGGTGTCGGTGGCCCGGGGTCGGCGCGGGGCCTGAGGAGCGTGCTACGGCACGCGGCGGGTGCGTTCGTCCTCGGCCTTGGCGTTGCGGCGGAGGGGGTCGGTCCGTTCGATCTGGGGCCGGCGGTCGATATGGTCGAGGGCGTCGGCCAGTTTCCGCTCGCGCGGCGTCAGGCCGAGGTGGGGCGGAACCAGTTTGACCCGGATGAAGAGCACCAGTTCCGTATCGACATCGACCATCTGGACGCGGCGGAAGAGCAGTCCGAGCCACGGAATGTCGCCGAGAATGGGGATCTTGTCCTCGTTGGTGACGGTGCGGTGGCGCCTCAGTCCGCCGAGGACGGCAATCTGGCCGTCCCGCATGGTCATGACGGACTGGCTCCGCCGGGTCTGGATGACGGGAATCTGGTTGATGGCGGCGCCGGTGTCGGAACTCTGCTCGACGCGCAAGTCCAGATGGACGGTCCCGTCGTCGCCGATGCGGGGGGTCACGTCGAGTTTGACGCCGACTTCCTTGAAGGAGGTGGTGCCGATCTGTCCGCCTTCGCCCGTTTGCGTGAGTTCCTGGTACGGGATCTCCTCGATGATCTCGATGTTGGCGTTCTGGTTGTTGACGGCCAGGACCTTGGGGTTGGCGAGGATCTTGGCGCTGTCGAACGTCTGGAGCATGTCGTAGACGCCGCCGATGGTCCAGTTGTCGCCGAGGAACGTGTACTGGACCTGGCCGCCCGGATTGGTGACCGCGTTGGTGCCGGCGCCGACGGTCAGCCGCTGCTGGAGGGTGAACTGGTCGCCGTCCACCTTGGTCAACGTCCAGTCGAAGCCGTAGTGGAGTTCGTCGTTGAGGGTCACGTCAACGATGATGGCCTCGATCATGACCTGGAGGGGGACTTGGTCGAGTTCGTGAACGGCAAAGCGGATCGCCTCGATGTGCGACGAGGTGTCGGTGACGATGAGGGCGTTGCGTTCCTCGTCGAGGCCGATGCTTCCTGCTGTCGACAGCATCGACGACATGGTCTTGGCGGTGTCCTTCGCGAGCAGGCTGTAGAGGGGGACGACGGCCGTCCGGGGACGCAGCAACTCGAGTTGCTCGGTGGTCTGCCGTTCGGTCTGGAGTTGCTGGGTCGTTACGACGCGGACGCGATTGCCGTCCCACTCGGCCATCAGGTTGGCTGATTGAAGGACCGCCCGAAAGCCTTCAGCCCAGGGTCTGTCCTGGACGCGGACGGTCACGCGGGTGTCGGTCTGGCCGGCCAGGACAAGGTCGACATCGCCCTGGTAGGCGAGTCCGCGCAGGACCTCGGTGGCGCGGGCGTCGATCACGTCGAGCGAGACCGTGACACCCTCCGCGACGCCGGGCGGCGGGGTGGAGGGGTCGGGCAACTCAGGCTCCACCGGCTCGGGCTTCAGGTCGGCGACGGCGACCGGTTCCTCGATCCGGGCCAGCAGTTCCGGGTCGGGATCGAGGATTCTGGCGCCCTCGACGCGGACGCGAGGCGGCTGGGGGACGGCACCGGGTCTGGCCCGGGCGCACCCGCCTGCCAGCATCGCCAGAAGGGCGACCGTCGCGATGGTCCAGTATCGGGTCATGCCGGAGCCCCCAACGGCGTTTACCTGGCCCCACCCGGGGCCGCTTGAACGGATTCGGGTGCCCCCATCGCCGGCGTGTGCGGGCCGGCTCTGGTAGTATCGGCGGTTTTGGGCACGTCACTCGATGGCGTTTTTCCACGGTTGTCCGGCGCGGCCGGTTTCGCGGCCTTTCCGGGCACCGTCCCCCGCGGCACGTCGAGTTGGGCCTGCGGCCGGCGTGTTGTCATGATGTGCTGCCGGCCATCCTTCTCGGCCAGCACGGTGTCACCGGTGATGGAGGTGATGCGGTACCCGTCGAGCAGGTCGCCGGTCTTGGCGATGGCGTCGCTGATGATGGCGATGACGAGATGGTCACAGAAGAGGATGCCGTTGAGCACCGGCACGGTCGATTGGGCCTCGGCCTCGTCCTTCGGTGCCGGAGACGCTTCGGGCCCGGTGGCCGGGCCCGCCACCGCACCGGGCACCGTGCCGTCGGGCGTCGGGTCGGGCTCGGTCGTCGCCGCGCCCGGGTTGACCAACGGCGAGAAGGGATTGGTGCGGGAGAACCATCCGCGGTCCTCCTGCTTCGTCTGGGCGGCCTTGTCGGCGGCCTTGTCGTCGGCGTCGGTGGGGTCCGCGGCGATGGCGGTCGTCAGGCTCGCAGCCACAAGAACTGCCGTGAGCGTCCTAGTCATGATCGTTCCCTTCCACAATGGGCAGCCGCACGCGGAGCACGACGGACACGTCGAACGGCGGCTGGTCGGTTCCTTCGAGGGAGAGTTCCTCCAGCCCGATGGCAAGGTTGCCCTTGCTGAGGTTCCGGAACATCTCCATGATGCTTGCGTACGGTCCGTCGAGTTCGAGGCGGACCAACAGTTGGAGCACCGGCCGGGGCGCGTCTTCCAGGCGCAGCGCCGTCACGGATTCGCGGGCGAGCGAGCGGACCGACAAGCCCAGGTCTTCGGCCTGCTTCTGGATCTCCTGGAGGACGGCGTCGGCCCTGTCGGCGTGCACCCACGGGCACGGCAGGTCTTTGAGTTGGTCGAGCGTTCTCTGGCTGGCCTTGGTCTCGGCCTGCAACAGGTTCAGTTGGGTCTGCTGAAGCATGAGGACCTTTTCGGTCATGCCGAGGTCTTCCTGGTGTCCCTGCGCGGCCTCCAGCGCGGGGCTGATGCCGGCTGTGTAGCAGGCCACGACCGCGAAGATGATCACGATCATGCCCAGGGCGTACCGTTCACGGGCCGCCCGTTTAACCAGCAGGTCGAGGAGCATCCTTCTGATCCTTCTTCGGCGGCGCGGGCTGCTTCTCGCGCAGCCGGCAACTGATGACATATTCCGGCAGAGGGGCGCCGGGGCCGGTGGCTCGGACCAATCGTTCGACGTTGGCCTCTTCAAGACAGGGCAGTCTGCTCAGCCGCTCCACCACCTGGTGGACGAGGTCGGTGACCTGGGTTTCCCCGGCCAGGCGCAGGACGCCGCGTCGGTACGTGATCCTTCGGACGCGGACGCCCTCGGGGACCTGTGCGGTGATGGTTTCGAGTGCGGCCATCCAGTCGGAGGGTTGGACGCTGGCCCGGACGTCTTTCCAGAGTTTGACGCGTTCGGCGGCCTTGACGGCCTTTCGCTTGAGTTCGGAGGCCGTCTTGACGCGGACCGTGTGGGCCTGCATTTGGACGGATGCGGCGCGGGCCGCCTTGGCCGTATCGCCCGCCCCCATCCGGACCATCATCGACGCGATGACCGTGGCAACAACCGCCGCCGCCAGCGAGGCGGCCAAGCCCACGAGTTGCTTCTGGACGGTCTCGGCAACGGGCCATTCGTCCGGCACGAGGTTCAGGTGCGGCGTGATTTCATCGCGTCCCAGGGCAACCATCGCGGCGCCGACGGCGGCCCAGGACTGGCGGCCTCGCTCGTCCACGTTGGCGCCGGCCGCTATCTTCGGCCACTCCGGCAAGGGCTCGGCCACCGCCCCCGCCGCGTCCTGTTTGACGCATCCGAGCAGTCCCTTGGCCACCACGGGGTCCTCGCACCCCGCCAGGCTGACCCAGAGCCGTGGGCTGGCGCCCTCGAAGCGGCTCCTGCAGAAGTCCACGGAGCGGCGGGCCTCGACCAGCAGGTCCTCGATCCCCTCCGGGCGGCGGGCCAGTTCGCAGGCGCCCTCGTCCACCGACCGCACGAGCAGCGGCCGGGCGCCCTTGACGATGACGAAGTCGGTGGATTCGTTCCGCAGGATCATCAAGATCGTCGGCTGATCCTGCCCGGCCGCACACGTGGCCAGGCTCCGGATGGCGGCCATGGCGTACGGCTCGACGTGCGAGACGCGCACGCCGACCCGCCTGAGCGCCGGCAGGAGGGTGGCGACTTCGTCCTTTGAGACGGCGGCCGCCAGAAACGCCTGCCTGTTGGTCTCGTCGGTCTCGATCGGCGTTGCCTTCCAGAGGACGTCGAGGTCCTCGTACATGGCATATCGGCCGATGCGGTCCTGGAGGACGTGCTGGACCTCGGCGCCGGCGGCGCCGGCTTCGATGACGCGCGCGATGGCCAGTTTCCCGCCGAGGGCAATACAGAGGTTGCGGCGGGGGAAATGATGGGTGCGTAGCGTATGGCGGACGGCTTCCGCCACCGCGTTGGCGTCGGTCAACGTCCCGTCGGCGAAGGCCTCGGGCGGCAGTTGGTCGCAGACGGCGCGCCGGATGACCACGTCCTCCCCGTCGGCCGCCAATTCGACCGCGTGAAGCGTACCGGCGTCCAACGTGATGCCAACTGCCGTCCGTCCTGCCACTCAACCTCTCCTCCGGGTGCTCCGTGCCCCCGACACCATCTTACTCGGCCCCTTCCCTCCACCAGACGACACGGACCGGATACGGCTCCCGGCAGGCGTCGGGTTGCCCGACGACGAGCCGGGCGGTCACGATCCGGGTGAACCCTTCGGCCTGGCCCGTTGACGTCACCGTCACGACGGGCCTGTTGTTTTCGATCAGCGCCGCGTACGTGGCGGTGGCGCCGCCGGGCAGATTCAGCGTGCCCCCCACGGCGTTCTGGGTATCGTAGTCTTCGCGGAGCGCCACGACGGCCTCGGAGATGCCGGCCTGGGCGGCATAGAGGGCCTTGAGGCCGCTCTGGTGGTTCCGCAGGATCGCCAGGTCCAGCGTCGCCTCGTCGAGCATGGCCACGGCCAGGACCGTGATGAAGGCGATGGCAAAGACAACCAGCACCAGCGCGACGCCGCGCCTGCCAAGGGACGCGACCTGAGTGTTGCGCGGTGGTTCTCCGCAACCACCGCGTGTTCGACGCGACTGTCGCGGCGGGTGCCCATTCGACAGGCTCAGGGCAGGCTCCGACCCGCCGCGCTCACACGCGAAGCAGTTCTCCTTGGTCCCCCTCGTCCGTCCCGGATTTCGTGCAGAATAATCGCTCATAAGTTCGGTTCCCCCGGGGTGCCGTGATTGGCTGCCGGGTACCAGGACTCTTCCTCGGTGGGGGGGTCGAAGGGGCTGGTGCGGCTGAGGCTACAGCCGTCGTCGTCGCCGCCCCACTTTTTCTCGAAGACCACGGCGTCGCGCAGGGTGTTGTCTTCGCCGAGGAAGATCTGCTCGTCCTCGATGTTCTTTCCGATCGTCTTGTCGCCAATGCGCAGGCGTACGCAGTTCCGTGAGATGGGCCCCCAGTTGATGGTGGCGGCGTCGATGCGGACCCAACTTTTGCCGGTGTGGGCCCGGTAGCCGCTGATCTCCAGCCGCGCGTCAACGCCCTTGAAGGCCGCCAGGTCGGCGGAGTGGGCCGTCCAGTCGGCCTGGCAGGGGCCATCGTAGACGGTGCGCAGGGGCGCGCCGTGTCGATCCGTGATGCGGATTCTGACGTTTGGCACGCCGGCACTCGGGTTGTACCGTTCGCGGACCGTCACTCGGACATCCGCGTCGGCATCGGCGGGGATTTTGAAATCCTGGTACATGATCGTCCAGCCAGTGTTCCCCAGGACGATCTTGTAGTCGCCGGAGGCGGCGTTGCCGAAGTCTCGCCACCAGGTGCCGAAGGGGAACTTCCAATCGCTCACGCCGCCCTCGAAGTCGCCGTCCTTGAGGATCTCGTTATCGAGTTCCGAGTCCTGATCGACGAGAAGCGCGTAACCGCCGGCCGGAATGACGGTGGTGCCCGTGCCGTGGTAGGCATCCGCCAGGATGAGGTCGGGGTCGTCCTCGTCTTTGGTCCAGAGGAGCCAGTCCCGCACGTCAACCGGGTTGGGCGTCGGGTTGTGGAGTTCGACCCATTGATGCTTGTCCTTCGCGCCGTAGGCGGACTTGGGCTTGTACATGATCTCGTTGATGACGACGGCAGGCCTGGTCCGCTCGAGGGCGACCAGGGTCGCTGCGGTGGTCGGCCCCCTCTTGCCTTCCGGGTCCACAACCGTCATGGCGACGTGAACGCCGGCGGTCATCGCCAGGTTGGCCGAGTCAAGCGCCTGGGCGTCGGCGGCGAAGCACGTGACGGCAAGGCCGGTGCAGTGCTTCGCGAGGACGGCCTCGGAGCCGGTCGGGCCATAGCGTACCTCGCCGGAGGCGGCGTCTCGCCGGAACGTCGTGAGCGTGCCGTCGCCGGCGACGAACTGCATCGAGGCGTTCGGTCCCCCGCCGTCCGTGACGTTGGTCACGGTCCGTGCCTGCCGCAGGGCCGACGCCACGTAGACCAGGGCGTGCCGCGCCTCCTGGGCCTTGAGGATCATCGGCCGCACGGCATCCAGCGCCGCCGTCTCGGTATGCAGGAGCGGCACGGTCGCCGCGAAGACGACCGCCATAATGGCCACCACGAGGAGACACTCGAGGAGCGTCCACCCGGGCCGGGCGTTCGGCGTTCGCTTGGTCGTCTCCGTTTCCACGGCTGTCACCTCAGTCGTAGGGCGTCATGTCTGCGGCCAGGGTCACGAACGCCGCCAGGACTTCGTCGGCGCCCAGGAGCGTGTTCCCATTCGTGTCGTGTCCGACCTCAACGGTGACGGTCTTCTCGAGGCCGTCGGTGCTCTGCGTCACGGTGACGAGGAACCCGTCGCCCAGGCTGTGGGAGTTCTTCGTGAGGTCCTGGCTGAAGTCCTCGGCCGCCGTGCCCATGGCGGTTTCCATCTCCTGCTGCGCGAGGAACGTGGCCCGGGTCCGGTTCTCGATCTCCTGCGCGAGGCCGATGGCGTGGGTGGTGGCCTCGACGATCGGGACGACGCACACCGCCAGCAGGGCGGCCGCCAGCAGCAATTCGACCAGCGTCAGGCCTCTGAGATGTTGCGTTGGGCGGTCCACTCGCTATTCCTTGCCCGGTTCGTGCCACACGTAGCCGGTGGCCGGGTCAAAGCCGACGATCCACGATTGAGCGTCCTTGCCGATGACAAACCCCTCCGGCGATGCGGTCGCCAGCCGGACACCCCCGTACGCGTCGAACATTACGTTGTAGTTGGGCATGTCGAACTGCCACCCGTCGGGCAGCGGGATCCACTCGCCGGCCTGTCCGCCCCCGAGGTCGAGGATCTGGTACGCCGTTTTCGTGCCTATGACGGCGTACCCCAGCGCGTTTGTGGCGGCGTTCTCGATGGACAGGCGCCGCGCCAACCGGAGCGTGGCCGCCAGTTTGCACGCAGCGGCCTCTCCCTCGGCCATCCAGAGGTCTGCGTCGGCCAGCCGCGGCAGCGCAATGGCGGCGATGAGGCCGAGCATCGCAAGCACGGCCACCAACTCGATGAGCGTGACGCCGGCCCCGGCGCGCCGAAAGCGCGGGCGCGTCTGCGCCGGCCTGCTCACCGCGTCTGCGATGTTCTCGCCACAGACCCGCATCGGCGCCTCCACCTACCCTTCAGCACATCGCGTCCGACCGTTCAGCCTGAGCGCGCCAGGCCCGACCCGTGGCCGGGTCCCGCCCGCGCTTGCCCCAAGTGCGCGGCGGAGCGGGTGCTGAGACAGCCCCGTCATGGCCGCGCCTCGGCGATCTAATGGCTGTGCGGCTCGACGCGCTTCGTGCTCGGGTCGTAGGTGTAGGCGGTGCCATAGCCGCACACCGGGGGGCCGTCCGGGAAGATGTCCGTGTTGTTCATGATGCTGGTCGTGAACGCGGTGTGGTCGGCCGGATAGACCCCGTTGTTGCTGCTGATGGTCCAGAGTTCGATCTGGGAGTTGATGAGCGAGATGTTGGCCTTGCAGGTGTTCTTTTTGGCATCCGCCCCAGAGGAAGCCAGCCTCGGAATGGCCACGGCGGCCAGAAGCCCGAGGATGACGACGACCAGCAACAACTCAATCAGCGTGAAGCCCTTCGTCCTGTGCTTGTGCATCGTCCGTCCTCCTTCAATGAGCCAGACTGTTTGCATCCGCAGAAGATATCACCCAAGGCTCGGCCGCGGACCCTGTGCCGTCGCCCTCGATCCTCCCCAGACAGTCGCTTCCAATGGTTCGCCATCGGCCGCGCCCACGCCTCTAGTACTACTACGCTACTTCGCCTTCTTGTCCGCCTGGTGGCCTTCCCAGGCCACCAGGAACAGGCATAGACTGCGTTCGCGGCGGCCTGGGAAGGCCGCCGCGCGGAACGTAGCGTAGTAGTACTAGTGGCTGTGTGGTTCGACGCGCTTGGTGCTCGGGTCGTAGGTGTAAGCGGTGCCGTACGCGCACACCGGGGGCCCGTCCGGGAAGATGTCGGTGTTGTTCATGATGTTGGCGTTGAACGCGGTCGCATCGGCCGGATACGTTCCACCGTTGTTCACGGCCCAGAGTTCGATCTGTGAGTTGATGAGCGCGATGTTGGCCTTGCAGGTGTTCTTCTTGGCATCCGCCCCGGAGGAAGCCAGCCGGGGGATGGCCACTGCGGCCAGAAGCCCCAGGATGACAACGACCAGCAACAGTTCAATCAGCGTGAAGCCCCTCTTGCGTGGCATCTGACAACTCCTTTCAAGCCCCCACATTTCAGTATGCCTGCCCGGCCGGTGTTTGCTGCGCGGTCGGGGCGAACCATCATTTGCCTACGTGCTGCATCACGTCGAACATCGGCAGATAGACCGCCAACAGGACCAGGCCCACGATGAGGGCCATGGCGACCGTCAGCAGCGGCTCGATGCGTCCGACGACGCGTTTGAGCGTCAGGTCGACGTCGCGGCTCAGGATATCGGCGGCACAGCCCAGCAGTTCGGACACGCGTCCGGACTGCTCGCCGCTCGAGATCACCTGCAGCAGCGACGGCGTGAACCATCCCGTCCGCCGCAGCGGTCCCGTCAGGCCCGTGCCGCGCTGAATGTCCGCTCGCACCGGCTCCAGCGCCTCGATGAAGGCCGCGTTGCCGGTGACCCGGCCGGCCAGGTCCAACGCCTGTAGGACCAGGACACCCGCGCCCATGATTTCGCCGAAGGAACGCATGAAGCGGTACAGGACCATCTTCCTGAGGAGCGGGCCGATGACCGGAATGCGGACCTTCCATCGGTCGAACCACAACTGCCCGCCCGGACTCTTCTTGATCCAGACCATCAGACCGACGAAGCCGGCAATCGGCGCGAGCAGAACCCACGGCGACGTGACGAGCAGGGTGCTGAAATCGACGAGTATCTGGGTCGGCAGCGGCAGGGCGACGCCCATCCGCTTGTACACGGTTGAAAAGACCGGAACGACGTAGAGCAGCAGGAACGACAGGACGCCCGTGATGACCACGATCAGCACCATCGGGTACGCGAACGCGTTGCGGACCTTCTGCCTGGTCTCCTGCTTGTTCTCGAGGTAGCGGGCAAGGCGGTCGAGGGTTTCGGGCATCTTGCCGCTTTCCTCGCCCGCCCAGACCGACGCCCGAAAATACGCGGAGAACTGCTCCGGGTGCCGTTCGAGGGCGGTGGAGAGTTTGCGGCCGGCCTCGATGTCGCTGATCACGTCGGTCAGAATCCGGCGCAGCGCGCCGGGGGGCGTCTCCTCGGTGAAGGTCCGCAGGCATTCCGTGAGGCTGATGCCGCTGCCCACCAGGGCCGCCAGATGCTGGCACAGCGGCACCAGGTCGCCTTCGCTGACGCGGGTCTTCCAGGGCAGGATGCTCCCTGGGTCGGCCCCGGTCGGCCCCTCGCCGCGCCCGGGCGGGTGGGGGGCCGGGCCGGTGCGACCGGCCGATTTCGGTTTTTCCAGCACGCCGGTGCTCACGATTCAATATCCTCGGCAGGCAGAATGCGGCGTAGTTCGTCAATCGTGGTGTGGCCGTTTTGGACGGCCTCGATGGCGGCGTTGCGCATGGTGATCATGCCGGTCTCGTGGCCGAGGCTCCTCAGCACGTCGCTGGAGGCGCCCTGCACGAACGCCTCGCGAACGGCCTCGGTCACGGGGAAGATCTCGTACATTCCCATGCGTCCGCGGTACCCGGTGTCCATGCACATATCGCACCCGCGTCCGTGCTGGAGGTCAACGCCCTCGAGCCCGGTTCCGGCCACGAGTTCGTCGGGCGGCCGATAGGCCTCGGCGCAGTCCGGGCAGACCCGCCGGACCAGCCGCTGCGAGACCGCCGCCACCAGCGTCGAGGCGATCAGGAACGGCGGGACCCCCAGGTCCCTCAGGCGGTCCATGACGCTTGGGGAATCGTTGGCATGGAGCGTTGAAAACAGCAAGTGACCGGTCATGGCGGCCTGAACCGCCAGGCGCGCGGTCTCGGTATCGCGGATCTCGCCCACCATGATGATGTCCGGGTCCTGACGCAGGACGGTCCGGAGCGACCCGGCAAACGTCAGGCCCACCGCCGGGTTCACCTGGATCTGGTTCACGAGGTCGAACGAGTACTCGACGGGGTCCTCGATGGTGGTGACGTTGAGGTGCGCCCGGTCCACTTCCCGCAGTGCCGCATAGAGCGTGGTCGTCTTGCCGCTGCCCGTCGGTCCTGCCAGAAGGATCATGCCGTAGGGCCGGGTGATGAGTTTGGCAAACAGTCCGCGCTGCTCGTCGGGCATGCCCAACTGGCGGAGACCCAGACCACCCGACGATTTGTTCAGCAGTCGGATGGCCACCTTCTCGCCGTTGACGGTCAACAGCGTCGAGACGCGCATGTCGAAGTCGGCCGATTCCATGCGGATGCTGATGCGGCCGTCCTGCGGCGCACGGTGCTCGGTGATGTCGAGGGCCGAGATCAACTTGACGCGCGAGATCACCTCTTCCTGGATCGTGTTCGGCACGGACATCATGTCGTGCAGCACGCCGTCGATGCGGTACCGGACGAGGAGTGTCTTCTCGAGGGGCTCGATGTGAATATCGCTGGCGCCGCGTCGTGCGGCTCCTCGGAGGATGGAGTCGACGAGGCGGACGGCCGGGGCGTCGCGGCGTGTGCCGAGCCGCTGGTTCAGGGAGATGACCCGCCCTGCGGCGTCTCCGTCCTCGCCGCCGCTCACGTCGCCGAGGCCTTCCTCGAAACTGTGATCGACGGTGAAATAGCGTTCGATGGTCCGCCGGATGTCCTTCTCGTCCGTCTTGACCGGCTCCACCCGGTGGCCCGTCACCAGTTCGATCTGGTCCAGCAGCGCCAGGTCGGGGGCGGCGCACGTTGCCAGGACCAGGACGCCGTCCTTCAGGCAGACGGGTACGGCCAGGTGTTCGCGGACCAGGCCTTCCGGCAGGAGATGGACGACCCCCGGATCGATGGCATGACCCGCCACCACGTCCGGTTCCAGACCGAGTTGGGAGATCAGTTCCTCGGTGGCGGCCGGGTCGTGCTCGGCCACGGCGGTGGGGGCGTCCTGAAGCGATTCCTCGGCCTGCCCAGACGGCGGGCCGGCGGTCGGGTCGCCCGATTCGGCTGCTTCGTGCGGCAGACTCACGTTGTCGCATCCTAGGGGAAGATGCCTACCGCAGGTGCGCGGGTATCACACGGACGGATGCCGCACGGTCCCCCCACCCCAACGGCACTCCACTCCTTGTGACTCTTGCTAGGTCGGCACAGATAGCCGCTTCCCTTTAGCAATTCCAGGCCTTGTGACGCAAACGAGTGCACCTCAAGGTCGGCAACGACGCGCTGCGGCGCCGGCGGGTGGCCCGGGTCGAGTTCATCCGGCCCGTCTTCGCGTCCGCCACGTTAGGCCTTACAACGCTACGTTCCGCGCGGCGGCCTTCCCAGGCCGCCGCGAACGCAGTTTATACCTGTTCCTGGTGGCCTGGGGTACGTGTATAGCGTGCTCTCGAAGCGATGTCATTTCGACCGAGCCCTCGCCAAAGGCGAGGGCGTGTTTAGCGGGGTGGCACGGCAACGCGAAGCGTGGCCGTGTTCGCCCAGCGTCCAACACGGCCGCCCTTCGGGCTGCCGTGCCACCCGGCAAGGCGGCGCCCACGCGCAACTGAGGCGTTATGCCGCTGCGCGAAAGCCTTTGGCACGCGGCGCTGCCGGACGTTACAATGCCGCCCGACGACGCGGCGCGAGGTGGCGGGCCCGTTGCCCGAACCGCGCGGCGGCTTCCCAAAACCGCGCGGCG
>Ga0307427_1000485_pt1 | contig 25032 bp, 18 predicted proteins | sample SalMarWE160190MG_FD_202162 | JGI IMG/M metagenome (GOLD analysis project Ga0307427, IMG submission 202162) | Salt marsh sediment microbial communities from the Plum Island Ecosystem LTER, Massachusetts, United States - WE1603-190 | ecosystem: Environmental > Aquatic > Marine > Intertidal zone >... | reverse complement strand
GACGTGCGCTGCGGCTGCGTGGGTTCAACCAAGCGCGACTGCTTGCGCTTAGTGTGGGACACATGGCAAACATCCCTGTTTGTGGAGTATTATTGAAGAACAGAGACACCACGGCGCAAGCGACTCTTTCTGCCAATAAACGAAAGGCAAACTTGCACGGAGCTTTCGCCGTGGTAAAATCTGGGAAAGAAAGAGTCCTTTTGATTGATGATATATACACGACTGGTTCGACAGTGGAAGAATGTTCACGTACATTGAGAACAGGCGGATACAGGGCGATCTTTGTTCTCACGGTAGCGCGGGCTTAAGGCGCGAGGGGTAGGCAATGCGAATTGAATCGGTTTGCCTAGGACAGCTTGCGACGAACTGCTATCTCATAGACATTTTGGGAGTTATTGTACTGGTAGATCCGGCTGAGCCAAACGCCAAGCTTTTTTCGTTTATTGGCGACCGAAGGGTTGATCTAGTTGTAAATACACATGGTCATTTCGATCATGTGGGTGGTAATTGGGCGTTGAAGGAGCAAGGAGCAAGGATCTTTCTGCATCGGGACGATCTTCCTCTTGTTGACCGTTCTTATCCCGGGCATGCAGCAATCGACTGTTATCTGAAGGAAGGAGACAAGATCGCTGGTGCATTGAGTGTATTGCATGTTCCTGGACATTCTCCTGGCAGCATAGCTTTGCTGGGAGATGGCGTCCTTTTTTCAGGAGATCTTCTATTTGCCGGATCTATCGGTAGAACCGATTTGCCCAGCGGGTCAATGCCTAAGATGATACAGTCCCTTAAACGGATTGTTGCGCTTGATGGTGACTATCAGATTTATCCCGGACATGGTGAGACAACAACGCTTGATAGGGAAAGAAGGACGAACCCGTTTCTTCGTAACCTAGTGCCGTCATGAACAAAGACCGAGTTGATGTTCAGATGGTCAAGGAACGAGTTGATATGGTAGGTGTGATCTCTCGTTACGTTTCTCTGACAAAGACAGGGGCAAGCTACAAAGGACGTTGTCCTTTTCACTCGGATGATACTCCATCATTGGTGGTTAACCCGCAAAAGGGATTATGGCACTGTTTTGGGTGTGGCGAGGGAGGAGATTTGTTCTCTTTCCTGATGAAGATCGAGCGGATATCATTCCCTGAGGCACTTGAGCGATTGGCGGCAGAAGCTGGCGTTTCCTTGCGACGACGGGACGATGGCGAGAAAGAGCCTCTACGAGAAATCATTGCCGAGGCGGCAGCATACTTTGCCGACAATCTTACCAATAACCCTGCCGGGGAAAAGGCACGGAAGTATCTGCTCGAGCGTGGGTACAAGCAAGAGGTTTGGAAACAGTTTTGCCTTGGGTATGCGCTTCCTGGTTGGGATCGACTGAAGAGGGAGTTTGGCAAGCGATACAGAGTTGAAACTCTAATACGCCTTGGTCTGTTAGTGAAGAGAGAAGATCGGTGTTATGACCGTTTTCGGGATAGGGTAATTTTCCCTATTTATGACCTTTCCGGTCGGCCGATTGCTTTTGGTGGGCGTGCCTTTGAGGGTGAACCGAAGTACTTGAACTCGTCGCAAAATCCTTTGTTTGACAAGGGCCGACAACTGTACGGTCTTTTGTGGGCGAGAGAAGAGATAAGCAGTTGTCGCACGGCAGTTCTTGTTGAGGGATACACCGATGTTATTTCAGTTAGCATTGCCGGTATTAAGCATGTTGTGGGGAGTATGGGAACAGCCCTGACTCAGAGACAAGCGGATCTCCTTGCGCGTTTCGCAGATGAAGTAGTGATTGCCTATGATCGTGATGCGGCAGGCGGAGCAGCTTCACTGCGCGGGATGAGAATCCTGCGTAACAGTGGTCTTAACGTTCGTGTTGCTGAGCTTCCTATCGGGGAAGATCCTGATAGCTTAGTGAGCCGCGAAGGAGCGAAGGGCATGCTTGCCGTTGTTGATGAGTCAACTCCTTTCCATCATTTCTTTGTGAGATCGCTTGAACTTCGCTACGACCTATCTACTATTGCTGGAAAGGAGGGAGCCCTGGAAGAGTCGAGGGCGTTCTATCAAGGGATTGTGAGCCTCCCATTGCGACAGGAGATCACCAAGCTTCTGGCTGAGGTTCTTCAGCTTCCGGTGGATGAACTGAGGGAAGATCTTTCTAGAACACGACCCCACGCACGAATTGTGCGAGAAACAAGTGAAAAAGGACGAGGATGGAACGAGGAAGAAGTGATCCTTTGCCTTCTGTTGCGAGGAGAAGTGTTATGGAGCCAGGTTGCGGAGTTGGCTACACCAGATGATTTCTCACCTGAGTACAAGCCAATTGTAGAGGTCTTCGCTAACGCAGAAGAATCATCAGATCCTTCCAATCTGATTGGGGAACTTGACGAAGAGCAGGCGCGGAAGGCAAGTTATCTTGCCCTTGCTCCAATTGTGTTTAGTGATGCCGAAAAAGCGTTGCAAGATGCACTGTTGCGACTAGTTAGGTTACCAAATATTGAGAAGCAGTTATCCAAATTGCGACAGAAGATCAAACAGGCTGAGGAATCCGCAGATCATAACAAGATCGATCTGTTACAACGAGCGTACAGCGATTTGGTAGCAAAGAAGCTTTCGAGAAGGGGGAGTTATGGGAAGAGCTAAGCATGATGACGCTGAGCTGGAAACAAAGCAGGGAGGCTATCTTGATCAGGCCCTTCCTGAAACTGATGCCCCGATCAATATGGAACACTCCAATGCAGTAGATTTGCCAGGGATCACTTCCTCAGAGGCTAAGTCCGAGGCTAGTGGCAGTAGCACGTTAGAGCTTGGCAAGCAAGAGGCCGTCGATGAATTGCTCTTGGAAGACGAAAACTCAGTTGAAGCGCACAATTTAGAGAAATCAAGGCTTCTAGAAGAGGTGAAGCGTTCCAGAACACGAGACGATCCCGTGAAGACCTATCTGCGAGAGATAGGGAAAGTGCCATTATTGACCAGAGAAGAAGAAGTTGAGCTGGCGATGAGGATGGAAACCGGGGTATACAGCACCGATCGACTTGAACATGCAAAGCTAGCTGAAGATCATGGAATGAGCCTTCTTTCAGATAAAGAGAAGAACGAATTACGCGAGATGGTACAGACAGGGAGAGAAGCGCGGGAAATGCTTACCGTGTCTAATCTGCGCTTAGTTGTCTCGATCGCCAAACGCTACATGAACCGCGGATTGTCCTTTCTCGATCTGATTCAGGAAGGGAACATGGGATTGATGAAAGCGGTAGAGAAATTCGATTATGCTCGCGGGTTCAAATTCTCTACTTATGCTACTTGGTGGATCCGTCAGGCTGTTACTCGCGCCATTGCCGATCAATCACGAACAATCCGTGTTCCTGTACATATGATCGAAACTGTACGTGAGTTGAAAAGGGCTAAACGTGAGTACACACAGAAGCATGGTGCCACTCCTACCTTGGAGGACTTGTCGCGGTTGACGGGAATGTCAATTGACAAGATCAAGAGAGTGGAGAACGTCTCTCAGTATACAACCTCTTTGGAGCGACCAATAGGTGAGGAGAATGAGGACACATTGGGCGATTTTATTGAGGATCCAAGTTCACCTTCACCAACTAAGGAGACATTTCGGTTGTTCTTAAAGGAACAGTTGGACCGAGCTCTTAGCCAGCTTGATGAGCGTGAAAGCGAGATCCTGAAGCTCCGCTATGGTCTTGAGGATAGTCATCCACGTACCCTTAAGGAAGTTTCGCTAAAGTTTAACATCACTCGTGAGCGGGTGCGGCAGATCGAGATCAAAGCGATCGAGAAGCTCAAACACCCCTCTCGTCGTGTCGAGTTGAAGCGCTTCCGCGAGCTGTTGTTAGCAGAGGAATAGCTCTGTGGGCGTTCTTGGTTCAGCCAGGGTGTCTAGCGGTTTTGTTGTGGTAATACTTGGTCCAACCGCAATAGGAAAGAGTGCTATTGCTGTTGAAGTCGCAACACAAATAAATGGTGAGGTAATCTCTGCGGATTCACGCGCATTCTTCCGTGGTTTACAGATCGCTACAGCCAGGCTTCCACTTCATGCACAGCGAGGTATTCGTCACCATTTAGTTGGTATTGTTGGGATCGATGAGAATTACGATGTAATGTCCTTTCGCATGAGTGTCGATAGACTGATTGAACAGATCCAGGACAGAGGGCATGTCCCGCTGATAGTTGGTGGAGGAACGCTCTATTTGAGCGCGATTCTTCATGGCATCTTTGCAGGTCCATCCGCCAATGGGGAACTGCGACGGACTCTGGAACAGTGTTGTTTAGATGATATCTACCATGAGCTTTCTGCTGTTGATCCGGTATCAGCAAGACGGATTCATCCAAATGATAGGCTACGAATTATACGCGCGCTTGAAGTATACAAACTTACAGGAAAGCGAATCAGCGATCTACAACAACAGGCAGCACCCCTTCCATATAGATTCAGGGTCTTTGGACTGGAGCGCGACAAAGATGAGCACAGGCGGGCGATAGCCACGCGTGTAGAGCAGATGCTCAGTCATGGCCTGGTCGATGAGGTAGCGCAATTGCGGCGCAATGGACTTAATCGAGGTTGTCAGGCCTATCGAACTATTGGAGTGCGCGAGGTTTTTGCCCTACTTGATAAGGAAATAACACCGGAAGAGATGAAGAAGCGGATCATAAGTAATACGTGGAAACTTGTTCGTCGGCAAAAGGCATGGTTTCGGAGAGAACATGGAGTATGCTGGATAGATGTTAGTGCGCGAAAACCTTGGGAAGTTGTAGAAGAGATCGTGCAAGAATTGCAGTCGGAAACGACAGGAGTCTAACATGGCAGATATGAACGAGGAGATACTTGTACTTACCAGCGATAACAGTCGACAGATTGATCGAGCGGCTATTGATGATGGGGTGTCATCCCAGGTCTTAATGGAAAGCGCTGGTCGTAGTGCCGCTGAACTGCTCATGAAAAGTTTCGACGTTAGGCGGGTTGCGATTGCAGTTGGTAGGGGCGGAAATGGGGGAGATGCGTTGGTATTAGCAAGGGTTCTCTATCAACATGGAATTGAGGTGCGTGCATTTGCTTTTTGCTCCCCGGAGGATTTTTCCCCACCCACTGAATTCATGGCGGAACTACTTGAAAAGGTATCACCAGGAACGCTTCGCCTGACAAGCAAAGGGTTATCTTCATTTAGAGAAGCGCTTGCATGGTCTGATTGTGTAGTTGATGGATTGCTTGGCATTGGCGGTGATCGTCCGATTACCGGAAGGTATGCCAAGGCCGTAGAGTTGATTAATGACTCAACAGCAAAGCGAGTTGCGCTCGATCTTCCTTCCGGGCTCCACGCGGATCAAGGTGAGTCTATTGGTTTGGCATTGCGCGCCGATCTTACCATCGCGATGCATTTTTTGAAACCGGCACATGTCCTTTACCCAGCACGTTCCTACTGCGGTGAAATCAAGCTCGCTACAGTCGATTATCCAGGTAGGGTGTTACAGGAGACCAAGCCCTTTGCTCGTGTGACTCAGCCCTCTGGTGCGAAGGCATTGCTAACAAGAAGAGAACCAAATGGTCATAAAGGAACGTTTGGCCGAGTGCTGGTCCTTGCCGGATCACGTGGAATGACCGGAGCAGCAATTCTTTGTTGTCGCGGGGCATTGCGTAGCGGAGCGGGTCTTGTTACCTTGGCCTGCCCCGCAAGCCTCAGCGGGATATTTGAGGCGGCACTCCCTGAGGTGATCGCCCTTCCCTTGCCAGATCAAGATGGGCACCTTATGCCACAGGCGGCCGCAGAAATGGAGCATGTGCTGGATGCTGCTGATGTGCTAGCAATGGGGCCAGGGCTATCACGCTACCCTGAGGTAGGTGAAGTTGTGCTGGAGGTCCTTAAGTATGTACAGATTCCCATTGTTATTGATGCCGATGGTTTGTTCCCGTTGGCTTCACACATGGGCTTGCTGAAACGGGTGGCACGGCGAGCAATCCTAACTCCACATCCAGGCGAGCTTTCTTGGCTAATCGGTCGTTCGGCAGGGGAGATCGATCGAGACCGCGTTGAGGTTGCCCGAACCTTTGCAGGCGAGCATGAAGTGATCATTATTGTTAAGGGTAGGCCAACCTCAATTGGTACCCCGAAAGGCGAGGTATACTTAAATCCAACCGGAAACACGGGCTTGGCCACTGGCGGAAGCGGGGATGTGTTAACCGGGATAGTTGCTGGTTTGCTTGCGGGTGGGGCTTCGCTTGAAGGTGCGGCCATATTGGGAACCTACCTGCACGGTTACACCGCCGATCTACTCGCTCGTCAAACAGCGGAGCGATCAATTCTCCCTAGTGATCTGATCGATGCGCTTCCGCTAGCTATTGCTGAAATAGAGAGGGCTTCTGTGTTCTGAAGCCCTGTTCAGGTTGACAGATCCGTATTTGTTGGGGATAATTGACTACAAAAATAAGGATTGGGTACTGATGATTGGGCATAAGCATAGGACAAGTCTTGTTGACAGTCATGCTCATCTTGACTCATCAGAATACGAGGGCGAGCGAGCGGCGGTGATTGCCCGCGCGTTCACCGCGGGAATTGCGGTAATTACAGTAGGATTAGACCTGCTGTCGAGTGAAAAGAACCTTCGGCTTGCTCGACGTCACCGGCATTTATGGGCCGCAATAGGTGTGCACCCGCACAACGCGGAGACGCTGAACAAGAAGGTGTTCGATCGCCTGATGAGGCTTTCTCGTAACCAACGCGTGGTTGCGATTGGTGAAATTGGGCTGGATTTCTATCGCGATCTTTGTCCCCGCGATGTGCAACGCGTAGCTTTCCGAAATCAAGTAGAGCTATCTCGTAAGCTAGACTTGCCAATTATTGTTCATAATCGAGAAGCTATACGGGACATTCTTTCGATCTTGCGTGAGGTTTCATCATCCTATTGCGGGGTTATGCATTGTTTTTTGGGGGATCGTGCTCTAGCGGATGAATTCCTTGAACTTGGGTTTCACTTGGGAATTGGCGGGTCAATAACATTTGAGAAGAATGGTGCGCTGCGTGAAGTGGTCAAGAAATTGCCGCTTGATAAGATCTTGCTTGAGACAGATTGCCCTTATCTTGCGCCTGTTCCTTACCGTGGAAAGCGCAATGAACCATGCTATGTTCGTTATGTGGCTGATACCATAGCTGAAGTCAAACACATCTCCGCTGAAGAGGTGGCAGAAACAACCACTGAAAACGCGGCGACTCTCTTCAATCTGTGGTAAGGATAAGACCGTCTTTCTCATGTGATGATAAGGAGGAGTAGTGAAGCTTTACATTGATACGGCAAATGTGGCTGATATCAAAGAAATGGCTTGGTTAATTGATGGGGTCACAACAAATCCTAGCCTTGTTTCCCGGGAGAAACGACCATTTACCGAGATAATTGCTGAGATCTGTGGCATGGTTGATGGCCCGGTGAGCGCCGAGGTGACCGCCATTGACGCTCCTGGGATGGTTGCCCAGGCGCGTGAGCTTTCCAAGATCGACAAGAACGTTGTGATCAAGATTCCGATGACAGTTGCTGGTATGCAAGCGGTGAAAACGCTTTCCGGAGAAGGGATACGCACCAATGTTACACTCGCTTTTTCGGCCAATCAGGCACTACTGGCAGCAAAGAGTGGAGCTAGTTTTGTGTCTCCATTCGTTGGTCGAATTGACGACGTCGGTGGAGATGGCATGGAAGTTGTTTCGCAGATTCTCGATATTTACGAGATGTATGGTTTTCCAACAGAAGTGATCGTTGCCAGCGTACGCCATCCGCAGCATGTAATTGAAGCCGCTCTTCTTGGTGCTGATATTGCTACAGTTCCCTATGACGTGTTGAAAAAGCTGTTTTGCCATCCACTGACTGATACTGGGGTCGAGAGATTTCTCAAGGATTGGGAAGGTGTTCCGAAGTGAAGCTTGGCCGCGAGGAATCGACACGCGATGCCTACGGAAGAACACTTGTCGAGCTTGGTCATAGTGATGAGAGAATCGTTGTTCTCACCGCTGACCTTGCCGGTTCGACAAAGACCAGTTTTTTTGCCAAGGAGTTCCCTGAACGTTTCTTCAATATGGGGGTTGCAGAAGCGGATATGATGGGGGCTGCCGCTGGACTTGCCATGGATGGATATAGACCGTTTGTTTCCACGTTTGCCGTGTTTGCCGCCGGCAAGGCCTGGGAGCAGATCAGGCAGGTAATCGCCTATCCTAAGGTTCCTGTAAGGATTGTGGCTACACATGCGGGAGTCACCGTTGGTGAAGATGGAGCAAGCCATCAGATGCTGGAAGATATAAACAATATGCGCGGTCTGCCCAACATTGCAGTCATTGTTCCTTCGGACGCGGTTGAGGCAGCTGCAGTAACAAGGCGCATCGCGAGCTACGATGATGGGCCGGTTTACGTACGGCTTTCGCGGGCCAAATTCCCACTCGTGAATTCAGAGACTTACAACTTCAAGCTGGGCGAAGCGTCTGTTCTTGCCACCGGTAGCGACATATCCATCTTTGCCTGTGGAATCCTCGTGTCAGTAGCAATTGAGGCACGCGACCAGCTGATGAAAGAAGGGATCGGCGCAGAAGTGATAAATGTTTCGACGATCAAGCCGCTTGATAGCGAGACACTTCTCTGTTCGGCAAAGAAAACGGGCGCTGTAATCACAGCCGAGGAACATCAGATCATAGGTGGACTTGGAAGCGCTGTCTGTGAACTCCTGGCTTGTGAGCTACCTACCCGGGTTTTGCGTGTAGGAGTAAGAGATAGGTTTGGTCAATCCGGTGAAGCAGGGGAGCTGCTTTCCTACTATGGTCTTGATGTTAATGGGGTTGTTCAAGCAGCGCACCAGTTGCTGGGAAACAGTAACGGGTGATGAGTGATGTGTGATGTGTGAGAAACACGGGATTAAGGATTATGGAGCAAGGACTAAGGGAGAGAAGCAAGATAGTCAGGAGAAGAAGAGGACATTAAACAATCTTCCCTCCCCGATCGAGGGAGGGAATTAAAGGGAGGGGGAGATAAAGATAGTCCAGAGTCGGGAGCCAAAACCAGTTAAATGGTTAAGTGGTTGAGTGAGAGGATTGGGCGAGCTGAAAGCTGACCGCTGAAAGCTGTTTGCTGAAAACTGATAACTGACAAAGAAGAATCACAGGAGAAACAATGACAACTGATCAGTTACAACAAAAAGCTAACGAGTTGCGTGGAGACGTCATCAAAATGGTTACTCGCGCCAACAGCGGGCACCCCGGAGGGGCGATGGGAATGGCAGATGTACTGACGGTCCTTTACTATCGTTACCTGCGACACGACCCAACCAGACCGGACTGGCCCGCGCGCGATCGGTTCCTGCTATCGAATGGTCACACCTGTCCACTCCTTTATGCTATCCTTGCCGACCAAGGCTATTTCCCGCGTGAGGAGCTGTGGCAGCTTCGCAGGCTTGGAGCCTTATTACAGGGACACCCCTCTACGGCGTGGAACATTCCCGGGGTTGAGATGTCCAGTGGCTCCCTTGGAAACGGGCTTTCTGTGGCGATTGGAATGGCGCTTGGTGCGCGGTTGGACAAGCGAGATTCTCGCGTCTATTGTTCGATTTCCGACGCGGAATGTCAGGAGGGGCAGCCATGGGAAGCAGCTACTGCCGCTTCGCACTACGGGTTGGGTCATCTGTGCGCTGTCCTTGACTGGAATGGTTGCCAGATCGATGGGCATACCGATTGCGTGATGGATGTAGGGGATCTCGCTGGAAAATTCCATGCCTTCGGTTGGAATGTGCGCGAGATCGATGGGCACAACTATGCCGAGATTATTGCTGCCCTCGACACCTTTGCCGCTCAGAGCGACCCCGAACGCCCTACACTTGTCGCAGCGCATAATATCCTTGGCAAAGGAGTTTCATTCATGGAAGACGACCCAAGCTGGCATCATGGCGCGCTATCTGAGGAGCAGCTAACCCAGGCCCTAACTGAACTTAGCGGTGAGCTTGACTAATTAGGATCGCCGGTCATTGATCACCTGCATGCTTAACAAGGGCTAGGGAATGATCGACCGATTGTGCTTACACTTGACATGGATTGCGATTCTGTGATATTATGCTACTGATTTGAATTTACTTATGCGAGTGTCGTATGGTTGGTTTGAAGATGAACCAGGCAAGTGGTACTTGCCAGGAGAGGTATTATTGTGGTAAGAAGCTTCAATGAGCTAGGTTTAGATCTAGCTTACCGGAACGGTGAAAAAAAAGTGTCTTTGGCATAGGGGGTGGTGAAAAGATCTAGAACCCGAGTATCTGCAAGCCAGGAGGTCAACTAGCTTGAGCAGAAATAACTGGCGGAGAAAACTAAACCTAACTATACATAGATCGAGATTTGAATGAAGGAGGTAAGACCTTGAAAAAGCGATATGTAATAGGAAGCATGATTGCGATCTTAATTATGGCTTTCTTTGCCATGTCTGCTCTAGCTTCCGCGAACTCACAGGTATGGCTGTCAAAAGATAAAACAGGCTATCCTAAGATTACCGAGATTAAAGAAGGAGATACGGTCTGGGTCGTGGTTAAGGAAACCAACCATGGGAACCTTTGTTGTCTGGATAGGATCTATACCCAGATCCTTCTCTATGACGTAAAGACCGGCGCTTACCTAGATTGGGACAACAACGCGACGCCCGCCGACGGCAATTTCCTGCTAGAGACAGCGGTAGATAGCAACCTTTTTGTGAGCAACGTAGCATTTGAGATTGGCGCGCGTGCGGACATAACTACCGGATCGGAGGATTGGATACACACGCCGGGTGCGCTTTCCGGTGGAAAGTGGTTATACATAGATGAGACCCGCACGGATGTTTCAGGGGAGATTGACGGCCGCGTGGAGAACATGGATACACTGATGCTGATGTACATCGATCCTGATGATTCAAATGATATCAGCACATGTCTGATCAAGATTGAGGACACAGAATCTACGGTAGAGTGGCCGTTGGGAAATCCTACCAATGCCACAAAGCCGGTAGTCCTCAGGATTACGGACAAAGATGAGGACCTGACCTGTGTGCGCGAAGCGGTGCCGGTGTTCTTTGCGATCAACCCGGGAGTAGATAACGTCCAGACAAGCACCTTTTGCTACTTCAATCGAACGGAGAAGCTTCGCTGGTACAACATCTATACAGCGGGTAATGTAGGGACTACTCTTTCTGCTACGGCGCTTCAACAGCTATCGGGTTATACCATCTGGGGCGGCCTGGCAATGGAGACCGGTGCAAGTACCGGTATATTTGAATATACGATCGAAATCTTAGAGGATGCGTTTCCCACCTATTCCTTTAACACTAATGATGTCGTTGTTGCCTATTACCTTGACCCCAACGATGCTGACGACTTCCAGCTAGCGAGCTGCTATGTTGGCAGCCCCGACACAAACCCGGTGTGGTTTACCGATACCGATAGCAATGGAGAATACAGCCTGGGCAGGGATTACTTGCATATACTGGTAGACGATCTGGATGCGGGCACGCCATGCTGTCCAGACACAGTGACTGTTCATATCTGCGATCCGCACGGTGAAGACGATTCTGAGTCGTTAGACCTGACAGAGGTGGGTGTTGCTGCCAGCAGATATGATGGCACAATGAAACTTCGTCCTGTGTGGGATGCCCTTGGAACCACTGCTTCGTCCGGTTACCAGCTTGCGATCGACAACAACAGGTTTGAAGCATTTAACGAGGATAGTATCTACGCGCGCTATAATGGTGCATCCGATCACAAAGTGAGCTTTGACCTGGTAAAGGTCAGCGATACCCAGGTATTTGATGGGACTACCCTTAATCTATCATTTGTTGATGCGAGTGGAAATCTTGTTTCTTTCTATCAAAGCGATGAGCTTGCCTACATTAAGGTAGTTGATCCCGATCAGAACGAGGACTCTACGTATAGGGATATCATCAAGAGCTACTGGGACAAAGGCCAAAACAAACCATTCGGTCCTGGCTATGCTGGCAATCCTTACGTAACAGGAACTTGGACTATTGCTGCACCCACAGCAGCTCAAGTATTTGGCTCTGGCGGTACTCCCGCGAAGATCTACATCTGGAACCCAAGAAACGGCGCGTGGAGCGCGGTGGAGCTTGAAGAGACCGGAGCAAATACCGGTGTGTTCATGAGCAGGGCCGGTGTTTCACTTCCCGAAAGCTGCCCCGATTGCGTTGAGTTCGCTAAGGATAATGATACAGTACTTGCCTTCTATCAGGATCCATCCAACCATTCGGATATCGCTATCGCCCAGATTAAGGTCGATGACAGCGCCTCACGGACGACCTTTGTCGATAAGGACGGCAACCCAGTCAGTGAATACGAAGATACGCAGAGTGCCTACGTGCTTGTCAAAGATCGAGGACACGGTGGCGATGTAAGCCTGGTGGATGCCATTGAGATTGATAAGATCAGTGGCACCTATAGCCTTATTCAATTCAGCGCGGCGGATTACACCTTCATCACGGGCGCGATCTCGTTGACCGCTCTAGGTGGCGAAACGATCACTGCGACCTATACTGATCCATCCGATGCTACGGATACCAGCTCTGATTCGATTGGTGTCGAGAAGGGGCTTGCCGACACAACAGCAGCCTTTGTCAACTCTGCTGGTACTGCCGTTACAAGCTACACCGAGGGCGACTCAGCCTATGTTAAGGTTGTCGATCAGAGCCATGCTGGGGCTACAAGCCTGGTGGGCGTGCTAGAGATTGATAAGATCACAGGTGAAACGTTTGATCTCAGCGCGCTTTCTGGTGCAGAGAACGATTACACCTTCATCAGCGACCCGATCAGCCTGGTTGATTTAGCTGAGGAGACGATCACCGTAACCTATACTGATCCGGATGATCCAACCGATACAGCCACAGATTCAATTCCCGTTAACTCTGCCGAGTTTGGCCTTGACTTCGTAACTGTGTTGCCGAACCCGTTTACGACAGAGGTTACCTTCTCGATTGATGGAGGTACGGGCTTCCCAGACACGTTCTTGGTTACGGTCTATGATCTGGCTCACCACGAAGTGTGGAGGAGTGAGCAGTCAGCTGACACAGAGATCACCTGGGATGGCGGCGATTTAGCTAATGGTCCATACATTTACGTGGTTGTGATAACCAGTTCGGACTTAGATACACCTTATACCAAGAAGGGTATGGTGTTCATTAACCGGTAGGTGAATAAAAGGGTTCTCCAGGGGTATAAGAACCCCTGGATGCCCTCATTCATGAAAAACCTTAATTTGAGGAGGTAAAAACGACGATGAAACGAGTGATAGTTATAAGTCTTACGCTTATCATGGTCATCTCTGCTATTGCCTGGGCTGACACTGGAGCAGGAGCCTTTGCCGCGTCTAAAGACGGCGTCGGAGCACGGGCGCTTGCCATGGGGGGTGCATTTGTCGCTATCGCGAATAACGCTACGGCGATGCATTGGAACCCGGCGGGGCTGGCACAGGTGAACGACACTCGGCTTACCGGGATGACCACCGACCTATCAGGATCTGGATGGATTACGCATAATCTGCTTGCTGCCACGACCATGTTTAGCGACATCGGTATTGGGCTTGGTTGGGATAACGTGAGCACATCCTATGTTGACACTGATTTGATAGGAAGCGCAGTAATCACCTGGGATGAGTCGGTTGTTCTCGGCTCAGTAGCCATGGGCATTACAGACGGCGTTTATGCAGGGGTCAATGTGAAGTATTACATGGCCAAAGATAACAACGGACAATCTGCCAAAGGTTTTGGTTTTGATCTTGGTATGTTGTTCGATCTGGGCGACATGTTTAGCTTCGGTATAAACGCAGCTGATATTGGTGGGAGTTCCATCAAATGGGATGACAACAAAGAAGAGACGGTTACCGCTCTGTATAAATTTGGCGGGGCGCTAAAGCTTCTTGATGGCAACTGGATCGTTACTGGAGATGTTGACTTTCTTGGCAACAATTTCAAGATGGGAGACATCCATTTTGGAACAGAGGTTCAAATAATTGATGAGTTTGCGTTGCGTGGTGGCGTGCTCGTTCCTGCCTCGCTCTACGACGATACAGTGCAGAGTTACTGCTTTACCGTTGGCGCGGGCGTGAACGTGGCTGGTCTGTATGTGGATGTGGCCTACCTGTTGCAGGATCTGGGTTCGAGCGTTGGTGGTAATACGCTTTACCTATCGGCTGAGTTCTCGTTCGGTGACCTCCTGGGCGTGGGCGAAGGCGGAGAAACACTGAGTTACGGGTTCTAGGTTCTAGATTTGATTTGTGTAAGAGTGAGCGGGAGGGGCTTGCCCCTCCCGCTTTTCTAATGCCGAGCGTGGTTGTTGCCTTTGGAGTACTTGCTAGTGGATCACTCGTCGCCTGGTTGTGGTTTATACTAGCGCGAGGGCGGTTCTGGTGCACAGATCAGGAACTAAGTGCATCGTTGTCTACGACAGCCTATGAGAACAATAAGTGGCCCTTGATCAGTGTCATCGTTCCTGCGCGCAACGAAGCGGATCTTCTCCCCATTACACTACCTACTCTTCTTACACAGGACTATCCGGGTCAGTTTCATGTGTACGTAGTTGATGACGGGAGCTCGGACGGAACCAGCAATGTTGCGGCGCGGTCTGCTTGCGAGTGCAATGCAACCGATCGACTTACTGTTTGTCCGGGTAAGATCTTGCCGCCAGGTTGGAAAGGAAAGGTATGGGCAATGCGACAGGGGATATTGTGTAGCGAGCAGAGCCAATCTGAATACCTGCTGCTTACCGATGCTGATATCGTGTATTCACCCGGGGTCTTACGGGCCATTGTTGGTAAATTGTATGGTGATCGGCTTGAGCTGGTATCACTGATGGCAAAGCTACATGTAGTAAGCGCTTGGGATCGGTTGTTGCTTCCCGCTTTCGTTTATTTCTTTTCCAAGCTTTATCCATTCCGTTTTGTGAATAATCCGCAAAAGTCCACTGCCGGGGCGGCTGGTGGTTGTGTGCTCATACGTAGAAAAGCACTCCAAAATGCAGGTGGATTGAAGCAAATCGCTGGCGAGATCATCGATGACTGCGCGCTTGCTAAGCTCATAAAAGGGAGCAGTGGACGTATATGGATAGGGATGACGGGTGATGTGAATAGTATTAGGGTGTATGAGAGCTTGACCAACATCTGGAATACGGTAGCGCGGACAGCGTTTGATCAGTTGGGCTACTCCGTAACCACGCTTGTTGGTACGGTGTTAGGAATGCTGTTTGTCTACTTGGTACCACCTGTGGGTTCGATCATTGGCGCGATTGCGGTTGCTATGCTTGGCTTAAGTACTCTGAGTTTGTGGGTGCTATCAGTTTCCTTTTTTGCTTGGGCCCTTATGTCTGTGAGCTATTTGCCGATTCTGCGGCGCTACAAGGTTTCGTATCTATTTGCGCTCCTTTTACCAACGAGTGCGATGCTATATACAGGTATGACTGTCTCATCAGCATTGCGTTACTGGCAAGGACGTGGCGGGGAGTGGAAAGGAAGAACCTACTCTACGCGGTGAGTCACAATGGAACAAAGTGCAAGCACAGCACCCTTCAAAGAAGCTACGGGGCAGTAGCTGGTTCAACTCCCCCCAAGGGAGAGGGATAATAGATAGAGACAGTGACGAGTGAAGTGTGATGCGTGATGAGAGTTTCATGGCTAGTAGCTTGTAGCCAGTGGCTTGTAGGTGGTAGCTAGTAGCCTATGGCTAGTGGTTCGTAGTATCTTTCTTATTCGCGGATATATGCCTTATTTCCTTAGCCACTCACTACTTACCACAAGCTACATGCCGCATTTCCGGCGATATCAAACAATCTTCCCTCTCCGCTGTCCCACCGTGTAACCGTCATTCCGGCGAACCCCGGATCGGCGTCCGGGGCAGGGGCCAGAATCCAGTCAAATAAAGGGAGGAGGGAAAAGACAGCCCAGAGTCGGGAGTCAACAGTCAAGGAGCAGTCAATAGTCGAAGGTCAAAGAAAAAGAAGAGCAACTACAGAACCAATATAACCGGCAAGAGCAACGCTATGTTTGTGTAGCGTCGCACTTTGCTTGCCCCGTGCAATCCTATTGCACTGGGGTGTGCGACGTTCTCTTTAACGTTGGACACCTGTGTGCCATCGTATTCTGACAGGCAGGCGCTGAGAAAACCAAGAATGGGGTTTGGATTCTAGCTCTCTTGCATTCCTGAGTTTATTAGAGGAGACAGGGACAGAAGCCAAGCAGGTTCACTTGCAGGACGCAACCGCGTCTTGGGGACGAGAAAAGGAGCTGTTCTACGCCTGAGCGGATGACTTTGGAGCTTTTGAGTGGCCCAGGGCGAGTGATCTCAAACAGCTTATCATAGGAGGCAGGGCATGACAGTGGGTACTGTAAGGTCCGTGGCTCCCGTAGAGAACTACTTTCGAAACCCAGGATAACCTCTTCATTCCATCTTGAGCTTATTGCTGCCTGAAAGGTCAGGTTACGTGCGCTCTCCGTGTTCCGCATCAGAAGAATTCTTGTGTTGCTTGGAGGCTATTTGCCTTTCTAGTTCAATAGTAATAGGATATTTTGGTTTGATTACCGATATGTTTCGGCGGATATTAGACTATTAGTAAGAGCTGTGTTGTGCGTCAGTTGTTTTGGTTTAGTTCAAGGAGAAGAGCACAGTGGGGTTTCTTAGAAGAGGTTCGCTTATACTTTTCATTGGAATCTTTCTTGCGTTTGCATTATTTGGAGGATACCAAGCCGTTGCTTATGACGGTCAAGTGGCAGCGCCCTCAGGCTGTTGCCCGTATATACCTCCTCCCTGTACCTATTCCATCTTCCCGCCAAGTGAGTACTTTGGCTACAGCGGAGGTACGAAAACCGTCAGCGTAACCACCCAGAGCGGATGTGATTGGACGGCAATAAGCTATGAAAGCTGGATTGACATCACCTTTGGTAGCAGTGACACCGGCAGTGGGACGGTCTACTACTCGGTCGACGCCAACAGCAATACAAGCTCACGTACAGGAACGATGAACATTGCTGGAAAGACCTTCACCGTCAATCAGGGTGGACGTCCCTGTACCTATTGCATTGGCCCCAACCCTGTCCCCAACACAGGTACTGCTTTCTTCTACTCTCTTCCAGTAGGTACAAGCACGGCCAAGCTCATGGTCTTAGGCGCTACTAGCGGCCGCCTTCTGTTTGAAACATCGATCGATGTTAACCAAACACGCTTCCCGACAACTGGCAGTTGGAATCCTGTAGATAACGATGGCGTTAAGCTTGCCAATGGTCCATACCTTTATGTCCTTATCGCTAATGGCCAGCTCATTGGTCAAGGAAAGATGGTGATCCAACGGTAACAAGGAGAACAGATGCTCAAACACCAGATTACTAGAGGTTGGTGGATAACTGTTGTTCTGTTATGTCTTTTCGTCCTTCCCCTTGCAGCCACCCCTTATGCCAACGTTGGAGAGACCTATGAGCTGGGCATCGGGGCTCGTTCACTTGCAATGGGAGGAGCCTTTGTTGCTCTAATTGATGATGAAAGTGCCCTGTTCTCTAATCCGGCTAACCTTGCCTGGGGAGAAAGACTCACCGTTCTCTCAACACTACAGACAAGGCTAGACACGACTAGCTGTGGAGACATCTTGGCATCATTTAACAACTTTGCAATTGGCGCTCATTACTTTGACTTTGGGGATGTCCCTGAAACAGATGAGTTAGGTAATGTCACCGGTTACTTCTCTTATCGGAACTATACCTTTGCCGCAGCAGCAGGACTAAAGATCAAGTTACCTTCATTGGTACGAATAGGACTTGGTGAAAACCTTGGTTGCGGTGTTCGTGCAAAGCTGTTTAGGACAGAGACGTTAGCCCCGGGAAATACAACTGGACTTAGTGTTGATGCGTCCCTTCTTTTCCGTGGTAAGCTTTCCAGTGTTAGAGGAACCCCTATCGAAGGCTATTGCCTTGGCCTACTGTTTGAGAATCTAGTGGGGACACCAATCACATGCGGGAGTGGCCATGAAGAAGAGCTGCCAAGGAGAGCCACTATTGGCGGATCCCTACTATTAACAAACCACGCAACCATGTCCCTAGATCTTACCAGTACACAAGATGTTCGCTTAGGTGTAGAGTGGACCCCGATTCCAGCACTATCTATTCGAGGCGGGCTTAAGAATGAAGGTGCATGGATATGGAGTATAGGGATAGGGACACACGTCAAAGACTTTGTTTTGGACTTCGCCGTTGTTCTTCACCCATATCTGGATAGTCAGTTATGCGGATCGCTGGCAGTTTGCTGGTAATGCTTACAGAGGACATGCGCTGTTATATATGGCTAAGAGAGAAATCTCAGACAAACTATCTATCTACATCCCACAGAACAAGCTGGCCCATAAGCCCGCACAGCAGTTAATTCAATTAGCTAAGAAGAAGACTGCTTGATCAACTAGATGGTCGTTGAAGCAATCCTACAGCACCTAGAACGGGAGGAGGGAAGATGAAGTTTCAGAAAGTCCTTGCAGGAGTTCTGATGGTCTTGCTTATTTGCTGCCTCATGATTAGCTACGCAGGTAGCTCAGTCGGCATCCCACCAACAGAAGAAGAACTTCTTGCCCAATCGCATAGCATTAGGGTAATGTCTGATAAGAAAGTAGTATATCCCGACGAAGAAGGAGCGTGGGAATATCAGCTGACAATATCTCCGGAGGGCAGTATTGGCTTTACGCTGAAGAGAACTGAGACGTTCTGCAGCGATCGTGGCTTCTATGGGCCACTTTCCCCTCATGAAGAGGCTATCCAGATATCTCCTGCGCAGGCTAGAAAATTCAATACCTCTCTTTCGCTTGCTGGGGGAAACGAATTACCTGCTGAATACCATGATCACATCTTCCTAGGGGTTGACGATAAAGGAAACGAGGTTAAGGGGACTATCCGTATTTATTTTGCAAAGAGTGAAGAGTAATATGAGGGAAAGAATGAAGTTAGTCTTCTCACCCGACCTGACAAACTCAAGTAATTGTTGCATGAAGAATGGTTGATGAAGCAACATCTAGTCCTACTGATCGCGGTACTATATGTTGTACAGCTCCCTATTCTATACTTATCCAGATTCGCAACCCGAGATAATTGCGGTCCCGCGGCAGAGATCTTGTACGGCATCGGAAGTATGCTCTGCTAAGTCGAAGGCGGATCTCAGCAATCTCGCGACGCAACACTAAGGATATGTCGTGGAAACGGACTGGAGGAATTGCTGGAGAAGAAATTACGGTACTCTCCCATACAAGATATACCTTCGCATAATTGATACGATCTATAACCACTTATTAGGCAACACGAAGTTGAGAGGTCCTTCAACTCTGGAGTTGGGAGCTGGCTCCGGAGTCCATTCCCTGCGCATGGCCAAACGGTTTCCAGGTTGCAAAGTAACCCTGGTCGATAACAACGCAATAGCAATAGAAATCAGTAACAATCTCTACGCCAATTCCAACTCCAAGGTGGAAGTACAGCACTTAAATACCGATGTCCTTGACTTAGATCTGCATGAGAAGTTTGATATCGTTCATTCTGAAGGACTGATCGAACACTTCTATGGCGAGGATCGAGGGATGGTTTTTGCAAAACATGCACAGTGCTGTAAGCCCACTGGCATCATAATCATCGTTGTACCGCAGAAATGCGTGCAACATTGCGTTGCGCGATGGATTATGGAGAAGACCCATACGTGGTTGTGGGATGAGAAACCGTTCTCTAGGCAAGAAATATACGAATTGAATAAGAGGTTTAGATTCACAATGGTTAAGGAGTACTCCCCTCTAGTTGGCTATCAGATTGGGGTTTTATTAACGCACACCAGGCATCAATAGCGACTTCCCTGTTCCTCGAAGCCCCTTGGTGCATTGCACACATCCCATCTACGCCAGAACCTATCTAAAGAACCGTCAGCAACGCTCAGTCCAAGCTATCGCAAGGGCTCGTTTGTTTCGTTGCTTGTACAAGTATATGTTCACAATGCTAACACAACACAATATCCATTGATCTGCCCAGCGGAGCAACTTTCCGCCCGCAGTTCCCAAGTAACAACTGATGAGTGACAAGATGGTGAATCGTGAATTGTAAATGGTGAATAGTAAAACGCGACAAACGACAATGCTAATCGAAAGGCAAAGCTTCAGTAACGCGTAACGTTGGAAAGCAAAAGAGGAAAGCCAAGACGATCTCACCCTCACCCCGGATCGGCGTCCGGGCAGGCTCCAGCCTCTCCCTTCATCGAGGGAGAGGGAGTCATGCCAAAGGAATTGCCGGTCTAACCTTCCTGTATCCCTGCTTTCCTCAGGGGAAAACTTCTAGTGGTTCTTGGATTCTAAGCTTGCTGCCTCCCTGCATTCCTCAAAGCTTCTCCGTACGATTGTCCTAACTACATTTGCTTTCCCAAGTCAATAGTGCTAGAGTAGTTCGGTGTTATACATCCGGAATTCTCGCGGATCGGACTAAGGAGGTATGTAGTTAACTAATTAAGCAGCAAGTAGAGAGAAAAGAGGGGCTGTTGTGATTCGTAGAATAGTATTGTTTGCTTTGGCGCTTGGCTTCTTGGCTGGTATGTCGATAATAGGGGAAGCTAAGTCGATGTACGTTATTGCCAAGCACCATACCGGTGAATTTGATGCCTGGAATATCGAGGCTCCTGGTGTGGTTCCGCAGATAGCTTATCAGGCAACTTATAACCTAGAGTATGGAGACCCTGCTGGAGTAGCGGTCGATACCGATTCAGCAACGCTGTTTATCACAAGTGAGACCAACAATGGCGTTGAGCTAGTAGATGCGACAGCAATGACGTCCCTCGGGTGGGTCACTGGTGGCGATAATCTTGCTGGGATCGACGTCGATGAAGTGAACGATATAGTCTACACAGTAAAGCGGGGAACCGACGACATTTACGTATACGACTGGGATCCCGTGGCTAAGACCCTTACACTTAAGTCTGGTTATCCTAAGGACCTTCCGAACTGCAGTGGCGCTTGGGGCCTCGCCCTTGATGAAATCAAGGGGCTGCTTTATGTCGCCGATTCTCAGAGTGGAGTGGTCAGGGTTTACAGTGTTGCTAACCTAACGGAGGTCTCAAACTTTGCCCCGAGCGATCCGCCTCAGGCACCCGTAGGCATCGCAGTGGATAGGCAGAGAGGCTTTGTCTATACGACGGCGCCTGATGGGTCGTGCGCAGCATACAATACCCCCACCCCGTCGTCCGACGAGATGCTGCTTACCAAGTACGATGTAGCTACCACAGCAAAGACCACGGTCAAAATGACGCACGGCGGCATGGGCATTGCAGTAGATGAGGCCACCGGCCATGTCTACGTAACAGGCGGATGTTCCGGTGGTGGTAGTCCATCTTTTGGTGACGATATAAGCATCTGGGATTCAAACCTGACCTTCATAGAAAGCACTGGTGATATCGGAGATCCAGCGGGGATTGCGATAGGCAATGTAAGCTATAACCCGTTAAATCTGGCCAAGAATGATACGATAGTAGATTCCGAAGTCTGCACAGGGTATGAGTTCACCTACAAGATTACCTATGACAATAAGGACAGTACTTCCGATGCGACAAATGTGACGCTTGTCGATAGGCTACCTGCAGAGGTTCATTTTGTGTCTGAAACAGGGGCACCAGGCACGGGTGTATATGACTCGGCGGCACATACCGTTACCTGGGATATTGGCACCCTTGAAGCAGGATACACAGGAGGGCTGATTGAGCTAGTTGTTAAACTGAAGCAGACCGTGGTTGGCGAAACTACAATTTACAATTACTGCACGATCGACAGCGACCAGACTCCTCCAACTACTGTTGAGGATGCAACTCATATTGTCGTTATCCCAAATAAGCCACCTGTTGCTAATGCCGGCCCCGATCAAACCGTAATAGACTCCGACTGTGATGACAAAGAGGATGTTACCCTTGATGGAAGCAAATCTTATGACCTTGACGGCAATATCGTTAGCTGGATATGGACGAAAGGTGGTAGTCAAATAGCGACAGGAAAGACGGCTACTGTGACTCTGCTCATTGGCACACACACGATAACCTTAAAAGTTACCGATAATGATGGCGCAACGGATACGGATGAGGTGAAAATCGTTGTTGCTTCACCGCACGAAGTTAACACTCCGGATAAACCCTCCGGGCCCCGATCAGGTCAGGTAGACGAGCTACTCGAGTTCTCCAGTAGTGAATCAGTCTGCAACAGAGGACATCCCGTTGAGTACCGATTCAACTGGAATTCTGACGGCGAGGAAGACCTGTCAGGGTGGAGTTCTTCTACCAGTGCTTCTCACAGCTACTCTAAGGAGGGCACATACCAAATAAAGGCTCAGGCTCGCTGCTCTGTTGTTAAGTCCGTGACTAGCGGGTGGTCAGCAGCTAAGACAGTAACCATCGGACCACCTTCAGGTGAACATGCTCCAATCGCGAGCGCTTCAGACATAAGTGGGCAGCCGGAGACCATGTATCCTGATCGCTTCTATACAGTAACTGCGAAGTACTACGACGCTGATGGAAGGGATGATCTTAACATCTGCTACCTCAGACTCAACCATCCCTCAAGGCCTCTCACCATGATGTGGTACCAAGTAGATGGTAATTACAGTTGCTATGCTGGCGAGGAAGGAGACAGTTACCTTACTATAGACCTTGTTCGCGCCACTGAAATATCCGCTAGCCCGCAAGGCTACGAGCTGGCTTGGACTTTTAAGACAAATGATAGCTGGCCTGAGGTAGAGAATGCGATCGATTTTGGCGTATTCGCTTCGGATGATGGTGGATTGGATAGCGGTGATTGGCATTATGATGATACCAACGCTTCCTTTGTCATAGCTACGTTTCCACCAGCTTTAGTTACAGATTTTCAGGCTTCCGATGGAGAAGATGGACAATCTACCTTGACCTGGACCAATCCTTCTCGCACTAGTCTTAATCGAGTAGTAGTGCAACGGAAGACCACCGGCTACCCGACAAGTCATAGCGATGGTGAGACCAGAAGGATTATATATGTTGCAACGCCCGGGAAAGTAGAAACCTATGTTGATGAAGGGCTTAGCAATGACCAGACATACTACTATGCAGTTTTCTCTTGCGGAAGTGAGGAAAACTGGAATGATGACTTACAGGAGGGGAAAAATGCTGACACAGGAATACCTGGTCTTGGGAATCATCCTCCGGAAACGGTAATCCTGGATGCTTCTATGTCCGGCAATGCCGCTACCTTTACCTGGACTGCCAGCGATGACACAACTCCCACCAAGGATTTACTCTACTCCTACCGCCTGGTGAGGCCTGGCCCTGCCTATGACGACTGGTCTTCCTGGAGTTTTGGGAAAACAGAGAAGTACACCTACCTCTCCCCTGGGGATTACAGCTTCCAAGTGCGTGCAAAGGACGCCAATGAGGCAATTGGACCCTCAGCAACAAGCGAAAGTCTTACCGTGGGGGGCAGGTTCGAGAAAGGTGAGACTGTTCGAGCAACGAAGCAACTCAAGGTTAGAAACGATGAAAATGAAGAGATTGGTACCGTATTTGCAGGATACGGTGGGATAATCGAAGGGTCTTCGAGAACAAGAGAGGTTAACGGTTTAGAGTACATGTTCTGGAGGATTGATTGGAAATGGAAACTTGCCCCGGATGGAAAGGACACGCTATTAGGCAGCGATGAAAGAGTAGTTGGGTGGACCGCTGAGGGTTACCCTACTGCTACGGATTGGCTGCTAACAGATGATGTCTACTGGGTTGCAAAGGTCATCACAAACGAATCTCAGGGAGAAGAACAGGCACAAATGGCCGTTGGTCACACCATATTGAACCGCCGTGATTATGGTGACACATTCGGTGATGATATTCATGAAGTAGCCTTGGGTGGATATGTACCGTACTGGACGAAACCTCACCAAGAACCAACCAATTCGACCATTATAGGAAAGGCAAGAGACCTTCTGGCAGGAGAAGGTTTAGACCCTACCAAAGGCGCAACACATTTCTTCTCGCCGGTGTCGCAGACAGGACAGGGAACCGGATACGGTCCGTATCCGGTTCCTGGGACATCAGAAACAGGCCTTTATGCCTGGTGGGCAGAGCCCAAGGACAGCTGGGCAATTCTGAGTGAAGATCTGAACCGTTATATCACCATTGACAATACAGAGTGGAAACCATTGCAAGGTATTGATACTTGGGATTTCATGTTCTATCGCCCTTACACGACACGGCTGACGGCAACGGTAGGAAGCCCAGTTGAGCTCAGAGTGACTGATTCAGAAGGACGGGTTACAGGGCTAGTAAACGGCGAAGTTCTGACTGAGATCCCAGAATCAGTGTACCACAACGGCACCATCACTATAAACTCCCCGTTTGGCTTTTACCAGTATGACATAGAAGGCATAAATGGAGGTTCCTACGATTTAACTATCAGCGCTGTTACCGGAGATGGGGATGTCGATTTTGTAGCTAGTGATATTTCTACTCAAGCTGGCTCAAACCATCAATACACTGTCAGGTGGGACATCCTCGCCCAAGGGGAACAGGGAGTTACCTTGCGGATAGACCTTGACGGTAACGGGATATTCGAACGGACCATCACTTCAGGCAGCGAACTCACAGCTGAAGAATTCGGTGGCGTTCCCCCTCAAACACCCATAACTAACGGCCCCAACCCTGTCCCCAATACTGGTACTGCTTTCTTCTACTCTCTGCCAGTAGGTACAACCTGGGTCAAACTCATGGTCTTAAGCGCTACTAGCGGCCGTCTTCTCTTTGAAACATCAATTGATGTTAACCAAACACGCTTCCCGACAACTGGCAGTTGGAATCCTGTAGATAACGATGGCGTTAAGCTTGCCAATGGTCCATACCTTTATGTCCTTATCGCTAATGGCGAGCTCATTGGTCAAGGAAAGATGGTGATCCAACGGTAACAAGGAGAACAGATGCTCAAACACCAGATTACTAGAGGTTGGTGGATAACTGTTGTTCTGTTATGTCTTTTCGTCCTTCCCCTCCTAGCCGCCCGTT
>Ga0307427_1000480_pt1 | contig 25159 bp, 24 predicted proteins | sample SalMarWE160190MG_FD_202162 | JGI IMG/M metagenome (GOLD analysis project Ga0307427, IMG submission 202162) | Salt marsh sediment microbial communities from the Plum Island Ecosystem LTER, Massachusetts, United States - WE1603-190 | ecosystem: Environmental > Aquatic > Marine > Intertidal zone >... | reverse complement strand
GCGTGGGCTGCTGGATCAGGCTCGGGTACCCGACCAGGGAGACCGAGATGGAGATCATCGTCGAGAACACGCCCGCCTTCAGCCTCCCGACGAGCGCACTGGAGAAGATATACGACGTCGTTGACGAGACCAGGCACACCTCATCCCTGGAGGTCCCGGCTTCGCCCCGCTCAGGAATCTTCCTGACGAAGCTGGTGAACCGTTACCTCAACAGGTTCGACGATGAGGACGCCGCTATAAGGTTCTTCGCCCCAGCCGTGCTTAGCAAGGAGATGCGTGTCAGGGACGAGGGCAAGACGGTATCCATGGTCATAGAGGAGATAATCGAGAGGAGACTCGCGTAGGTGTCGGACAACGCGTACATAAGGTATCCCTTCAGGTATGCACACTACTTCGTTCCCGAGTTCATCACCCGGATGCGTTTAAGCCGCGAGTGCGATGCTAAGCCAAGCCCACGGCAGGGAATAAACATGGGCAAGCTCATGCTGCCGCCGTACCTGCGGCAGGGCTATCTCAGCTTCAACGATCTCCTGAACGTCGCTGTCGTGACGTCTCACGTGGAGTGTCAGCGGGTCGCGGAGAAGATAGCGGCCGAGATACTCGTCAACCTGGAGCATGAGGAGCAGGAGCCCGAGTACGACTTCACCGGCGAAGACTTCCTGAGCCTCCTGACCAAGAACGTGCAGAAAGAGGTCTACGTGACGCCGCACGGCATCGGGCAGGAGAACGACTTCGCCGCCGCCCACAACAGCACCGTCGACCAGTTCGAGAGCTTCCAGAACAAGCCTGACATAGGCGTCGGCCCGGGCGAGGACGAGATTGTCAAGACCGGCGTAAGGGTGATGAAGAACAGCAAGAGCGAGGAGAACCGTAAGATATTGGCGGATCTCCTGAAGGAGAGGCTGCTGAAGCTTGGCCGCGAGTTCGAGAGGAAGGAGGACTGGGCTAAGCAGCGGAGCATCACCCCGTTCCAGAGGGGGGAGGATCCTGACCTCATCGACGAGGAGCGGAGCCTCGACAACATACTGGATCTGGGGCGCAGCATAGATGAGATAAGGTATGACGACTTCATGATGCGGCGGCGGGACAGGCAGAAACGGACCATCATCTACATCCTCGACATCAGCAACACCATGTTCTACGACCTGGAGGGCATCAACAGCATAAGCTACAGCGTCCTCAGCTTGGTGCCCCTGATGTGGGGACTGCGCCGAGAGAAGCACGGGCTCTGCCTCTACGAATCCAACAGCCACATAATCAAGGACCTCTACGAGGAGATCAACATCATGCCGGCCCTGGAGGACCTCATAGGCATGGTCACCATGACCACCACGGAGATGGAGAAACGGTTCAGCGGAGGCCTATCCAAGATGACCTGGGGCGGCACGGTGCCCGGGAAGAGCCTCCAGTGGGCCTATGAGGAGATCACGGATATAAGCGACCGCAGCGACAGACTTGTCTTCATCTTCAGCGACTTCGTGCTCACTCAGCCCGGGGAGATGACGGAAGAGAATGAGCAGAACTACTACATACTTGAGCGGATGGTTGACTTGGGTGTTCGGGTCTGTGCCTGCGTCTCGCCGCTGGCCCACAAGTCGATTTTCCGGCCGTACACCAGTGAGTCCCTCCATAGGCTGAAGAAGATAGGGATCCGTCGGGTGGACACGTATAAGCCGAGCTCGTTCCTCGAAGAAGCGCAGAACTTCATAGAAGAACTGTAGTTCACTTCTCGTTGAGGAATAAGTTAGTTGTTTTCTTTTTATGAGAGTCTTCTATTTTCTGCTTCGCAGAGGCCTCGCCGGTGTTTATCTCATTATATATAATTAACTATTCAAAAAAATAAAGTAATATACGAGTGGCTCTCATGTTGCACGGATAATCCAACTGAAATTCTTACATGTTGATGATAAACCGTTGTCGGTTTTTCCTAGAAAAACGATGGATTCCTCAATTGAGTGAAGAATATCCATGATTATGCTACATTTAACAGTCATTTCATCAACGGTATCCCTGTAACCTATCAAGCGATCAACTTCATAGAGCATACAGAGCGTTCAGAAACGTCTTCAATAGGGATCCTTGGAGGAAGTTAGTCTCATGTAACAACGGTTAAGGTGTCTTGATAAGGCAGACGAGGCCACCGAACTGGGTCAACCGGGCACCGACAGCCGTATCCGTTGGGACTATACTGGTTTGGGTGCTCCTGTTGGCGACGACCTGGAGGAGCCGATGAGTCCTCCTTCTATGTCTCTCATGGAATTGGTCGGTGACGAGTATGTACTCGGCCTCGCCGCCACCGTATATATGTGACTCGATTTCTTCTAAGCTGAAAAGCAGGGTCTCTATGCCGTCTGGGTTGTTCAGACGCTCCTCAAGAACCTCCATGACGTGCCTCATGTCCACGCTGGATGCCTCTGATAGCATCTTCTTGAAGCCATTAGTATTCACGATTTCACGGACCTGACGTTCATCCATCGCGGCCATGGGAACATGCTCGAAGGTGGCCTTGTTTAGCTCCCATCCTTTGAGGAGCCAGCTCTGGTGTCTATCTATGTGAATCATAAACGAGGCGTAGTCCTTCTCGTCGGTGGACGCGACTAGTATGGTTTTTACCCCCTGCTTGATCTTTGGTCGCACAGCGTCAACTATGGACTCGTAGAGCCTGTATGGGGAAGACTCACCGATTTTCTGTCCACGCTTGACGGACTCGCTGTAGACCTCCCAGGTCACCGCTTCCAAGCCTCGGATACCTATCATCACCGCTGTTGGGTACCCTCGCCGCCGTCTTCGTCTAGACACGGGGATGAAAACGTTCGGGATGTTTAAAGCGTTGAGGTGCGTTGACTGCTTCTCTCGGGGGCGGTCATGAGGTACCCGAGTGGGAGGACGAGGAGCGATACGCCCACCAATAGAGCATACATCGTTGAGGCGCCGTACAAGTCGGCAATCAAGCCTCCGAAGAAGGGGCCGATGAACATCCCGACGCCGTAGACCCCCTCATGGACGCCCATGGCTGAACCCAGTGCCTCCTTGGAGGTTCGTTTGGCTATGAAGTCAAGGACCACTGGCGTCATTATGCCGGACCCTACGCCGTAGAGGAAGAGAGGCAGGGCAAACCCCACCAACCCGGCCGCCATTCTCGCCAAGAACATGGATGCGGCGAGCAGAACCGCTGCAGCGGAGATAGATTTTCTTGTGCCCCAGCCCACGAAGCGACCCACATACATGAACATCAGCCCTCTCACGCCGTTTGTCATGGTTATGAGAAACCCGATCAAGGAGGACGACAGCCCCACAACGCCCATGTGGCCGGGCATGATGGCCATATAGATCCCCAGTACGAAGGTGAACGGCAGAAGCGTAGCGTAGGACAGTAACAGGTTCCTGAGGCTACCAAGGTTGATGGACCCTGTCTTTGACTCGGTGCGGAGCTCCACCCTCCCCCTGAACCTGATCGCTATGATGATTAAGCTCAGGTATAGAAGGGACGCTAGGGACTTGAAGAGGGCTTGGAACCCGTAGGCTTTGATAATCATTCCACCTATCAGGGGGCCTACCGTGAAGCCGGTGATCCACGCAAGGTTGTAGCGGCCCATTGACTGGGTTAAGGTCCTCTTGGGAGATATGTCGGCGGTCAACGTGCTGGCGGATACCCAGAAGGTGGCTGAGAAGACGCCGAGGAGCCCCCTCATGAGTGTGAGCTGCTGGATGGTCGACGTAAACACGAACAAAGTTATGGTCAACGCCGCCGCGAGAGTGAAGACCAGGTAGAGCCGGACCCTCTCATACTTGTCGAGGAGCAGCCCACAGGCCAGGGTTATCACGGTGTACGCGACGTTTCCGACTGCGCCTATGACGCCTAGGTCGGTGTACGACGCCCCCAGGGTTTCGGCGAAAACCGGCAGCAGGAACGTGCAGGTGCCGAGCCCCGTGGCGTTGAGGAATATGGTAACATACAGAACCCTTAGTAGCCTCTCTTTATCCCCTTCTTCCATTGACCCTAGTCTCTGTTGTTGGGAGGATAAATGATCTCTCTACTCAGAGGGCTTGAACCCAGTTAATTTGAGGATGTTTCCGTAGAATATCCTGTGGACGTCCTCGTCCGTCAACACGCCGTCGGCTACGAGTTCCTTGCAGGCGCCGTGCTGGGCTTCAAGCACGTTGATTCTCCAGCCCCGGGGGAAGAACGTGCTGTCTGTGCCGAAGAGCACCTTGTGGCTGCCGCCCGTCTGCACCGCCTTCCTGACCTTATCCGCCGCGTCGGGCTCCGCCGGGTTGATGTTGGCGTAGCCGATGAATCTTCCGGGGAACCGCTTCACCGTCTTGAGGAACTCGTCGTACGCCTCCGAGCCCACCATGACGCCCATGGCCTCTACTCCGTACCTGTCCAGCTCGTCCACCCAGCGTTGGGCGGCGTCCCAGTTCTCGTCGGGGAGCTCTATGCTGGTCATGTCTGTCCTCGTCTTGGTGCGGTTGCTGAAGCTCTCTAGGGTCCTGCCCCTGCTGAGCCACGACCTCATGGTGTCTGCGGTGAAGTAGTGGCTGTGGGCGTCCACCACCGGTATACCTACTCTTGAAAGCATTGGTTCCCGTCGAAGATCGTTTAGTTGCTTAAAAACGATGCGTGGGACCAAAATAGGATGTTGACGCTATTAAGCAATATATTGTTGTTTCCTACGTTGATACGGGGCTTGAGGCTGGCCTTGACCAGGAACCGGTTAACTGAAAGATTGAGGGAGTCGTTCTTCCTCTTCGGCTTAACTTGCCTCGTCTGGTACGTCGTCAGGACGGGTTCCAAGCCTTCGCGGGTGTCGTATCCCTGCCAGAGAGCTGCGACGTTCAACGCTAACATCTGGGTCGCGACCTACGTGTTTCCCTTGCTAAGCGTCGACACATGGGGAAATTACTTGAGGAGGATGTGGAAGCCTCTAGTCGTTATACTTGTAGCCGTAGCCTTATCTGTTGGGTATATGAGCATCCGAGACGATGGTTTAGGCGATGGTCAAATGAGTCCGGACATGTTATCGTTGACGCCTATGACGGCGTCGGAGACGCCTCAGTCAGACATCTACGCCGTGACTGGCACTGACGGCGGCGTCCAGGCTCTGATGGAGCTGATGGCTGAGCAAGGCCAACCGTTCTACCGGTCGTCTGAGGAGGGCGATCTGCAGGGCCCCTCGGGGCTCATGGACGCCGGCGACGTGGTGCTCATCAAGGTGAACAGCCAGTGGAACGAGAGGGGCGGCACCAACACCGACTTGGTGAAGAACCTCATCGAGGCCTTGCTCGCCCACCCGGACGGCTTCAAGGGCGAGATAGTGGTGGCGGACAACGGGCAGGACCAGTACGGGGGCGCCGGGTCGGGCGGCAGCCTCGACTGGGGCCACAACAACGCGCTGGACCGGGGGCAGTCCATCCAGACCGTCGTGGACACGTTCAGCAACAGGCACAGGGTGAGCACCTACCTGGGGGATGAGATCACCACCAACGTGGTGCAGGAGTTCGCGGAGGCCGACATGGAGGACGGCTATGTCGTAAGCACCAGCGTCATCACCTCCACCGACACCATGGTCTCCTACCCCAAGTTCACGACCCCCTACGGCACACGCGTCAGCTTCAAATACGGAATATACGTGCCGGAGAAGGACGACTACGACGTGGAGAGGCTCAAGGTCCTCAACGTGCCTGTGCTCAAGACCCACATGATCTACGGCGTCACCGCCAGCGTCAAGCACTACATGGGCGTCCCCAGCGATAAGCTCACTAGGGACCTCGGCTACAGGGCCCACGACACCGTGGACGAGGGCGGCATGGGCACGTTGATGGCCCAGACACGGGTGCCAGCCTTGAACATCGTCGACGCCATATGGGTGAACGCGCGCCCCGAGGACGGGCCGAGTTCAAGCTACGCCTCGGCCACGGAGGTAAACGTCGTAGCCGCCAGCACCGACCCCGTGGCCCTAGACTACTGGGCCAGCAAGCACATCCTCTGCCAAGTATGCAGCGACGTATTCGAGATGGACGCCAGCACAATGGACCCGGATAACACGGCCGCCGGAGGCTTCGGTGACTGGCTCCGGCTCTCGATGAACGAGCTCAACGCAGCCGGACACCAGTTCACCTGCGAAGAGGACCGGATGAACGTCTACGTCTCAACCACGGACTAGACGTCAGGCGCAGTCTAGGAGACTAGGAATGAGGAGCCTAGAACGTTTTAAGAGTCTCTGGCAGCTGGGTCAACCTGGTTATTATCCGGTCGGGCTCTGCAACCATCGCCTGGCCGCGGGTCTTCAGCCACACCGTCTTCATCCCCGCGTACGTCGCGCCCAACACGTCGCTCTTCACGCTGTCGCCGACGTGCACGGCTTTCCCCGGCGCCACGCCCAGCTCCTCCAGCGCGGCCATGAAAAGCCTTGGGTCGGGCTTCACGTACCCCACCTCGTCGCTGAACGCCAACGCCTCGAAGTAGGCCAGCACCCCCTGCTTCTCCAGGATGCCGCGCATCAGCCTCCCGGCGCTGACCCCGGTGACGCTGACTAGTCCCAACCTGTACCTGCCATGCAACGCGGCCAGGGTCTCCGTGACCCCCTCCTTCAGCCCCGGAGGGTCCATGAGCACCGCCTCCTCGTACATCCGCACAATCTCGTCCCTGTTCGGAGGGTCGACGAGGCCCACCTCCGACAGCACCCTGTCCACTATCTCCGCCGTCTGTACGTGCCTGTTGCCTTCGGCCCTGATGACGTGGCGGCTGTGCCTCCACCCTGCCATGTAAGCCTCGTTTAGCTCATCATCGTCGAGTAAGACTCCGTTCACCATCAACAGACTGTTCAGCGCCGGAAGCCTGAACTCGCCGTAGTTACGCGTGTAAACCAGGGTATCCCACAGGTCGAAGGTGACGGCCTCGATCAACTTATGCCTCTAAACATAGACCGCAACATAGTATATGAAACGTGGAGGGGCGGGTTACCGGGTGGAGGCGCCCATCACGGTGCCTCTTGCCCCAATGACGTCCATGATCGCGTACTCTGCCTATAATCGGTGTCGGTGGCGGTTGGTGCGACCGCCGGGATTTGAACCCGGGTCGTTGGCTTGGAAGGCCAAAATCCTAACCGCTAGACAACGGTCGCGCGAGCAAACAAGATGAGTGTGGAGCTAAAAAACGTTTACTCCTCGACCGGGATCATGATCTCCGTTTTCCAGTGCTCCGACGTGTCCTCGTCTATTAAGCTGCCGTAGCTGAGCTCGTACTCTTTGGGCTGGTACACTGCCTCGACGCTGCACATCTCGGTCCCTGGCTTGAGGCCCTGCTCCTCGATGTACTCGTGCAGCCTCTCATAGTAGTATTCCATGGGGTTTGCGGTGCCTATGAACACCAGGAAGGCCACCTTGAGTTCGGGCATCATCTTTGTGTCCACGCCTTCAACCTCCCTGTTGACGGGGATCAGCACCTCCCGCCTGCACCCGGGCTCATCCTTGGGGTCGTAGAAGAGAACCATCGTCGGGTCCTTGGGCTGGACCCCCTTCCTGTAGAGTTCGCTGTTAAGCTTGGCGCACCCCGTGACCTCGTTCTCCCCGGGCTTCAGCTCCTTGTATGCCACCAGCTCCTTGATGGTCATCTTTACCCCTATTTTATCGATCATTCTGAACCCTATCGATTTCGGCGGCTAATAATGGTTGTCAGTAGAGCTTGATGGGCTTATCGAGTCTACTCAGCAGAACTATGCTGCTCCGCCTGTGTTCATCGATTATGTTGTAGCTTGATGCGGCGGCGAGCTCCTCCGCGAACCGCTTGATGTCCTCGAACCAGGCCATCTCGTCGTAGCCGAACCTTTCTCTGGCCGCCCCGACGCTCATCGCGGCTTTCGGCTCCATGTATGTGGCGTTGGCCAGCTCGGCGAGCCTCGCGTAGCCCTCCGGGTTACGCATGTTCAGCTTCGGGACCAGTGTGTGGCGTAGCACCGTGGGGCAGCTGAAGCTGTCGAGCAGCTCAAGGGTTTCCATTACACTGCCCCACAGGGTCGACGAGGTCGGCCTACACGTCCTCCTGTAGGTCTTCTCGTCGGGGGCGCAGAGGCTGACGTAGAGCTGCGTCGGTTCGACTCCGAGGCTGCCCAGCACGTCGGGCCTCGTGCCGTTGGTGACTATGAAGACAGACTTGAACCCCCTATCGTAGAACGCTTCGACGAGGTCACCCAGCCTCGGGTACAGAGTGGGCTCGCCTTCTAAGCTTATGGCTGCGTGGATTGGGTTCTTCGCCTCACGCAGCATCTCCTCGCCCACGTTGGGGTTGCCGCCGAAGCCGCTAAGCGCCCTACGGTTCTCCTTGAGGCATCCCTCGATTATCTTCTCTGGGTCCTCGGGGTCCTGTATGGGCTGTGTCTGGTTCCACGATACTCCCAGCGTCTCGGGGGTGGCCCTCCAGCAGAAGAGGCAGCTCTGGGTGCAGTGGCCGAGGCTCGGCGTCATCTGGAGGCAGCGGTGGGTGGGTATCCCGTAGAACCTGTTCTTGTAGCAGTTCTCCGCTCCCATGGTGTTTAGGCTGCGCCTCACCCAGTGGCACGTCTTCACGGCGCTGTGGGCGCCCACAAGCCCGTACTTCTGTTTACGGTAGGACGCCCTGAACTCCTCGGGGAGGCTCATCGTGGATGGAAAAGACGTAAGGGCATAATAATAATGAAACTATGTTGAGGCGCCTTGGGCTGCTTGAAGTCTCAACGAACTGGTGAGGAAGAAGGTTGGCTAGTAGCCGTAGATGGCGCCGAACTTGGCGTCCAAATAGTCGATGAACGGCTTCACGACTAGCCCCTTCCCGGTGACCTCCTTCACCAGGTCCTCGGGGTCGTAGAGGTTGCCGTAGCCGTAGACGTTGTCGGTGAGCCACTGCTTGGTCTCCTTGAAGCTGCCGGTCTGTATCTGGTCCCGCCAATCAGGTAGGTCTTTGTTGAGTTTGGTTAGCCATACTCCGTCGTAGATGTTGCCCAGGGCGTAGCTGGGGAAGTAACCGAAGCTGCCGCCCGCCCAGTGGGTGTCCTGCATCACGCCCTCGCTGTCGTGCTCTATCTCGACGCCGAGGTAGTCCATGTACTTCTGGTTCCATGCTTGGGGCAGCTCGTCGATGTCTAGCTTGCCGCTGAACAGGTCCCGCTCGATCTCGAACCTTATCACTATGTGGAGCCCGTACGTGACCTCGTCTGCCTCGATCCTGATCTTGCTGGGGGTCACGTAGTTGACGGCGCGGAGCATCTGTCCGTATGACACGTCCTTGAATGTCTCGCCTGTGATTTTCTTCATCACGGGCAGGTAGTACGTCCAGAACTCGGGGCTCTTCCCCACCATGTTCTCTATGAACCTGCTCATGGACTCGTGGATGCCGTAGCTTGAGCTGCTGCCGACGGGCTGGTACATCCAGTCCATGGGGAGCCCCTGCTCGTAGAGGGCGTGGCCGCCCTCGTGGAGTATGCTGAAGATGCTTGACTCGAACCTGTCCTCGTGGTAGTGTGTGGTGATCCTGACGTCCGTGTAGTAGCCCGTGGTGAAGGGGTGCTCCGTGGTGTCGATCCTGCCCCCGGATCTATCCGACTTTATGTCGTACTGGATGAACTCTGCGATGCTCTCCCCTATCTTCTCCTGGATCGAGGCGGGTACGGGGCGCCTCAGGAACTCGACGTCGGGCTTCCCCTGCGCCATCACCCTGTCCATTACCCTCCTGAGCCCCTTCCTCATCTCGTCGAAGACCCTGGTTATGTTGTCCGCCGTCATCTTGGGTTCGAAGGTGTCGATCAAGGCGTCGTAGGGGGTCTTGGATCCCTTGACCTCCATGAGTATCTCCGCTTCACGGTCCTTCAGAGCCTTCATCTTCTCGAGCTCGGGCTTGAACATGCTCCAGTCTTTAGCCGCCTTCGCCTTCTTCCACACGTTGACGCCGACGGTGGACTGCTTCGACAGTTCGACGACCAGCTCCTCCGGTATCTTGGTGGCCTCGTCGTACGCCTTCCTCGCGAGGTAGACGTTCCGCTTCTCCAGCTGGCTCAGGACGCCGTAGTCTTTATGGTTCTTAATGGCGTCCAGCGTCTTCCCGTTCTCGGGGTCGGTGAGCATCTGGTGCCCAATCTTCTGGAGCATGGCGAGCTGCTGGCTCTTCAGCTCCACGGCCAGGGGTGGCATCTTGGTCTCCATGTCCCAGTACAGTATGGAGACCGCCGAACCCAGAACGGCCATCTCCTTCGACTTCTCCAGCAGTTTCCCGTACTGCTTCCTCAAGTCATCCGGCATCACAATCAACAGGTACTTTGTCGCAGGTGAAGGGAATATATGTTTCTAAAACGTGTTACAGATTATTTGTGTTCATAGGAATAGCTACCACATGGGGCCGGGTAGTTGTTTCTAAATCCCTGAACGGGTCACGATCGATGTAAAAAACGTATAGGTAACGGCCAATCACGGCAAAAACTCCTAGAACATGGGGGGCGTGAACACGTCGTAGACGACGAGCTCCTCCTCGACATCGAAGGTTCTGTGCCTCAGCCCCTTCGGCACCACCACGAAAACCCCCGGCCGCAGCGGGAACACGCCCCTGTCCTCCACCCACATCATTGCCCTCCCCTTCAGCACATAGATGACATCCGTCTCCTCCTCGTGGACATGCTCCTCGATCTCCGAGCCGGCAGGGCACCTTATCACGAAGCAGGTCAAGTCACCGCCGTCGCCCCGGCAAGAGTAAAGAACACGCATACCGACACCGCTCAGGAAGGGGTGAGGCGATTCAGGTACATCGCCGAGGCTTCTTACAATGCTCATGAAAGATAGGTGTATGTGGTGCCGAAAGAAGTTTATTCCAGCATCTTATCGACGCCGCCCCTGATCAGCCTCCGCCGCCGACGATGCTTCCCTAGGAACCTGTTCACGGTCTCGGCGAGCCGCGCCTTGCACTCACGGCAGTCGATGCCTCCCTCGAGGCAGTCCACGTAATGCTCGTGGGCCTCATCGTCGTCCTCGGTTAGCAGGAGGTACCTGTACTGGTGCATGGGGCATCGGGCGGGGTGGTCCCCCGTATCTGCCTCCTCTATCTTTCGTTCCACCAGCTCGGGCACATCTGTGGTGTAAATCGCGGTCAGGGGCTGGGACGACGACATCTTCACGCCCCCCGTCAACCCGGGAAGCACCCTGCCCTGCACCTGAGCCGGCTTCGGGTACCCCAGCTTCCGGGCGACGTCCCGGGTGATCCTCCAGTACGTGTCCTGGTCTATCCCAGCGGGAACCAGGCAGGGCACCGGCTCCCCCGCCCGCTCCGACTCCAGGAAGCACGGCGCCGCCTGCATCGTGGGGAAGAACATCATTCCCAGGTTGGAGTCGTCGCCGAACCCGAACACCGCCCTCATCGTGGAGCAGGTGATCCCTCGCGCTATCCTCAGGGCCAGTGGGTATAGCTTCGCTACGTGCCTCATGTTTACTATAAACTCTGTCTTATCGGGGTCGAACCCCAGTGCCATGAGGTCCAACGCGTTCTCATGCACCCAGTGGTTCGCGGTCTCCTCGTCGATGTCGTCCCTGATGAGCATCCTCTCGTCGTCTGTGAACTGGAAGAGCAGCTTAGAGCCGAAGGTCTCCTGCAGGTGCCTCGTGAACGTCCACGGGACGAGGTGCCCCAGATGCACGGGCCCCGAGGGGCCTCTCCCGGTGTACAGGACGAACCTTCCGCCGCCCTCGTAGTGGTCGAGTATAGCGTCTAGGTCTCTATGACTGTAGAACACTCCACGCCGGAGCATGTGGTGGAGTCTACCGGTGTGTCGCCTAATCCTCTCAAGCAGCTCGGGGGTTATTGGCTCTGTGCCGAATCGTTCCATGAGCCGGTCGTAGTCGATCTCCCCCTTTACCTCCCAGGGGGTGACGACGGGTGCTCCTTTATTGGCCACAATAGAGCGTCGCCGCCTCACTCCACCGGCTTGATGAGGAATTCCTCTAGGACGTCCTTGGCCTTCTCCCGCTTCGCCTGGAAGTCCACGAGGAAAGCCTTGACGCGCTCCGCCAGCTGCTTCTTGCACTCCCCGCAGAGGATGGAGCCCGACTTACAGGCAGACTCGCGCGCCCTCAGGGCCTCGTCGTCGTCCTCGAAGAGGAAGTAGTAGTACGCGTAGACGTTGCATACCTCGGGGCGGCCTCCCAGCCGTCTCTGCTCCTCGACCGTGTCCCTGCCTCCGGTGAACGCGCTCATCACCTTCTTGGCCGCCACCTTCGGCGGGTCCGTGGTGAATATAGCGGTCTCGGGCTGGCTTGCACTCATCTTACCGCCCTCGGCGAGACCGGGCAGAAACTTGGCGTGGATCTGCGCCGGCTTGTAGTAGCCCAGCTTCTCCGCTACGTCCCGGGTTATCCTCCAGTAAGGGTCCTGGTCGATGGCCGCCGGTATTAGGCACGGCGTGTTCTTGCCCTCCCTGTCTGACTGCAGGAAGCACACCATGGCTTGGAGGGCGGGGTGCCAGATGGAGCCGATGTTGTTGCTGTTTGTTAAACCGAACACGGCTTTGACGGTGCTGAATGTGATCCTCTTCGCTACCTTGAGGCCCAGCTTGTAGATGTGCTGGATGTGGTCCGAGTCGCTTATTATATGCGTCTTCTCCGGGTCGAAACCACACGCTATCACGTCTAGGGAGTTGTCGTAGGTCAACCTTATCGCCTCCTCCAGGGTGAGGTCCTCTCTGTGGAGGAACTTCTCGTCGTCAGTCATCTGGAAGTAGAGGTCGGCGTCGAAGGCGTCCTGGAGGTACTTGCAAAAGAACCACGGCAGCATGTGGCCCAGATGGACGTGCCCCGACGGCCCCCGGCCCGTGTAGAGACCCACCCTGTTGCCTTTCTCGTACTCGTCCAGCCACCAGTCTACGTCCCTGTGACTGATGTATACTCCCCGCCGGAGCTGCATGTGCATGTATCCGGCGTGTCTGGCGATGCGGTCCGCGATGCTCTGGGTCATGTGCTGGACACCGAACTGCTCTATGAGCTTGTTGTAGTCGATGTCGCCGCTCACCTCCCAGGGCGTCACCACCATTTCCTGTCTTTCTTGGTCCGTCATGCCTGGCTCTCTCCAAAAATATCCAGCGTCGTCGCTGGTTCAGGTTTTCTGTCGGGACTAGGGTGGCGTTTAGAAACGGCTTCCTCCGTTAGGAGGGGCCTGTCCAGTCCGAGTGATACACACTCATTCCCCTGTCTCCGTACAATGAATGGTGCCCGAGGCTTTTAAAAAGGTATCCGTCACCCGGAGATCAGCTTGTACATGGAGACGCAGTCCACGTACTCTCCTTTGTACTTGACCTCACCCGGGATGCAGCCGAATATCCCGTAGCCCATCTTCTCGTAGACGTGGATGGCCCTGTCGTTGATGGCGAAGACCTCCAGCATGATCTTCTCTATGCCAAGCCTCCCCGCGTGCCTCTCCGCCTCCCTCATAAGCTCCTGGCCTATACCAACATACCTGTAACCCTGCTTCACAGAAATGCCGAGTGTACCCACGTGGCTCTTCCTGCCGGCTCCCAGCGCGACCTCGCACTGACCCACCATCCTTCCACCCACCTCGGCGACGACCCTGACCTGTCTGTCCTTCTCCATGTTGGAGAGCGCCCGTGCAAGCCAGTCCACCTCCTGGTCCCGCGTCTGCTTGGTCTCCATGAGGATCATGGCCTCCTCATCGACGAGGCTGTTGATGAAATCCAGCATGTCGTCCAGATCCTCCCAAGTGGGGGTCCTCAAGGTGACCTTTCTGCCGTCTCGAGCCTCAAACTCTCTTAGGATGGTCCCTGCCTTCATCTCTGACCATGAAAAGAAGAAACGGGCGTATTAAAGGCTGGCTCAGCTCTCGAGGATGTCCAGAAGGGCCTGCTCCAAGCTCTTCCCCTCGGCCGGGTTCTCGATGATCTCGCCGACCACCCCGCCTTTCATGTCTAGGACGGCTATGTGTGGTATCTTGACGACGTCGAAATCATCGACCTCGGGCGGGCTCGGCGGTATCCTCCACCTTCGATTATCGTTTTTAGTGTTCCTCATGAGGTGGCCGAACACTCTGATCTCGAGCCCCGCCTGCCTGCTTAGCAGAGCCAGTATGGGGACGTTCCTGTGGCAGTCTGGGCACCACTCGGCGCTGAATACCACCACGAGGTACCTGTCCGAGTAGTACCTTATCTTGGTGACAGCTTCCTCGTCGAGCCTATAGGTCTCGTACTGTTCATGGAGCCTCGGCGCCTTCTCCCTGGAGGCCTCCACGTACTCCAGAACTGGCTCAGATAAACCCAGACACTTGTTGTATATGTCGTCGACTCATAAACAATGATATACCTTTGCTCTGGTCTGAAGCATTGTGAGATATATGCTTCGCCGCGTCTTGGTTATTCTACTGTTTTCCGCTCTTTTGGCGCCACCTGCATACGCGGAGGAGCAGCCCCCGAACGTCATACTCATCTCCTTCGACGGGTACCAGAGGAACCATCTCTGGGAGCAGTTGGACGCCGGGGAGATGCCCAACCTGGAGAGACTCATGGAGGAAGGCGTCTACCTGGAGCTCAACCAGATAGACACCAAGACCCAGACCAAGACGGCTCACGCCCAGATGCTCTCAGGATACCAGAACAACGTTACAGGGGTCTACGCCAACCTTCTCGTCTTTCATCCGCTGCCCACCGGGTACACCCTCCTCGAGAGAGCCGAGACACACTTCGGAAGCGAGAACGTTGCGACCGGTTTCATCTCGGGTAAGACCTCCAACATCGCCCCCGTCTTCGCCGACATGGAGGGAGTCGACTACGTGTCCATCGTTGACGAGTACCTCGAGGACGAGAAGGGCGGGACCGGCGAAAAGTTCCTGAGTTTCATCGACGACCACCACGAAGACCACTTCGTCGCCTTCTTCCACACGAAGGAGCCCGACAAGCTTGGTCACCTCTACGGAGAGAACAGCCCGGAGTACCACGAGGGCGGGCTGCGATGCGACAGATACCTCGGCCATATACTCGACAAGCTGGAGGAGCATGGCATAATGGACGAGACGCTTGTCTACGTCTGCACGGACCACGGCTTCCTCGAGGACGGCTATGAGCACCCCAATGAGCCGCTCATATGGCTGGTCTCCAACGACATCAGGCTCGAAGCCAACGTAGACGAGACATGTCTCTTCATCCCCGACATAGCCGCGACGATATACAGATCCCTCGGCATCGAGGTCACGGAGCCGCCCCTGAGAGGTTATCCGCTGCAGAGCCCTCTGCCCCCCGAGGCGGAGCAGAGGATGGCCATATGGGAAGACAATGAGTCGCCCGAACTAAGGTTAGACATATTGAGCGAATCCACTGAGTACTTGGAATCCGGTAAGCCCCTCGAGCTGGGGTGGACGGTGAGCGACAATCTGGGCCTCACGAAGACATATCTGGTCGCGGAGAGGCATGGCGTGGACTACTTCAACGGCTCCGTGGGAGAGGTCCTCTACGAGTCCGAGCAGATAGCTGGCTTGGAGGCGGAATTAAGCTACTCCCTCGACCTGCCGTTGAACGAAGAAATATACGATATCACCGTCTATGCCTTCGACGAGAGGGAGAATCTTTCAACCGAGACGATCACAGTTGGGACGGACACGCTGCCGCCGGTGATCGAGTCAACCAGCTTTTACGAGAACCAGACTATCTTTAATGACTATAATCTGTGGGGCATCGTCTCCGACAACGTCGGGCTGTTCCGAGCCGAGGTGAGGCTCGACGGAGAGACGGTTGAATCCTGTAGCTTCAACGATACTAAGACGGAACTGGTGACTTATCTGCTTGATGTGTCGGAGGTTCCCAACGGCGTCCACTCGGTAACCGTCTTAGTCAACGATGTTAACGGAAACGTCTCAGAGGAAACTTGCGTACTGATGGTCGATAAGCCCAGCTTCTTGTTCCGTTTAACCGTGCGCATCTTTGCGTTCATCGATAGAATTATCTCCGCGCTTATAGGCGGCTAAAACGCTTGGATTTGTTTAAGCCGCCTGTGATTAGGGCGTCAGCGAAATCCGCTGGAAGCTACGCTATGGTGGGAGAAAAAATAGATCACTTACAATATATAAAGAAACGACGTTAGAGCATGATATAACAATATACCTATATATTTTTAGCGGCTTCACCCAATATTCTCGATAAATATATTTACTGCTGGCTGTGATATAGCGTCAAGTGAAACAATATTGATGAGCAGCAGACCAAGCGAGGAGTTACGCAAGGTACAGGTAACCGGCGGCTCAACCTACATCATATCGCTGCCCAAGGCTTGGGTGGAGCAGATGGGGCTCCAGAAGGGAAGCGTCGTACGGATAAACAAGAAGGACGACCTCACGCTCTGCCTCCAGCCACAGGGAGCCGAGGCCGGGGACGGCACACATAAAGTCATCATCAACCCGAAACAGGAAGACACACCCGAGAGCATCGTACGCAGAGTCGTCTCTGCTTACCTCATAGGCTACAACATCATACAGCTGAGGAACAGCCATGAGAGGATCGACAGCGGCCAGAGGTTCGCAGTCAAGGACTTCACCCGCAAGAAGCTGGTGGGCACCGAGATCCTCTCAGACCTGCCCCAGGATCTGACGCTCCAGGTGCTGCTCAGCTACACCGAGCTATCCGTCAAGGACGCGTTGAGGCGTATGAGCGTCATCGCCGCCGCCATGCACAGGGACGCGATAACCGCCCTAGGCACGGAGGAGGCCACGCTGGCGCGGGAGATCATCGCCATGGACGACGAGGTGGACAGGTTCAACCTCTACATCATAAGGCTCCTCAAGGTAGCCGTGACCGACGGGCACATACTCAAGGAGAGCGGCCTCAAGTCGCCCAGGGAGTGCCTAGGGTACAGGCTCATAACCAAGTCCGTCGAGCGTATGGCCGACCACGCCGTGAACATCGCCCACAACAGGCTCGAGCTCACCCTCAGCATCGTGAACCCCGAGGTACTTCAGAAGCTCCAGAAGCTCAGCGAGTTCGCGCTAGGAATTTTCGAGAGCGCGATGGACGCGGTCTTCGATGAGGACTACGCCGAGGCGGACAAGGTACTAATTAAGGCTCAGCAGATCCGTCAACAGGAGAAGGAGGTCCTATACAAGATAGTTAAGCACGCTCCACCGGAGGAGGTGCCGGCCCTCAGGATGATCGTGGAGAGCATTCTCCGTACCGCTGAGTACGGCACGGACATCGCCGAGACCGTGCTGAACATGACCGTGAGGGACGCGGTCATAGAGGCCTAGCATCTAGCCCCGGTTGAGAACCTTTTTTAAGGCTTGGCGCGTCGGTCTTATTCCGCTGGGACCGTGGTCAAGCTTGGTACGATACGCGGTTCGGGTCCGCGTGATCCCCGGTTCGAATCCGGGCGGTCCCACCACCATATATTCAGGGAAAAAAAGGGTTTTAGTAGACACCTATCTTGGGCGTCTTCTCTAACTCGGCGACAACGTCTTCGGAGACATCCAAATCAGGCTTCTCGTTCGAACCTTCCCAAACACAGTGCCCCAGGTCCGCGCAAAGGCTGTCTCCAAAACTTTTCAGGCAGATTCTGCATGGATTCATCAGGTTACCTGAGGATTAGATATAGAAGCCACGAATCTATAACATTTATGACACATTTGTCATATCCACAAGCCTCAATGTACCATTTAGCATATTATAAATTCCTTCAAGGGTTCATCAGGCTGGAACGCAGAGAAACACTGCACAAACTCCCTCTACCCGGGTAAGTGTTATACCTCCCCCCGATTCTATCCATTTGATTCAAGTTGATTTTACTCACAGATGAGACCAAGAAGCTCATCAAGGAACTGGAGAAGGGCATCGACAAGGGGAGGATGCAGGCGAACTGGGAGGAGATGATGGAGTTCGCCCCCATGCACGCGGGTAGCCCCGAGGAGAAGCAGGCCATCCAGTTCATGAAACAGAAGTTCGAGGAGTATGGCCTCGAGACTAGGATACACGGGTTCGAGGCGTACCTCAGCGATCCTCAGTACAGCAGCCTCAGGATAACCCACCCGGTCGAGATGGAGATCCAGACCACGCCGTACAGACAGGTGGGCACCACCACCCCTGAAGGTTTCGAGGCCGAAATGATCTATATCCCGCCGGAGGAGCTTGGCTACGCAGACTGTAAGGACAAGGTGGTGCTCTGCGAGCAGCAGACCAGCGGCGACTGGATGGGGCTGAGGAACGGCTTCCTCCTCAAGCTCCAGAAGATGGGCCTCAAGGGGCTCATAGTCATCGAGCAGGACGACTACATGCCCACCGTGGTCCACCAGAGAGCCGACTTCAGTGTAAGCGGAAACCCGACCCCGGAAAACATCGACCAGATACAGACCATCCCAGCCGTCCTCCACATAAGCAACAAGGACGGCCAGGCCCTCAGGAAGCTGGTCAAGCAGGGAGGCGTAAAGGCCCACATAGTCAGCGTCATGGACACCAGGTGGAAGGCCCTCTCCCTTCTGGAGACCGAGATCAAGGGCACGCTGGAGCCGGAGAAGTTCATCCTGGTCAACGCCCACGTTGACACTCCTCCCTTCAGCCCCGGCGTCGTGGACAACCTCTCGGGGGATGTAGCCGTCCTTGAGCTGGCTAGGCTATTCAGCAAGCACAGGGAAAAGCTCAGGCGGAGCATCAGGATAGCGATCTGGCCGGGCCACGAGATAGGGCGCTACGCCGGCTCCACGTGGTACAACGACGCCATGTGGCACGAGCTGAGACACCGTTGCTTCTGCAGCCTCAACATCGACAGCCCGGGCACAGAGGGGGCAACCGGGTTCAGGGCCGTACAGGTGACTGAGGCCATGGACGCCGCCCAGGACACCATAGAGGCGGTGCAGGGCCACAAGGTGGAGAACCTCCGATGGGCGACCCGGGCGGGTGACGGCAGCTTCTGGGGCACCGGCATGCCTCACGTAAGCGTCACCACAAGCAGGCCCCCCGAGAACTATGATCCACACGTCAACTACAGCGGCGGCGGGTGGTGGTGGCACACGCCATACGCGACGATGGACCACGGGGACGTCGACGTGCTGGATATGGACGTCAAGGCCGAACTCGGGTTCATCGTCAGGATGACGAACTGCCCGGTGCTGCCCTTCAACTTCACCGCCTACGCGGAGCGGATGGTCGAAATACTAAAGGAGATGCAGGGCAAGGCCGAGAAGGTGAAGAGCTACTTCAACATCCACCCGGTCATAGAGAGGGCGGAGGCGTTCGCGGCGCTCAGCGCCGAGCTAGAGACGGCCATCGAGGCCAAGGCCGGGAAGCTGTCCGAGGACGAGATCAAGAAGCTTAACACCGCCCTCATCTGGGTTTCCCGACACGTCAACCCCGTCGCTCACAGCAACGCGGGACCCAGCGAGCAGATGACTATGGAGACCTTCGGCGCCCAGCCGTTCCCGAGGATATCCGGCGTCGTTGACCTGGCGAACATGACGCTGCACCAGAGCCACGAGTTCAAGCTCCTCAAGAACCACCTGCTCAGGCAGAGGAACATCGTCGAGGAGGGCTTCGTCCAGGCCAACATGCTCATCGAGGAGACCCTGGCCGATCTGAAGTAGCCGAGATGACCAACCCCCCTCTTTTCCGTGTCGGGCTGCTCCTGACCGAGAGATGCGACGCCGCGTGCCGCCACTGCTGGTTCACCTCATCCCCCGACAGGGAGACCTCCATGACGCTTGAACAGGCTAAAAGGTACGTCGACGAGGCCGCGGCCAACGGCGCCCGCTGGGTGAGCTTCACCGGCGGCGAGCCCTTCCTCGTCTACGGCCTCCTCCGGGGCCTCACGGCGTACGCCTCAAGCAGGGGGCTGCTCAGCGAGGCAGTCACCAACTGCAACTGGGCGACCAGCAGGAAAAGAGCCCTAGAGCTCCTGTCGCCCCTCAAGGACACCGGGCTGGACACCCTGAACCTGAGCGTCGACGACTTCCACCAGGAATGCATACCCTTGGAGCGGGTGAGGAACTGCTTCGAGGCGGCTAAGTGGCTTGAGCTGAAGCCCGTGTTGATGATCGCCGTCAAAAAGGGCAGCTCCATCACCGCCGACAGGATCGGGGAGATCTTGGAGGACCCAAGCATCCAGGTGCTTGGCGGGGAGAGGGTGCCGAACCCCAGCGCCCTCGCCATGGAGACGCACTTCACCCCCGTCGGCCGCGGTGAAAACATATCCAGACATGAGTTGAGACACGCACATGTCGAGAGTGAACCCTGTAGACAGGTGCTCACCGACATCGGCGTGCGGCCCAACGGCGACGTGATGCCGTGCTGCGGCCCCCTCGGGGCTCAAGGAGACGCCGTGATCGGGAGCCTCGAGGAGGAGAGCCTACGCGAGGTACTGGAGAGGGCTTGGCTGAACCCCCGGCTGCGGGAGATCTACGAGAAGGGTCCCCGTCAACTAGATGGTTCGTACGTGAGCCGCTGCCACATGTGCGTCGAAGCATACCGGAAGGATTAGGGGAAGGAAGGACCCTGTTAAGAGTCCCAATGGCAATACTTGCTTGGCTTGGCCCCCGGTAACACCCAAAGGCTTGTCTATTGATCCTTGGCTGCCCGTAAAAGATCAAGTGTGTAGCCGTTTCCTACACACTACCTGACTCCAGCCTCTGCCTCAGGAACCCCACCTTGCCTACGTAGGTGCCGTCAAGGGTGTAGACGTCGAAGTCGTCCATGTTCACGGCGTCGGTCCTGAAGAGGGGGCCCAGGAGGCTCTTGGGTGACTCCGTGTTCACCGGCAGCCCGCCCAGGAGGTCGTTGAACATCGGCATTATGATGATCTCGGGGCTGCCCGGCTCGACGAGGTAATTCTCCTTGAACGCCTCAAGCGGGTCCTCCTCCGTCTTCACGTTGTCCTGCTTCAGGAACGCCTTGGCGAGGCTCTCGGGGTCGCATCTGCCCCTCACCCACGCCCTCTCCGTCACCCTTATGCCGAGGGGCGTGTTCAGCATCACCGTGGGGTGGTTGTGGGCCATCACGACGCAGTCCACCGCCATTATCTCCGGCGGCGGCCAAGCGTGGCCGTGGAGGCACGCCACCTGGAACCCGTCGCCGATTATGACGCCTTTCGAGGAGTGGAGGCTCACCCCGTCGGGTAGGTACCTCTGTATGTTGGCGTCGTGGTTACCCCTGGTCACGTCTACGTGGTCCACCGCGTCGAGGAGGGACTCGAAGAACTTGGGTATCTCCCGCTTCTCCTGGAAACTGGTGGCGGGCACACCGTGCTTAACGTCGCCCACGAGTATCAGCCTGTCCGGCTTATGCTCTTCGAGGAGGAGAAGTAGCTCCTCCAGCATCCTCGTCCACTGGTAGGGTATGTTGATGCCCTGCTTGGCGAGGTCGTACTCTATCCCCAGGTGCAGGTCCGCCGCCAGCATCACACGCTCCCCTGATTCGACCATCAACGCGGGGTGGGGCGTCAGCAGGCGGATCATACGCGGATCACCATGTGCAGCGGAGTTTAAAGGGTTCACGTGTCGCCAAGTGGACGCCGGGGGTGCTTAACAATAAAGAGTAGTAACCCCCAGTTCATTGTGATGTCCGCGCCGCTGAAGGAGCATCTTGTGCTGGAGCATGCGCTGGGTGAGGTCAGGACCCGCAGGGATCTGTCCAGGTTCAACTGGAAGCGGCTCATGGACGCCTTCGGCGACAGGTTCACTCGGGCATGGAGGATGGTGACGGAGCGCCGCGTAAAGCGGTACGTCTTCAGGCCCAGCGGCAGGGAGATCTGGATCGCCGTGGGCAACAACGCGGAGTACATGATCTACCCCCACGCCGGGTACTGTAGCTGCAGCGACTTCTACTTCAGGGTACTCGACCAGGAGGTGGCCGTCTGCTACCACGTGCTCGCCCAGAGGCTGGCGGAGGCGCTGCGCCACTACGACACCGTCCTCGAGGACGACGAGGCGTACCACGAGCTCATGAGCATCTGGAAGGAGTACGCCGTCGCGGATATGAGCTAAACCTTTAAGGAGAGACGCTTTCTAGTGTTGCTGATGACCATGAAGGTGCTCTTCGACTTCGTGCAGAAGCTCGTCTTCGTGCTGGGAGTCACGGCGATCGCCCTGGCGTTCATGTACATGTACAGCGCCGAGTCCGGGAAGAGCGTCAAGTAAGAAACTTATACATGTAACTCCCCTTCCATTCTGAACCCCATGTCCACAGACGACATCGTTAAACGCATGCTCAGGCTCAAGCCTAACCTCACCGAGGTCGCCGTGAGACAGTTGATAGACGAGGAGCGCGCCAAGGCGGCGGGGCTCCTCACGGAGGAGGCAGCCGCACACCTGGTGGCGAGCAGTCTGGGCATCAACGGCGCCGGGGAGAAGATAGAGGCGAAGCTCAAGATAGGGGACCTGACGGCCGGGCTCAGCGACGTGAGCCTCACGGGCCGAGTCATCCACGTCTTCCCCAGCCACACCTTCGACCGCGACAACCAGCGCAAGGGCAAGGTGCTGAGGCTCATCATGGGCGACAAGACCGGCACCGTCACCGTGGTGTTCTGGGACGAGAAGGCCGACCACGTGGAGGCCAGCAAGCTGCCGCCAGGCAAGATAATCCGCATCCTCCACGGCTACAGCAGGGAGCGCAGGGGCAGCGTAGAGGTGAACATGGGCAACCGGGGACAGATGTTCATGGAGCCCATGGACGCCGTGGACGAGGACTTCCCCTCCCTGGACACGTTCTTCGTGACTCCCGCCGGCGTCTTCAGAGAGGGCACCGTCTACATCCAAGGCGTGGTCGTGGACAGCTTCCCGGTGAACACCTTCGTCAGGCAGGACGGCAGCGAGGGACGGGTTAGCAGGCTCGTCATCGAGGAAGGCGGCGCCAGGATGAACCTAGTCCTCTGGGACGACAAGGTCGACGAGTACGGCGGCATCGAGAAGGGCACACGCATAAGGGTGGTCGCCGGGAGCGCCCGCACCGGCAACATGGGCAGCCCCGAGATCCACGTGGGCTGGGACACTAAGATAATCGAGGTGGAGCATGGCGTCAAGCCCGATGAGCCCGTGCCCTTCTGGACCAAGATAGGTGACCTCCGGGAGGGCGTTGGCAGCGTAAACGTCGCGGCCCTAGCCACCCAGGTGGGGGAGCAGAGGGAGTTCGTCAGACGCGACGGCTCCGAGGGCAGAGTCGTCTCTGTGCTGCTGGAGGACGAGACCGGCACGGTCCGGCTCAGCCTCTGGGACGAAGACGTGGACCTGGTTGACCAGATAAAGGAGGGCAGCGTAGTGGTCGTCGAGAACGGCTACACCCGGGCCGGCTACGGCGGCATAGACCTCAACGCCGGCCGCAGCGGACGCGTCCACATCGACCCTGACGACCTCGAAGTGGATATCCCTGAAATAGAGCGCAAGATCACCCGCGTCCTCGACCTCAGGGAGGGTCAGAGGAACGTCACGGTCCGCGGCCAGCTGCTGGACGACCCGGTGCAGCGGGACATAGAGACCGTGCGGGGCCCAGCCACGGTCACCAACTTCCGCATAGACGACGGCACCGGCGAGGCGAGGGTGAGCCTCTGGAGGGATCACGCCGAGGCCGCGATGGACCTGACGGCGGGCGCTGAGATCAGGCTCGAGTACATGAACGTGCGGGAGCCTTTCGACGGCTTGATTCAGGTCAGCAGCGGGACGTTCACCAAGATAGTTGTCGAACGAGAGTAAAACGTTTAAAAAAAGGGGGTTACTTTCCCTTCTCGATCTTTGTAAGGCTCTTCTCGAAGATCTCCAGCGCCGGCTCCACCAGGTCGCTTGTTATGTTGAGGGCCGGCATCCACCGTATGACGTTTATGCCGCAGTTGACGATGGCGAGGCCGTTCCTGAAGCACTCCATCATCACGTCCCCGGTCTCCTTCTGGGCGTACTCCTTGGTGGTCTTATCCTTGACGAGCTCGACGCCGACCATGAGGCCCTTACCGCGCACGTCTCCTATCATGGGGTGCCGGTCCTTCATCTCGTTGAGCCTGTCCTTGATGAGTTTGCCCTGCTTCTGGGCGTTCTCAAGCAGGTTCTCCGATTTGATGATGTCGAGCACGGCCAGCGCGGCGGCGCAGCTCACAGGGTTACCGCCGAAGGTGCTCGCGTGGCTGCCGGGTTTCCAGTCCTGGATGTCCGCGCGGGACGCCATTACGCCGAGGGGCATGCCCGCGGCTATGCCCTTGGCCATGCAGACGATGTCGGGCACCACGCCGAAGTGCTCGATGCCGAACCATTTGCCTGTCCTTCCCATGCCTGCTTGAACCTCGTCCGAAGCGAACAGTATGCCGTACTTGTCCAGAAGCTTCTTGAGCCTAGGGAAGTAGCCGTCAGGGGGCACGACGTAGCCGCCCTCGCCCTGGATGGGCTCAGCGATTAGCATCGCCACCTCCTCCGGGGGCACGTAGCGGTGGAACAGGTACTCGTCGATGTAGTCCACGCACGCGTAGCCGCAACTCGGGCACTCGAGGTTGAACGGGCACCTGTAGCAGTACGGGTAGAAGATGTGCTCCACGCCCGGGATGAGCGGCGCGAACCGCGCCCGCTGGTAGGGCTTGCTCGCCGTGAGGCTGACGGCCCCCAGGGTCCTGCCGTGGAAGCTGCCTATGTAGGCGAGATAGCCTTGGCGGCCCGTGTGCCAGCGCGCCACCTTCATGGCCGCCTCGATGCTCTCTGCGCCGCTGTTGCCGTAGAAGAACTTCTTCTTGTGGTCACCAGGCACGAGGTCGTGCAGCTTCTCGCCTAGGTCGACGTAGTCGTCGTAGTAGAAGTCGGTGTAGCTGTAGTGGATGAACTTGTCCACCTGGTCCTTTATGGACTTGACCACCTTGGGGTGGCTGTGGCCGACGCTGCACACCGCCAGCCCGGCGTTCATGTCGATGAACTCGTTTCCGTCCACGTCGACGACTATGCTTCCCTCGCCACGCTCAATGACGAGAGGGTATGCCCTGCCGAAGCTCGGGGAGATCACCGCAGAGTCCCGCTCGACGATCTTCTTCGCCTTCGGGCCCGGCGGAGTTACTTTGATCTTTGGATAAGACAATCTGACTCCCTTCGGTTGAAGGGTGTACTGTCACCCTTAAAAAACTGACTTCTCTGCCGCCAGCGTGATCTCTATGATGGAGACCGGGGCTTCTCTGCCGTCGTCCCGCGTCAAGGTGTCGGTCCCCACCCTTACGTCCT